>Ga0315336_1006255_pt1 | contig 12314 bp, 14 predicted proteins | sample ASW5metaG_FD_204512 | JGI IMG/M metagenome (GOLD analysis project Ga0315336, IMG submission 204512) | Ammonia-oxidizing marine archaeal communities from Monterey Bay, California, United States - ASW #5 | ecosystem: Environmental > Aquatic > Marine > Intertidal zone | place: USA: California...
AGCATACGTCGCAGTGTGGGGTCTGGTTCTGCCAGGCGACTCCTGGATCATAGGAGCTCGAATCGGCTCAGCAATTGCGCTGGTGCTGTACACAGTCAGAGAGACATACAACTGGAATTACCACGCCAGAGCTGGCACACCAAACAAGTGGGGCTGGTGGGATGGCTGGGCAGTTGACGGGATTATGGACACCGCTGGGCCAGTGCTCGTACACCTGCTGACCTGGCTATAGGGTAAGTGCCTGAAACTCCGGCACGTTCGGTAGAGCTCATTCCGCAGCCACACGGAGGCGCTCTCCAGCGTGGAAACCCAGGCAATAGCGGTGGTGGTACGCTCACCAAGAACATCCGTGAAGCTTTCCGTATCGACCTGGAGACAGCGCGGCAGCGCATTTCGGTGATCCTGGATGACCCAGACGCTGACCCGAAAGACATCATCTCGATCTTCGACAAGCTTGCGAAGTACAGCGTAGGAGAGAAGCGGGATGGCGTAGTAGTCGATCCAGAGCTGCTCAACGAGTTCTTCGCCGTGGTAGGGCGCTTCATCAGCGACGAGAAGGCGCTAGAGACCATACGAACAGAATGGCTTGATGTTCTCGGCAACAAGCTTAGAGCCTGACGGGCTGCGGCAGCGTGCCGTCCTCCAGGAATACGAGACCTTCGGGCAGCGTGGCGTGGCTGAGCCACACACAGAATACCAGGATAACCCAATCGGATGGTGCGTCGATAAGCTGGGTATCGCAGAGCACACAATCCGCTGGAGCCTTAACGATGGATACGACAGTCACCAGTGGGACGGTACTGCTGACCCGTTGTCCCAAGTGCTTGAAAGCCTTGCCGCCTGGGAAGATGTGGGAGTGGAGAGCGGAACCGGAACAGGGAAGACCTTTATCGGAGCAGCGATCGTGCTGTGGTTTCTGGCTTGTTGGGAGGACAGTATCGTCGTTACGAGCGCCCCAAAGCTATCACAGCTCACAAAGCACATCTGGAAGGAAATCGGAAACCACTGGCCGCACTTCCAGCGGCACTTTCCGCAAGCGGAGCTTCTGGCCTCTGGGGTAATACGCATGAGGCCTGCTGTCGAGGACAGAGAGACCTGGGCAGCCACGGCGTTCGCTTGTGGTGTTGGTGCAGAGGAAGCGTCAGCTACCAAGGCCCAGGGCTGGCACGCCGAGCATATGCTGATCCTGACCGAGGAGACGCCAGGAGTTCACCCAGCGATTATGACGGCGTTCGAGAACACCTGCTCGGCTCCACACAACCTACGACTCAGCTTCGGCAACCCTGACTACGAAGAGGACGAGCTCCACCAGTTCTGTCTACAGCCACTGGTCACTCACATACGGGTATCTGCCTTGGATCACCCAAACGTGGTCAGCGACGATCCATCCATCGTACCAGGAGCGGTCAGCGCATTCGCTATCGATCGACGTAAGGATCTGTACGAGCACATACCGACGATGTACGAGAGCAGAGTCAGAGGTATTAGCCCCAAGCAAGCTACAGGTGTCGCACTCAACTTCGTTGAAGCTGACCACCTGGAGACCTGGGACGACGCCAACATGAAGAAGCAGAAATGGCCGATGTTCGCAGGCATAGACTTCGGAGCATGGCGATTCTCGTTCGTGCTCGCTGCCAGCGACCGTGCAAAGCGGCTGCACATCCTCGACGAGCTCTTCAGCCAGCAGGAGACCTTGTCGGTTAGGGCCTCGAAGATCAACGACCTGCTGACCAAGTACGGTGCTCCTGCCAGGACGCCGATCTGGGGAGATAGCGCCAACCCGCAAGACATCATGGAGCTCAACGCAGCATTCAGGAAGCTAAAAGTGAAGTACCGAGTCAGGGCGGTGGCTAAGACCTCGGCAGAGGGCAAGTCATTCAGGGCAGCGTGCGTCGAGCGTCTGAACGACCTACTAGGCCGTAGAGCACTGATGTTCAGGAGAGACATAGGCGACAGCCACCAGTGGTACAAGGGCGCATCGGTCGCCAGCAAGGGCAGGATGATCAGAGGATCGAGGCTGTTGTGGGAGATCCGCAATTGGCGCTACCCTGACAGGAAGGTAGGCAAGGCCCAGCACCAGAATGTAGACGACGATAGTGCTGATGGAGCCGATGCCGTGGCAGCGTTACGTTACCTTGTGATGAGCTGGTGGCGAGCTGCTGCATACCGACCACCCAAGAACAGCAAGGCAAGCCGCAACAGGGACACTGGGCTCGAAGAGAAGTTCGAGCGCATGGCCCTACACAAGAGACAAGCCGAGAGGTATTCGTTTTGAGCAATAGAGCGAAGAAGCGCAGGAAGGCACGAGAAGGCGACTACGATCGCAAGATGGTCACCGTCAAAGATCAAAGGGCCTTGCTTGTGGCGTACCATGAGAAATTCGTGGACCCGAGGATCCAGTTTCTGGAGGAGTACGTCTTCTACAAGAAGATGAAGCCCTGGGAGAAAGCTTGGTATCACTGGCTCAACATCCGTAGCTGGTTCGGAGCTCGGTGGCGGGCGTTCGACAAGATGCGCTATGCACGCAAGTGGCATAAGAAGAACGATGAAATCGTGGAGCAGAAGACATGATCGAGACCCTAGCTGACAAGCTTAGAGAGATCGGTGTAGAGAACGCGATGGTGATGGATGGTTATGACGACTGCGTGATTGGCGTGCTTGAGCGTTATGGAATGGAGCCAATCGTGCTTTATGATAAGGAGAAGGTGATTCAGCGCATCATGGATCTATCTCCTGGTGGCACCTACGAGGAGGCGGTCGAGTACTACTCGTACAACCAGCTAGGCGGCTGGCATGGCGAGAAGACGCCTGGCTTCCTGGTTAGGCTCAATGGGCCGTTAAGGTTTCCGGTGGTTAACTGATGGCGCAGGGCCTGAGCAAGAGCTCGACGCTTCCTGCGGTATCGATTGGCTTCGCTCTGAGCATCCTGGTAGCGACATGGGTAGCCAGCGGCAGGTTCAGGGAGATGCAGACTATTGACTTACAGAACGCTACACTGATCGAGGACATACGCTCGCGTCAGTCCAAGTACATAGGAGTTTCGGGGTTGCTCACACAACGCATCGATGATCTGGAAGGCCGCATCAGAGACCTGGAAGTCGAGATGGCGGTACTCAAAGCCGAGCTCGCAAGATGATAGGCATAAGGTCGCCCTGGGTCAGCCGTACCGCATACGACCTGGTCATCGAAGAGCGCGATCGTCTCAGGGCACAGAACGACGAGTGGCTAGACCACGCACGTCGCGTGTCGAGGCGAGAGAAGGGTATGACCGAGCTGCCTCCCCAGCCGAGGAAGCCACAGGAGCCCATACCCTCGTCCTTGAATTACATCATCGACAAGTTCGGCTCCGAGCAGGTCCGGCAGAACTTACGAAACAACGCGAGGATCGCTCACCACAGGGGAGGCAAGGCCTGGAGCGAGATTACAGCGGAACTTGAGACTAGCATTGGCTGACGCACCCTTGACTTATATCTTCGACTAATGGCGACCCCTCTTAATACCACAGTCTCGTCTTCTGGTCACTACGGTGGCGATGATGCGTCAGCTCAGCCTGACAATCAGATGGATGCGGCGGGCATGGGTGATCCGAGCGCGATCGCCAGAGAAGTAGCCGAGTTCCACCGCAAGGGCCTAGACAGCAAGCGATTCCATGATCTGACAGCCGAGAAGTACCTCATCCACATCGATGGCGAGGGTGATAACCAGTGGGCTGACCTGTACAACGGTGAGAGGATCCAGATCCCGCACAACCTGAGTGGCGTACCACGAGCTCAGAACAACCTGCTGCGTCCTATGGTGGACAACATGGTAGCCTACCACACGACGATGCCGTTCAGGTTCGTGGTGGAGACCAGGCCAGATCGCCAATCGAGAGAATCGGGAGCGATCGACCAGGCGTTCGCCAACTACATAGCAACTCAGCAGAACCTGAACAGCTTGTTCGCTGAAGCTATGTACATGGCATCGGCTTACGGTCATTGCCCCGTACACGCTCAATGGCGTGACGATCCACAATTCGACGCCTACCAGCCTGTACACGCAGAAGGTATGCAGGGACCACAACGTGGATCGATAGATTGCTGGGTAGGAGACCCGTTCGACACGGTATACTCGACTGGCGCAACTCGTGGCAACGTCCAGAGAATGACCTACGGACGTGTAGTCAGCGCAGAGGGAGTGCGGCAGGCGTTCCCCGAGATACCAAACATCGAAGGCAGCACCAAGCTCAACTCATCGAGCAGGTTCCAGCGCACGGTCAGGAAATGGCTGATGGCTGGCAACTCGATTCACGGCACCTCGGCGCTGATGACCGGACAAGGTGGCGAAGAGCTCATAGCCTTGGTCTATCGCGAGATCGCCCCTGGGGCAGACGTAAACTACCCCTATGGACGACTTACGATGATCGCCCTCAACGGATCCGCGTCAACCGACGCGGCAGACGCCTCCGGCGGTGGCACGACAGGTGGCTTCGGTAACGCCGTACTACTACACGACGGGCCTCTACCTGGTGGCTCATTTAGCTGTGTGCAGGTCTACAGCGCAAATCGCTTCGATGACGTGCATGGTAAGCCGTATGTGGCCGATTTGGACGAGGACCAGGTCCAGCTCAACCAGCTAGAGACGCTGGTCAACGAGTTTGTGAGACGTTCGGTCAGGGCTCCACTGATCACTGCCGGAGTGATCGCAGACGACAGTGCGGCCTACATAGACGACGGTGAGATAGAGATCGATCCAGGAGCAGGCTTCGTGCCGCAGTACCTGGAGCTCCCCTACCGTCACATACCGCTGCTTGAGAACAAGATCCAGCGCATAGAGGCTGGGATGTTCCGTAAGGGAGGCTGGCAGGCCGCGAGCCGTGGAGAGAGCAAGTCCGGTGACGCTGCTGCCAAGGTAGTAGCCCTGGCACGGGCAGATGACACCGTACACGGTCCTACCAACCAGAGATTCAGGGAGAGCGCCGAGCAGTTCATGGGTATCTGTTGGAATCTAATGAAGGAATACGGCGATGTGCCGTGGCTTGTGGATATAGCTGGTGACGAGATCGCACACCTCATCAAGCCCTACATCGACAGGAGCCAGCTCTCCGAGATGCTGCCGATATACCGACTCACGTCGGGGTTCGGTGCCACGACGGAGAATAAGGCACAGACGCTGATGAATCTGTGGGGCATGGTAGATCCAAAGACAGGCGAGCGTGCCATCTCCACCAGGCAATTCAAGAAGCAATACCCAGACAGAAGCCTCTGGCCTGACGAGCTCGATCCACAAGAGATGCGAGAGCGTAGGGCTAAGGTCGTCAACCAGGGCATAAGGGAGGTGGTCAAGTCTTTCAGAGAGGAGTACGGCCTGGATCCCCAGCAAGTCACTGGTATGCAGAACCCTATGGTCGAGCAGATTGCACAGCATTTATGGCCTATCATTGACGGGCAGTACCCTATTATGATGGATGACGACAGCACAGCTCACCTCGAAGCGTTGTCTACGATGACGCAAGACGAGAGCGAAGACTCGATTGTGAGAAGGATAGCCATGCTCAGGCAGGATCAGTTCTTCAAATGGCTGAGTGGACAACAGATATCGAGGGCGGCCCAGGTAGAGGCTCCCTCTCCTGGACAGCTAGCGGCGGCATCGACATCTCCTGGTGGATCACCAGGTCTTGCGAGCGCAGAAGCTGGCTCGCCCACGTCTGAAGCAATGAATACATCCACTACCGAGATATCAAAACTGACTCAAGCAGCGAAGGGTGCTGCATAACATGAAGAGGTACTATGTCTGACACCGCCGCCGTAACGGCCTCGGAAGTCACAGAAGCACCAGTAGAAGCTCCTGTAGTCGAGGCACCACCGACTCCAGAAGCACCGCCAGCAGTCGATAGGACACGGCAGACTGTCTCGGACATCAAGCAGGGTGCCAAAGAGCGCCTAGGTGCCAAGCTAGAGGCAGCTATCGCTGAGCAGGAAACACAAACAAATGCCGCTGACCGTATGCGCCAACCGAAAGGTACGCCGCAGGGCGGTCAGTTTATGAAAGGAGAACAAGCCGAGGAGTCGCCCGAAAGCTCGACTTCCGGTGCCCAAGCCCCCGATACCGTAGCTGCTTCAGCTTCTGAAGTGGCAATGGGCGGGGCCACGGACACTCAGGCCACTACCCCTGACGTTACGTCCGTGACAGTCCCCGTCGCAGACAATCATCCCCTGCGACAACGGGGGCGCGAGGCGTTCACGGTAGCTTCTGAAGATGAACGAGATCTCAGAGCTCTGCTGAACAGCCACGTCCGTAGGTCCGATCTCGACCAAGCGTCTCAACAGCTCAACGAAGTCAGCGCCCAACTCATAGAGACCCGCGCTGATGCAGAGTACTGGAGGCAACAAGCGAGTTCGGGTGGTATTCTGACTTCCGAACAGGAGCAGACATACCGAGACCTGTTACAGACCTATGGACAGGCCGATGCCGATACTTATCGCAACGGTATCTTGACGACACAAGGAGCCGAGGGCCTTGAGCAGGCCAAAGCAGAAGCGCGTAGTCAGTACATGAACGAGGTAGCTGTCCAGCGGGCCAACAAGTTCGCCAACGACGCTATCGGTGACGCTATGCGGGGCAATCCAAACACGAGTGTGCCTCCGCAGTATCCGCTTTGGAATGAAACAGAGGTCAGGCAGGCTCTGTCTGGATATGGTTCGATATGCTCAGCCAGAGGTGAGGAGCCTACACCAAGTGGTTGGTATACTTATGCAAATGCTGCGTATGCCCAAAGCCCAGATGTGCAGGCCCACCAGGCTGTAGATGCCGCTGCGACAAGGAAGAAAGAGCTCGCGGCAGCAGAGGCGAAGGTCAAAGAAGAAGCGCGGCAGCAAGAGGCGAACAACCTCGAAAAGGCTGCCACTCGTCACGCGACACGACCAGGGTCTATCCCGAGTACGTTGGCGGCAGGAGTGCGAGATCATGGCACACCGACCGCGAACAACGAACTCAGGGCTATGAGCCCTAGTCAACAAAAACGAGCTCGTCGATCCCGCATTAGAACGTGGGGTCAGCGGGCGTAAATATGAGGTTTTGACCTATGGCATTAGGATCACAAGTCTCCGGCCTTGAGGCGATTACCGACCTCACGGGGCTGGTACATGAGATTTATGCTGGTGAGGTCAAGCCGAACGTGTCCTCCTGGTCACCTACCAGCCAGCTCTTTCAAGAGGCTGGAGCAGGTGACTACCGCATCGATGGCGAGAAGCTTGTCTTCTCAGCCGATCTGACGTATGCGGGTGGAGCGATGGGTTCGGACGGTAACCTCCCCGACCACCAGTATGTTGATGCGGTGGAAGGGGAAACCACACCAGCTAGGCTCTACGTTCGTAGAGCAATCGATAACTTTATCGAAAAGCGTGCAACTCGCGGTCCAGGCGCGTTCGGTGACCTACTCGGTCGTATGTTCGACCAGATGTGGGATGCATTCGGGCGAGCTCAGATCCGTCACGCTATTGGCACGTCGAACGGTACGCTGTGTAAGGTATCGTCTCGCACGAGCTCAACTGTCTTCGTTGTAAAGGACGGATACGGTCACGAAGACACACCGCCGCTCCTCCATATGGAGGTAGGCATGATCATCAACTGGGTTGATACTGGCAGCTCGAATGCGTTAGCAGGCGCAGGGACCATCAGTGCTATCACCTTTAGCACGAATACGGTAACTGTCACGACTGCTGGCACATGGGAGCCTGGCAACGCCCTGGCGGCTAACGATCTGATCGTTAACGCCACAACCCCTAACATCTCGACGGATTACTTCGCATCAGAGTACACGAATGCGCCTAACGGCTTGCTTAATATCGTGGATCCTGACGCAGATTCGACGACGGTGTTTAACATTTCACAATCGACATATCCGCGCTGGAAGCCTTATCGTAAGGCGAGTGCAACCTTCGATCACATCGAAGTGACCGAGCACTTCAGGCAGCTTAGGGCGAAATCCACCTCACCCGTAGGGCCGAGCACACACGTTTGCTGCGCCCAGGGTAGTGTGATCGCCGAGCTCGCCAGAACGCTCGTCGGGTTCCAGCAGCAGACTGCACTCGGACGCACGTTCGAGGGCGGCTATGAGGCTGTTCGGATCGCCAATATGGACTTCATTGAAGACGATTGGCAGATCCACGATGTACTCTACACCCTATCGGTTGAAGACCTCTTCACAGTCGATCTCGACGGTGAAGCCGATTACTTCGCTGAAGACGGCAGCCAGTTCAGCCGCCTGAGCGACTTCGACGGTAAGGAGTGGTACGTCAAAAGTTACAAACAGTCATTCAGTGATCGCCGTAACAGGCACGCTGCGTTGACAGGCATTAGCCTTGCTAACGTGACTGCTAGTGACTTCAGCCCAGTGCCTAGCTAATAGGCGTATGGGTAGTATGAATTAGTATCGAAACGGGTTGTTGGGCGGGGGGCACAAGGCCTCCCGCCCAGCCTCTAACGCCTTCTAGGCAAGGGACCATTTTCAAATGTCAAGTCAGGAACTGAATAACAGGCTGCGTAACGCTCTGCGCGAGGTGAAGTATTCGCAGGAATTGCGGAACCTCATCAACCACACGACGGGCTCCATATACTATGTGGACTCGGGTAGTGGAGCTGCGGCCAACACAGGGGACGCCTCAGACGAGGCTCTGATCACAATCGACGCCGCGATCAATAAATGCACGGCGAGCAAGGGCGACATCGTTTATGTGATGCCAGGACACGCGGAGACGCTCAGCGCCGCCGCAGGTATCGCCGCAGACGTGGCGGGCATCAGCATCATCGGCCTAGGTCGAGGCACTGACCGCCCACAGGTCACGCTCGACGATACGGCAGCGACCGTTACAGTGACGGCTGCGAATGTCAGCATCCAGAACATCCACTTTATCAACGATGTGGACGCTCTCGTGGTAGGTATTCCCGTCACGGCAGCTCACTGCCGGATCGAGAACTGCCTGTTCGACGACGCTACGGCATCGAAGCAGACGATCCACTGGATCACGCTCAGTGCCGATGCGGATTACTTCGAGTGCATTGGATGCGATCACCACGGCAGCGACACCGCCGGATCCACCGCGTTCCTCACCGGAGCAGCGGCTGACCATGTCACGATTCGTAAACTGGTTAGCCACGGCGACTTCTCGGCAGCCAACATCGACATGAGTGCTGCATGGACGGACTGTCTCATCGAAGACTGTGCCTTAGAGAACGCCAACGCGGTTGACGTGAACATCGAGGGATACAGTGCTGCCACGGGTCATGTCAGGTACAACAGTTGCATGATCGCGACGAACGGCCAGGTCACCTGGATCAACACTGTTGGGACGCTGGCCCTGTTTGAGAACTACGGGGTGAATCTAGGCGGCGAGACAGGTATGATTATCGGTACGGCGAGTAGTTAAGCATGGGTCTGATACACGCTGTAGGGGGCTCGGAACAACGCCGAGCCCCCTATGAGTTCCAGGACGCTGTCGAGCTGCACTTCAGGAAGAGTGGCAGGCACGCTCATATCGTGTGGATACCCGAGCCTGTCTGTCAGTGGCAGATACGGATATCGCTCATGCCGGATGATCCGGTACTGGCGGCCTGGAAAGCAGGAGAGCTCGAAGAGGAGCCAGTCGAGACCGTCGAGATTACCTACTTTGACAAGGATGTCGGGCTGTATGTGGGTTACGAATTAGAGGAATTAGGTGTAAGTGGGTTGACTGAGATGCTAGAGAAGGGCGACACATGGAGTGGTCAGGGTGAGTTTAGTTCGATCCAGGATGCGTTGACCTGGCAGGTGGAGACTCAGCGCAACACAAAGGAGCGCCTACGCCTAGCCATGCGAGAAGAAGCATTGGCAGTTGGCAGAGATGTGCGTAAGCGTGTTATGAAGGAACCGTTTTTACCAATAGGAATAGACCTATCACAGTCCCCCCCTGAAGAGGGGCCGACACAGGAGACACCATGAGACAGAGACTGAATAGAATTTCGAGACTGAAGCCACGCACCGTCCTGGGTGAGGACGAGACGATTATCGGCACACATACCGATGGCCGTCCTATCATTGAACGCACCTACACGAAGGACGTGCGCGAGGCAGTGCTCAACGAGAACGGCGAGCAATCGTGGAAGATGAACCAGCTAGGCATTCCAACGGTGCCGATCTACGAGATCCGTCCAAAGAACCACACGGAGGTCTATGTCTGGGACGAGCTCCCAACAGGACACAACCATAAGAACTACGATTTCCGTGTAGATCCAGCAGAGATCGAGCGCAACGAGAAGAAGGATCGCGTCGAGACGCTGAAGGACGAGTTCTTCGAGGCGGCAGAAGAGCGAGGGCTCAGTGCCGACGATATAGCAGGGTTCATCGCTGACGGACGGGAAGAGAGCAAGTCCGATGCGACTGGATTCATAGAGGTAGAAGAAGTAGAAGAAGACGAGATCGCTGCGTTACCAGACAGACGCCTGCCTCGAAGACGTAAACCCCAAACTACCGTGACCTAATGGCTGTACTCACCAATCTGGCAAGTCTACAGCGGGCCTTCTATAGGCTTACTGATACTGCTGCTGATGACGACTCTCTAATCGAGCACGACGACTCGTCCCTGGAGACCGTCAACCAGTTTCTTCAGTATGGGCTGAACGACGCTCAGGACTATCTGATGGACTGCGGGCTGTCCGATCGGTGGGTGTCACAAGCCACGGCGATCACGTCGTGGAGCGGCACGGAAGCCAACGATGGTGGCCGCTACAAGGGGCTTGAGAGCGACTTCTTCCGGCTGGCTGGCGACGACATGACCAGTGCGCTCAGGAAGATAGATGGCACGCGCTGGGGTAACCTGGTGGACTTCAGGGACAGATTTAGGGTCAGAGGCAACCGCTACTGGCTGCAAGGCGAGAACCTGTGGATCGCCAGGGGTGCTAATCCACCTGCAAGCTTGATCTACGACTACCATCACCGACTGCCTACGCTATCGAGCTCCACAGTCGATTTTCCTAGCGAGGATCGCCCGCTGATCGTGGCATACGCAGCAGAGCGAGCGATGGAAGACTCATGGCTTCCTGGTGGACAAGAGATGGAAGCCAAGATCCGAAACAAGGTCAGGACGTGCGAGCAACGTGCGTTCCGGCGCTCACGACGTAGCAGGACTCAGAGAAAGCTCAGACCGAAACCTACTCTGGGCACACATTATTTCACATAGTACCAGTAGTACCAACCACCTCAAGAGGGCCGAGAGCCTAGGAGAGCAGTATAATGGCTGGATCACAGGGAATTTACCGTACCCCAGCGATGGGGGTTGTCGAGAACCCGACCATAGGTCGTCAAGGCGACTTTTTGGATCTGTCCTTGAGCCGTCAAGGAGCACAGGTCACGCAGGACCAGGTTCTCGCGTGGGCTATCGCAGGACGACTGTTTCACGCGCAGCAAGGTGACGCGGCAACGCAGTTGGCGTGGACCGAGACAGCGTATGACGAGGATCAGCCGCAGTTCGCACTGACAGTGCCGACTGGACGGACGGTCATTCCGGTATCATTGGTTCTCAACATTGAGGACCAGGCAGGCACGGACAATCACTACATCTGGTCAACCACCACGAACAGCATTGGGGCTGGCACATCGACTTCTATGACGATCAGCCCAATGCGTACAGACGCCCCGCACTCTTCGGCGTGCAGCGCCTACAGCCTGTACACGGGCAACGCGACGGCGGCGACTGGCCTCATTGAAGTTGCTCGGTGGGTGGATCCGTTCGCTGCGGCAGCGGGCACGTCCCCGTTCCAGCTCGTGTGGGACATCAAAACGGCCTCGAACATCCCAGTGTTGGTTGGGCCTGCGACGTTGCAGGCGCACATCATCGCAACGAGCACAGACGCCGAGGGCTTCGGTGAATATGTGTGGGCTGAGTTCGAGACTCCAGCATTAGTGGACAAGCAGTAGAAGTAAAACCCTGAAGTAGGGGGTGGGGGCTAAAGCCCCTGCCCCCCCTCACGGCACAGAGGGTACATAAATGGCAGCTTTTGGTATCAAGGCGATCCAACCACAGGACAACACCCATATCCTTGGGTTCGCGACAGCTCGCGATACGACAGACGAGTCGTTGCTGGAGATATGGAACGGACCCAACTCTGGGACTCTTGTCTGCACGATAGACAAGGACGGCCAGATTCAGATAGCCAGCGGATCGGCGTCTCGGCCTAGTTACAGCTTCGAGGCCGACAAGGACTCTGGGCGCTATATGTCTGCCGCAGGCACGTTCCTCGACGTGATCGCTGGAACGGCGGTAGGCACCTGGACGGCTGGCAAGCTGGCCCTGGCAGGG
>Ga0315336_1006256_pt1 | contig 12313 bp, 13 predicted proteins | sample ASW5metaG_FD_204512 | JGI IMG/M metagenome (GOLD analysis project Ga0315336, IMG submission 204512) | Ammonia-oxidizing marine archaeal communities from Monterey Bay, California, United States - ASW #5 | ecosystem: Environmental > Aquatic > Marine > Intertidal zone | place: USA: California...
ACGAAAAGAAGGAACGGCAATTACTGGTGAAGATACACCATTCTATTTTTGGAATCCAACAGCTGCCAAACGAATTCAGAAATTGCTTCCAAATATTAAATTGATAACCATTTTACGTAATCCGATTGATAGAGCATATTCGGAATATCAAGACTGGACTGGTCGTGAATCCAATCCTCCATCTTTTGAAACAGTTGTTGAAAATGAGCTTAACATTCAAAGGAAATATCCTAGTTTAATAACAGAGGAAAATTTCAAAGTTTTTAATCAAAAAAATTCCCATCTTTTAAAAGGAGTTTATGTTGATCAATTAAAAATTTGGCGTAAATTATTTCCAAAAGAACAGATTCTTACTTTATCAACTGAGAATTTAAATTCAGAACCAATTGCGGCATTGGAATCAGTGTTTCAGTATCTTAATTTACCAGATTATAAAATTAAAAATCCTCAACATCGAAAACAGAAAAAATATGTGCCTATGAATCCTCAAACCAGGAAATTATTAATAGAATTTTTCAAGCCTCATAATGAAAGATTGTTTAAATTTATCGGGAAAAAATTTGAATGGAATATCTAATCCTTTATCCAAGTTCTTATCATTAGTCTTTTATTTTCAATACCTTCAAAATCTTCAAAAGATGTTCTACCATGCATGACTCTATTATTATTGAAAAAAACCATCTCGTTCTGTCTTAGTTTATAACTCACTACTAAATTTTCATCATGAATTATTTTATCAAAAATATCTAACGCCTCATTTTGTTCTTTTGATAATGGAGTCTTTTGTATCATCTGACCATCATTAATGTAATCTCTTAAGTATCTGCATTTCAGCTGATTATTATTATAAGTAAAAATTGGTTCGAATACAGTTGGTGATTCTTTTGATTCAAATTCACCTCGTTTATCAAAATGGAATTGCTGATATAACATTTCCAAGAATTGTTTATGTTCCTTTAACATTTTATTATGAATACTATATGCACTGACAAATTTACTTTCTCCACCTTTTTTTGCTGGGTTGATACAACACATTCCTATGAAATCAGGAACTTTTTCCCATTGTGGACTATCTGTATGATACGAACCGCCTTCTTTCGTCTGATGATAACGACCTCCAGATTTCATAGATTTGCCGCTATCTTGTACTTGTACAAGTTTTTGATTTTTATCATTCTGTACGTATAAAGTTCCCAAAATTCTACATACGTTTTGATAAATTTCTATCAGTTCTTCCTTAGAAAAATCTGTAAAACATTTGCCATCTATTATAAATAATCCAATACCTTCTACCAAGAATTTTTTTTTGAAATCTAGAATCTCTTTTTGAAGTATGGAAAATGAATGTTCTGAGTTATTTAGAAAATTACGATTATTTTTTAATTCAGTTATCGCATTGTTAGAAATTTTTACAATGAAATTCTCTAATTTATTAGATGTATGTTTATCCCAGACAAAATTTTTATCTGTTATTATTTTCTGTAGCATATAATTCACTTACTATCAACCATAAGGCTTTACTTATATTTTATTTATAATTCCTAAATTTGAGAACCGGGAAATATGGTAAAAAAAAATGTTATCCTAATTTGTATTGATGGAGGTAGATTAGATAGAGCTTTAAATTCAAAGGCTTTCAAACATCTGGCTACAAAAAGCATATTTTTCCCACAAACTATTACCTATGCACCATACACTAATTCTGCCATACATGCATTAATCAGTGGTACTTACGGAAATAGAAATGGATGTTCTAGTTATTGGCATTCAATAAAATTCAAAAAATTTGAATTCAAAACCTTGACTGAATATTTGCACGATGTAGGATATTATACATATGCAGATATTCCTTCAGATCTTGTATTACCAAATTCAGGATTTGATGAGTTTGAGGTATTTGATGAAAGTTTAGTTGATTTAAAAAAACGTCATTCAAATTTGATTGAAAAAATGAAGGCCAAGAATGAAGATAATCAGAGTTTTTTTCTGTATCTGCATTATGAGTCTATTCATACTGGAATACTGAATTCTGTTCTTAAGGCATATGATAATCATAGTGAAGAATATTTTGAAAATAGAAAATTAAATGAAAAAAGATATGATGATCTATTTCGAATAGCAGAAGAATACATTGAAGTGTTAGGGGAAAAAATAACAGATTTTGATTTATGGAAAGATACCATAGTTTTGATAATCTCGGATCATGGAATCAGCGTTGGTGAAAAATTTGGAGAGCGAGCCTATGGTGCTTTTTGTTATGACTACACGATCAAAACATTTGCATATTACATCTCTTCAGATTTTGGATCTAAAGAAATTCCAGAGCAAGTGCGACATATTGACTTTATGCCTACAATTTTAGAGCAATTGAATATAGGATTAGATGAGAACTTCAAGCCATTAGATGGTGTTTCGTTGATTCCATTAATCAATGGAGAATCAGTTGATGAAAAAATCGCTTATACTGAAACTGCTAATCCTTTAGATGCTAACGCGCCACCTAAAGAACCTAATACAAAATCTGTTAGAACGTCTAAATGGAAATTGATCTATAATGAACATAACAATACAAAAGAATTGTATAATCTTGAGAAAGATCCTACCGAAACTAATAACTTAATTAATTCAGGACTTGAAATTGAAGAATTTCTTTGGAATGAATTTTTAAGAATTCAGAATAGTATATGATTTTAAAACATATCCCCTGCCCTTTTCAAGTCCTCAATTGTATCAATCTCACACCATTTTCCTTGAACAGGTATAGGAAGTATTTCTATATCATTATCTATCAATTCTTGTAACATGTCAGTAAAATATGCTTGAGATATAGAAGGAGCATCATGAAAAGAACCAATATGAGAATTGATTAATTCTTCATATCGTTTGATAAAAATTGTCGAACCGTGTTTAGACAATCTCATTAATCCTACGAATTCGCCAAGTTTTTGTCTTTCATAATTACTATATTTTAAATTGCCTTTAATTTTTGATTTCGCAAGTTCTCTTCCATCTACGATTTTTGTGCACATATTATTTTTTATTTGAACGGTAGTAGCCTCTTGTTTTAATTCTGGTTTTCTCCCATCATAATTTTTTTCCCAATTAAGATCAATGCATAATCCTATCGAACCTTTAAAATTAATTAATGGTTTTAGTACATGTTCATCAAAAATCACGTCGCCATATGATACAATCACATCATCATACATTATTGAATGCACTAACATTAATGAGCTAAGTATATCATGTTCCAAGTAATTTTTATCTTGAATAAATGATATATTTTTAAAAGTAAATTTTTCAGTATGTGGACCTATTATTACAGTTATATCAGAAATACCAAGTTTCTTAAATACAGAAATTTGTCTCTCAAGTATAGACTGACCATTAACATCAAGAAGGGATTTAGGAGTATCTTTTGCTAATTCACCTAATCTGGAACCAGTTCCTGCAGCTACAATAATTGCTTTCATAGAAAATCAAATTGAATTTAATTTAGCGTATGTTAATGCAGCACAGATTGTTTTTGAATCAATTATTTTTCCAGAAACGATCATGCCTAATAATTTTTTAAAGTCAATTTTGACTATAGTAAAAAATTCATCTGACTCTAATTTTATTTCAGAAATTTTTTCTATTTCTTGCGCAACATAACAATGGATAAATTGAGTATTATATCCAACGTTTGGATAATAATCGATCAAATGTTTTAGTTTTTTTGGTTTATATCCGGTTTCTTCTATCAATTCTCGAATAGCACATGAACGAGGACTTTCGTTTTTGTTTAATGTGCCAGCAGGAATTTCAAGTACATATCCATGTGGAAATCTGTGTTGTTTAACTAAAATTACTTTAGTTCCTTCAAAAGCAAGTACTGCAGAAGCATTTTTTTGTTCAATGATTTCACGTTGAAACTTTCTATTTTTTATTGAAACGTCAAAAATATTTACTAAGATATTTTTTCCATCATAAACTTTCTTTTTTTTATTTAGTCTCAAGCTCATTTTCAATTATTTATTAATCGTCCCAGCATAGGTATGTTGTTTGATTTGAGGTAACAAGTGGATGTCTCCATAATTTCTGATTAGGTAACATTTTCAAAGTTTTACTTTTACCAATACGTGAATGGCCATAGATATCAATATTATCTTGTACCATCTTGAATTGTTCATCATCTAACTGAAATGAAATTTTTAGTTTTGCATCTAATTTGAAATTATTTAGTTTGAGATTAGTTTTAGGTGATAGCCAGGACGGAATGTCGTATTCAAATTCATATTGAGGGTTAGTGTCTAGGCGATCTTGACCTAAAACATTATGAGATAATCCCCTACAGTAATTTGCAACAGATTCAAATTGGTTTTCTAATTCATCATTATAATTATTTGAATTTTTAATTAGTATACGAGCAGATTCTATTACATACTCTGTCCAATCATCCATATATTCAGATATTACTACAGCTTTGTGATGATAAATTACATTAGTTCCAGCCTCTCCATCTAGTAATTTCTTATATTCAGAATCTTTTTGAAAATTTTCTAATAATTCTTGTGGCGAATCCCATAATTCATCAATAGTTGCTTGTTTGAATTGCTCTATGACTTGTTGAGTTTTCCTTGAAGAATTTTTTTTATTAGTAAGCATTCCGTAATAGAGCTCAAATACATCAATATCTTGTTCACGTAATAATTTTTGAATTGCATCAAAAACAATTCCCTGATTTGTGACAAAAATGATAAACGCAAGAATACGCAGATTGATATATTCTTCAAAAGTCATCGTGTTTGAACCCACTACAACTTCTTCATACTCAATCACTTTTTTTCCAGAACTTAATTCAGCGAAATCTCTCTGAAGTGCCCTAAATTTAGTTTTCATGCCCCATTTCTTTCGTTCTTCCGGTAAATTCATCTCAGATCCATCAAGAAGCATGCATGTATGAACCACAATCTCATCCATTTTAGCTCGAATTAGATCACGCAAAGTCTGTATATGATTAGAATAAGTTTCTCCAGGTAATCCTAAAATTACTTCAGAAGTAGTTTGTAAATCTGCCTCTTTTATCGCAGGGTATAATGCAAGCATATGATCTACGCTGATATTATCTCTTCTAATATTATTTAGTACATCAGGATCAAGAGATTGGACTGACATTGTAACACGCAAAGATCTGTTTAACTTCTTAATAGCTTTAATGATTTTATCTTTTTGATTTTTACCTGTAGTGCATTTAATATATTTTGGATAACCAAATTTTTCTTGAATTTTTGCCAACGATTCACAAATTTCTATGTCACGAGGATACATTCCGAAGTTTAGATCACTGATATGAAGACTATGTGTATTTTTTGGAATATGTTCAGCAATGTACTGAATCTCAGATTGAACACGTTTGATATCAAAACTATTTACTTTGTTCACTTCGTCTCTACCATCAGTACAAAATGTACAGTGAAATGGACATCCACGATTAGTTTGTAACATAGGAGTTAATTTACCGTCAAAAAATTTGCTCATCATTCCATTTAGATAAGGAGATGGAATTTCATCAAGAGATGATATACGTAATGTTGGAATAGTACATTGAATTTGTCCCTGTTCATTTCTAGATACACAGCCATCAATTGGATTTTGTGTAATTTTTTGTTTAACTTCATCTATTGAATTTGATTCTAAAACTTTCTTAACAACGTTAGAGAAACCAATTTCACCTTCAGTTGGAACATAAATATCAACTTCTTCGTAACGTCCCATGAATTTTTTTTGCGAAGGAAAATCAATAGGAAAATTGGGACCTCCCCAGACAGTAACTACATTAGGATTAGTTTTTTTACACATTTTAAAAATTTCGTAACTAACATTATGAGACCAACAGTAATTGCTTAAACCTAGAATGTCAGGAGGATTTTCGTTTACCGCCTTATCAATTTCGTCTATATATTTGAATAATGTTATTTCAACATCATTACCAAATAATTTTTTACAGTAACTAGCAATATAACCCACGTTTAACGGAAATGCTTCAGTAGCAATCGTGACAGTAGTGTAGGTAAGATCACCAAGATAAATTTTCAGCGGCCTAGTTTTTTTCAAAGAGACTAACTAATAATTCAGCATATATAAACAATGTTTATAATTTTTAATCACTATAAACTTCTTAACACAAAATCATGGAAAGATATTCTTAGCTCTTTTCAAATCATATGGAGTGTCAATTTCACACCACTTACCTTCAATGTATACTGGAGTGATTACAATGCCTAACGATATTAATTCTTGTAATATATCAACAAATTTTGCTTTTTTAAGCGATACTGCATCATGAAATTTACCAGTATGAGAATTTTCTAGTTTTTCATATTGTTCAATTAAAATTTTCGAGCCTTTTGTGGACAATTTCATCAACCCTAGTAATTCTCCGATATCATTATCATTTTTAATTTCAATATTTTTTGCAGAGATTTGAATAACCTTACCATCTTTGATTAAGACCTTATCTGCTTTAGATTCTGGATTATCAGGACGTTCTTCGTATGATTTTTTCCAATCTTTGTCAATAGCTATAACAATATCACCTTTTGAATTTAGTATTTGTTGTAAAATCATCTCTTCAAAAAGGATATCACCAAACATGATAACAACATCACCAATGATTTTGGAACGTGCTGTCATTAAACTACCAGTTTGTTCTTGTTCACGAAAATTTGGATTATGTACGTATTCTATATTTTTAAAAGTGAATTTTTCTTTCTTATACCCTGTAACAACAACAATATCATTCACATTATTTTTACGTAATAATGAAATTTGTCTTTCGATAATTGATTTACTGTTTATATCAACTAGCGGTTTCGGTAAATCTTTTGTTAGATTTCCTAATCTTGAACCTTCACCTGCTGCAATAAATATAGCCTTCATACTGTCATTTTGTTAACGAATCCATAAATCTATTTTTGATTTTAGTTGGTTCTATGTTTATTCGTTTACTGATAACTCCGCCTTTTTCAATTTTGATAATTATCATGATTGGACCAGGAATTAATTTTATTTTTTGAAGAATTTTTACTAGTTGATTTTTTGTTTTTACTTGAAAAACTTTATAATTCACTGATTTAGCAATTTTACTTAATTGAATTTTATTTGTTGCTGTAGGCTGTCCGCCTGTTGATTCATGACTACTATTATCAAAAATTACATGAACAAGATTTTTTGGTTTTGTTATTCCTATAGTAATCAATGAACCTATATTCATCAAAATATTTCCATCTCCATCAAATACAAAAATTTTCTTTTTTGTATTTTTTAATGCAACTCCCAAACCAATTGAGGATGCTAATCCCATTGAACCAATCATATAGAAATTTGAATTCTTATCACAAACTTCAAAAAGATCTCTACTGATGAAACCATTAGCAGAAATTATAGGGTGACTACCAACTTTTTTAACTACTGTACTAATAGCTACTTTTCTAATCAAGAAAATCTCTTTTCAAAATTAATGTGCATGGTTTTTTCTCTTTGATTAGTTTTAAAGCCCAATCACAAGATGCCTTCCAATTTTTTTCGTTTATGATTTTAGATTGTAAGGAAAGTGCCTGAAGCAGTTTTGGTTGGATCTTTCCAATTTTAGTGTGTTCAGGGGCATCATTTTTTAGGAAACCTCTCCAGCCTATCAAAAAAATTATTGGTATTTGATATAATTGGATTAGAGATGTAATCGTGCTTAATGAATTAGCGAATCCCGCATTTTGCATAAATACCAAAGAATTACTTTGTGATAAACTCATTCCAACGGCAATTCCAATAGATTCTTCTTCTTTAGTAGTAATCAGAATTTTATTTTTTTTAAATCCTTGATCAATAAAATATTTCATTGTTGAATCAGGTACTCCAATAAAATTTTCAATTCCATTATTAAATAAATAATCAAAAATTTGTTTTTGCGTTAATTCTTTCAAGAGATATAGCCTAATTTTCGTAGTTTTTCATCGATACTTTTTTCTTGTGATTTTATATCATGCATCTCTTGTAATTTAAAAATATCATCCATTGATGACATTTGATTTTGTAATTGAGACATATTATTTGCATTCTTCATTTGTTTAAGTAATTTTGACAGTGCCAAATGAGCTGCACGTAATGTTTGATTAGCATAAATAACCATTTTTATTTTATGTTCTATTAATTCATCAACGTTTACAGAATAATATGTAGTGGGAATCACCACTAATGGGGTACTGCCCTTCCATAAATCAGAAAATTCAAAAATTTCTTCTGGGGTAATTTTTTTAGAATGAATTAAAATTAGATCGGCACCTGCTTTTTCATAGGCGTACGCTCTTTTAAGAGCCTGTTCTATGCCTATCCCAGAAATCAAAGCTTCAATTCTGGCAATTATAGTAAACGCCTTATTTTGTTTTGCCTCATTAGCAGCTAATATTTTAGCAGCAAAATCTTTTTCAGATAACAATTGGCTGTTACCACCTTCTAACAAACTATTTTGTTTTGGAAATGTTTTATCTTCAATACAAATACCAGCGATTCCTGCATTTTCATATTTTTTAACCATATATCTAACATTAGTAGCATCGCCATAACCAGTATCACAATCTGCAATAACAGGTATTTCGCAAGCATGCGCCATGTTTGACGCGGCAGTAAAAAATTCTGTCATTGTTAAAATGCTTGCATCCGGAACATTATGTGTTGCCGAAATTGCAAAACTCCCAGCCCAAACAGCATCAAACCCATGAAGTTCAACTAGTTTGGCAGACATTGAATCATATGCACCACAAACTTTGACAATAGATTTTGATTCAAGATCTTTCCGTAAATTCTCACATTGTGACAATATTAAAAACCCTACAAGCAATTATAAAAAATATACTTATTATTTGTAATTATGTGGAAAATTACACAGCCAGATTCGATTCATTTCGATACTGGTTCTGCACGTGAATATCATTATCCATCTAATAGTTTGATAATTACTTCAAAAGGTGCAATTTCTCGAGGATGGATAGATTATATGAAAATAAAAAATTATACTGTATTTGATGAGGTTAAATCAAATCCCTCTTTTGAAACTGTTGAAAATATTATTTCCCAATTTAAAGCCAAAAATTTTTCTCATATAATAGGTTTAGGAGGAGGCAGTTCATTAGATGTTGCTAAATTTGTTGCATTTAAAATGGAAAAAAAGAAAATTATGATACCAACCACATTTGGTACTGGAAGTGAAGTTACCCGTATTTCTGTGCTGAACGTTGATGGGAAAAAAACCAGTTTTCATAATGATAAAATTTTGGCAGATGTTGCAATAGTAGATCCTAATTTTATTGAAGGCACTCCAATGGAAGTGATAAAAAACTCTGCAATTGATGCGTGTGCACAATGTTCAGAGGCATATGATAGTAAACTTAGTAATCCCTATACAAAATTCCTTTGTGAAACAGCTTTTGATATTTTAGAAAATGCTATACTTAATGATAAATTTGAGAAATTAGCTTTAGGCTCATTAATTTGTGGCTTAGGATTTGGAAACAGTTCTACTACATTAGGTCATGCATTATCATATGTTTTTTCAAATGAAGGTATAATGCATGGTCATGCTTTGGCCTACACCACAACAGTTGCCCATAAATTCAATTCCTCAGTGTTTTATGAAAGATTTCTTAATGTTGCTAAGAAGCTAAAATTTGAAAAAATATCACTAAAACAGGAAATTGACAAGGCATCTGATCTTATTTTAATTGATAGAAAACATTTAGACAATAATCCCAAATCTGTAACAAAAGAAGATATTATCGAATTGCTTAATAAAATCAATCATCTTAATTTATCATAAATGTAATAATCAATTACATTTAGCAGTGATATTGATATACTTACGCTTTAAATTTCCTACATGCCTAAGACTGACAGTCTACCTTTCAAACTACTTTACTATTTTAGAGGAGGATGGGGATTATACTTTGCATTTATTTTTGCGGCAATTAATACATTAACAGTAACTTATTTTCTTGCTATCGACAATTATCCAACATTGAAAGCAATATTTCCTTCATTTGAATTATATCTTCTCACTATGATGCTAATAGGAATGCCATTACTTACTGTAATTGGTTATACACACTACAGACGATCTCCTGCTTATAGTTCGGAAACAGGTGTAATGATACGAGCGAATCCATACATGCGTCGTACATTAATTAATTCAGAGCTTAATGTAGAATTAAATATTAAAATCTGTGAAATTTTAATGAAAATGTCTAACAAGGAAGATACTAAAAAAGAAATGTTAGAATTAAAAGCAATTCATAATAAAATTACTGAGTTTGTAAGTGATCGTAAATTTTCAAATAATAAAGATTTAGATTATTTGAAAGATGTACTTCAAGATTAAATTAATGAGTTTAGATTTGTGAGAAAATTGGAATGAAAGTTGCTGTTATTGGAGTTGGATATTGGGGGATAAAACATGTGGATGAATATATTCAGTTAGGCTATAATGTTATCATCTGTGACGGACCAAAAGAAAACATCGATAATTATATAACCATTTTAGGTTTTCACGCATGTTAGATTGAAACCAAATATTTTATTTCTGTTAATTGATGGCCTGAGAGCTGATAAATGCCATGGAAATAAAAAAACTTCTGTTACACCATGTATTGATTCATTAATAGAAAATGGCGTTTACTTTAATCAAGCGATTTGTTCTGGACCTGTCACTGCTACATCACTATCAAGTCTTTTTACTGGATTATATGCATCTGAGGCAGTAATTTTAAACAATGAAATTTTCACTATGAATCCAAAATGCAAGAACTATGTTAGACATCTTAAAGAAATTGGTTATACAACATATGCTTTTGTTCCGAAAGCAGAAGAAATTTGGGAACAGGGTTGGGTTTTTGAAGATAATGTATACAAATATCCTTATACTGATACACTGTTTAATGGCAATGGAAAATTAATTATTGAAAAACTTAAAAAAAATTCTCTAAAGGAACCCTGGTTTTACTATATGCATTTTTATGATTTGTATGAAACCACTAATTTTGAAATCGATGGTGCTGGATCAAAAGAATTAAGCGATAAAAAATATGGCGATAATAAATATGAAAGAGTTTTATCTGCTATGGATGTTTGGATTGGAAAAATTTTAGAAAATGTTGATTTGAATAATACATTGGTTGTACTTACGGCTGATCATGCAACTCAACGAGGTGATTATGATTCTAATCTAGAAGACTTTGCATCTTATTGCCAAAATATTAGAACTTCGTGGGAACCTAATTCAATATCCAAGTCTGTTGCTTCTGTAAAAAAAATTCCAAAAATTTTACAACCAATGAAAAAACTCGTATCAAAATCATATTCTAAACGTCGAAGGAGTATTATCAAGGATAGAATTCAGCCAGAAATTGAAAAAATAGAAAATGAAGATCTTACCCCATACTATAAACGGCTTAAAAAATCAGCAGCGATCATTATTTTTGAAACATTTGACGATAGATTTCGTATTCCATTGTGTTTTTCAGGTTACGGTATAAAATCTAAACATATTATTTCAGATCAAGTAAGAAGTATCGATATATTTCCGACAATTATGGATATAGTAAATTCGTCAGATATACGCAATACACGTGGCAGAAGTCTACTACCATATTTAGCAGGAGATAAAATGAATGAAGTTCCAGCTTTAATGGAAAGTATTCCAAGCAGCACATTAGCATATACTATGAACTATGTTGGGATAAGAACTTCAGAGTATAAATATTTCAGAGATAGAAACAAAACAACAAAAAACATTCATCTTTATGATTTAGTAAAAGACCCTTTGGAAGAAAGAAATTTGGCGGATGAATTACCGGATGTTGTACAAAAAATGGAGAATAAATTAACTGAAATGCAGGGTCAAAAATTCTCTGATTATGAAAAATCAAATGAACTTAGTGACGATGAAGCCCAAAACATTGAGAAAGAATTAAGAAAACTTGGATATATCAATTAAAATTTGTTTCATTTTTCAGTGCACTTAGTATTATGACATGTCATCTAAAATTAAACTTAAAGCATAATCAGATATTTCATGCTGATTAGTGGAACTGTCTAGAAACACACTAAATTTTCCTTGATCGCCTAAAATAGCTAGTTTATCTTGTATGGTATTACTATATGGAAATTTATCATATAATTCTGCTTGGAAACAACACGGATCATTGTATATGAATAATTGGACCAATTTCCTGTTATCACCAAAAGAACTCATAGTATAGAGTTCTAGGTAATTCGATATACGATA
>Ga0315336_1006257_pt1 | contig 12310 bp, 14 predicted proteins | sample ASW5metaG_FD_204512 | JGI IMG/M metagenome (GOLD analysis project Ga0315336, IMG submission 204512) | Ammonia-oxidizing marine archaeal communities from Monterey Bay, California, United States - ASW #5 | ecosystem: Environmental > Aquatic > Marine > Intertidal zone | place: USA: California...
AGAATCAGATCGAAAGTGATTTTTCTTTTGGGTACGTTAATTGCCGGGCTACCGGTAGGCGCTCATCATTCTTTTCCCGCTACCTACCATATCGATGAGCTGATGACGGTAGAAGGCCGATTGATAGCCTTTCTATACCGGAATCCCCATGCGTTTGTGCATGTGAATGTAACGGATGACGGCGGTGAAACTAGCAGGTGGGCTGTCGAGTGGGCTGGTGCCGCAGCACTTGCAGGGCAGTCCGTTGGCCGGGACACGCTCAAACCTGGCGATCACGTTATTATCACAGGCAACCCTGGACGCAACCCCGCAGACAATAGGCTACGGATGCTCAGTATTGAACGCCCCGCAGATGGCTGGGAATGGGGTGGTGAGTTCGAGTAGAAAATTGTTGGAGGTAAAAATAAATGCTGCGTGTAGGCCTGTTTTGAGGGGGATTTTCATCCTTTTGGGCTTCGGTGCGGGAGTATTTGCCTGGGCTCAAGATGACCTCAATTCTCCTCGGGAAGTTGCGCCGATTGATTTGACCGGGTACTGGGTATCCGTGGTTACTGAGGATTGGCGTTGGCGCATGGTGATTCCACCTAAGGGAGATTACATCAGTGTTCCGCTAAACGATGAGGGGCGTCGCGTTGCGGATACCTGGAATCCTGAAGCTGACACAAATACCTGTAAGCCCTATGGAGCGGCTGGCATTATGCGTATGCCGACCCGATTACATGTTTCTTGGCAAGATGACCAGACGCTGCGTGTCGATACCGATCATGGGGTCCAGACCCGCCTTCTGTATTTTGATCCTCTTCTTGCGGCGAAGCCTATACCTACACTACAGGGTGATTCGATAGCGCATTGGGGGGAGGCCTCAATTGGAATTGACAGGGCAGCATTTGGCGGCGAGAGGGCGATAGGTAAAGCGCAAACACTTAAGGTGGTAACAAGTCATTTGGTTCCAGGGTATCTTCGCAGAAATGGGGTTCCCTATAGCGAACATACAGTCGTAACGGAGTATTTCGACCGGCACAGTGCCTACGATGAGGACTGGATTACGGTGACTACCATAGTTCGAGATCCGAAATATCTGACCCAGGAATTCATAACAAGCTCAAGTTTTAAGCGGCTCCCAGACAATTCGACGTGGCACCCTATACCCTGTGAGCCGATCTAGATAGCTATTTTTTGGTGCCCGCGGAGCAGGTTAGAGAATCATGAAGCCGTCCCTTAAAATGTTAGCAATGATTTCACACTCTTTTGGTAAGGCTAGAGAAACGTGAAGACCGTACAACAACTTTCTGCCCAAGATGCAGCCTGTAAAGTCAAATCCGGTGACGTGCTGGTTGTTGGGGGTTTTGGTATGACCGGTGTACCAGTGCATTTGCTGGATGCCATAACTGAAACTGACATTAAAAATCTTACAGTGATTAGCAATAACATCGGTGAACCCGGTCTAGGGGCTGACCGTTTGTTGCGCAACGGCCAACTCAGCAAAGTAATTGGTTCTTATTTCACAAGTAATCCGGGGGTAGTTGAAGCGGTACAAGCGGGTTCTCTGGAAGTAGAAGTACTGCCTCAGGGCACCATGGCTGAAGCTATCCGAGCCGGTGGTGCGGGCCTTGGTGGTTTTTACACTCCCACAGCTGCCGGAACGCTTCTAGCCAAGGGTCGGCAGACAAAAATGCTGGATGGAAAAGAGCATGTTTTTCAGGCTCCACTAAAGGCAGATGTTGCACTACTTCGGGCCTGGAAGGCGGACACCGCGGGTAATCTTGTTTATCTCAGAACTGAGAACAACTTTAATCAAGCTGCTGCTACCGCTGGCAAAATTGTGATCGCGGAAGCGGAGGAGATTGTACCGGTGGGAGAGCTCAATCCGAATGAGATCCATACACCCGGATGTTTTGTGGACTATCTTGTTCAGGCCCACACAACTTTGAAGGAGTTAGGAATGTCTGCTTCTGTTGAGGGGAGTTTAAAAAAAGTTAACGAAGCACGTATGAATATGGCGCGAGCAGCATTGGAGGAACTTCAGTCTGGTGACGTCGTTAATTTGGGTATCGGAATTCCTACACTAGTGGCAAATCTTGTCACCCCTGAGCATGGCATCATTATGCACACGGAGAACGGGATGCTGGGGGTGGGGCCGCAACCGGAGTCAGGGGGCGCCATGGAGTACCCGGTTAATGCAGGGAAGATTCCTGTTACCGCCTTGCCTGGTAGTAGTTACTTTGACAGCGCGAGTTCTTTTGCCATGATACGAGGAGGGCATGTAGACGTAGCAGTGATGGGTGGTCTGCAAGTGGACGAACACGGAAGTCTCGCCAATTGGGCAGTACCCGGTAAACCGCTCTTGGGCGTTGGGGGTGCAATGGACCTTGCTTCAGGTGCCAAAAAATTAATAGTGACGATGGCGCATACTGATCGGTCTGGTGCGTCAAAGATTGTGAAAGAGTGTACTCTTCCACTGACCGTCGCCAACACGGTATCAGTTCTTATTACCGATTTGGCAAAATTTCGTTTTGTTGACGGAAAATTAACGCTGGTTCAAGTGATGCCTGGGGCTACGCAAAAAGAAATAGAGGAAAAAACAGAAGCCTCCTACGCGGTTTGTTTATAGAAAGTTAAAAAGAATACTTATTCGGTTAGGTTATTCTAAATATTAAATCGAAATCGAATAACATCACCTTCCTGAACTACATAATTTTTACCTTCTATGTGGAGCTTTCCCGCTTCTCGGGCACCTTGTTCGCCGCCTAGCCTTACGAAGTCCCTGTGCTTAGTGACTTCTGCACGGATGAACCCACGTTGAAAGTCTTTGTGAATTAATCCGGCAGCCTCGTAGGCGGTTGCACCACGTTTTACTGTCCAGGCGCGAACTTCTTTAGGTCCAGTAGTATAGAAAGTTTGAAGTGTCAGGAGACGATAAGCAGATTGGATTACTCTGGGCAGACTTGGTTTCTCAAGGCCGAACTCGGAGAGAAAATCTACCCGCTCAGAAATTTCAAGTTGGACCAGATCAGCTTCCAATTTCGCATTGACGGTAATGATTTCCGTTTTCATGTGTTTCGCGTAGGTCTGCATTTTTTTCAAGAGGGGTTTTTTATTGATTCTTTTTCGGAGACGTTGGCCAAGTACATAATTGGTTTGGCTGTTAATAGAGGTATTTCTTCCATGAATTGAATTTCGTCGACCGCGAGTTCCACGTCTCCTGCTCGCTTGCCTTTCCCCAGTTCACTTGCCATTTTTTTTAGAAAATTTCGTTTGGCAATCGCTTGTTTTTCGTGACTTCTCGCATGGCGCTCAGTTTTTGCTCCAAGCTTCCCAAGTCTGCTAGCATGAGCTCAGTATCGAACACTTGGATGTCATGAATCGGATCAATTTGTCCAGATACATGAACAATATTCTCGTTGTCAAAACAGCGCGTGAGATAGGCAATAGCGTCAGTTTTTCGAATGTGAGTCAGAAACTGATTGCCTAAACCCTCGCCTTTGGAAGCACCCTTCACAAGACCCGCGATATCAACGAACTCAACTACTGCAGCCACCGTACGCTTGGGTTTTACAACAGCTGAAATAGTTTCTAGCCTACGGTCTGGAACGGCGACTACGCCCACATTAGGATCGATAGTGCAAAACGGGTAGTTCTCTGCAGGGACCTGAGAATGGGTTAGCGCGTTAAAAAGTGTTGATTTTCCCACATTAGGCAAGTCGACTATTCCGCAGGCAATTCCCACCAAATCTTACTCTTGGGCGCTTGATTTGCCCGATTCTTGGCCCAAATTTATTTCAGCATCTTGTTTGTGAAGGAGGTTCTTTGCCCTGTTTTCTCCGTGTTGTAGAAAGATGGGCATTATCTCCACAGCAGATCCAACTGCATCTAGAATTTTTGTTTCATCCTCTCTGGAGGCACGCTTTAGTACGTAGTCGGTCACGATTTCTTGTTGCCCAGGTCCTGGGTGCCCGATACCCAAGCGCAAGCGCCAAAATGTGTTTCCAACGCATCGAATCACATCCCGCAGACCATTATGTCCCCCATGACCGCCGGCAAATTTAAGTTTTGTTCTACCCGGTTTAAGGTCTAGGTCATCGTGCGCTATGAGCGTGTTTTCGAGAGAAATGTTGTAATAAGTCGTTATAGCTTCAACGGAGCGTCCACTTTCATTCATATAGGTCTGAGGTTTTAGTAGCCAAATGCGTCGGTTGTCGATAATGATTTGCGCGACATCTCCGTGAAACCTTTTTTCAGTGCGGAACGTCCCAATGTGTTTTTGGGATAGTAAGTCCGTGAACCAAAATCCTGCATTGTGACGGGTGGTGAGGTATTGTGTCCCTGGGTTACCCAGTCCGACAATTAAATCGATTTCATTTTGCATTACACCCATCCTAGCATTTAGGTGACTGTGTGGTGGTCATTGTCAAATGGCTTTTGTAACTTTATTTTTAGTAAAAAGGCCGCCCTAGGGCGGCCTTGAGAATCCCAAGAGCGTATGACTCAACTGGAGGGCTCCTCCTTGGGCGTATCTTCGCCTTCTGCAGTCTCGCCCTCAGAGTCTTCAGCTTCTTCGCCTTCGGCCAACATCTCGTCCTCCTCAACCTCGACTTCTTCCTCTTCTTCTTGGCGTGCCGGGTTGATACCTACCACTGGACCATCTTGGTCATGGGACAGTGGTACTAACTCAACACCCTCTGGGAGGGCTATATCAGATAAAAGCAGAACTTGATTGAGATCCAATTCCGATACATCTAGCTCTAAAAACTCGGGTAAATTTTTGGGCAGACAGGTCACCTCTACTTCCGTTACAAGTCGAGCAAGTACTCCTTCTCTCTCTGTGACGCCTTTGGCCGTTTCTTCACCAAGGAAATGTATCGGAACGTTCAGATTGATCTTCTCGTCTTCCAGTATTCGTTGGAAATCAAGATGCAGTACTTGTGTCTTAAAGGGGTGACGTTGCACCTCTTTAACTACTGCGGCTTGGGGGTTGCCATCGAGAACAATATTCAGAATGCTTGTGAAGAAAGCTTCTTGTGCCATCTGTTTTGCTAGGGCATGGTTGTCCAATGTAATCGGCGTGGGTTTTACGCCACCGCCGTAAATTACTGCTGGTATTTTTCCTGAGCGTCGTAGGCGTCGGCTTGAGCCCTTGCCTTTTAGATCTCTTGATCTAACCTCCAGTTTGAAGTCAACATTCATAGCACTTTCCTCTCGAATGGCGCGGGATGATAGCAGGGCAGCCCGGATTCTGTCCAAATACAATTTAGCAACATGTTTTTTAGTCCAGATATAATGAGCTAACGGACTCCGCATCGCTAATGCGTCGAATTGTTTCGGCAAGGAGTTCTGCCACGCTCAGTTGGCGAATGCAGGTACAGGCTTTGGCCGTTTCGTTGAGAGGAATGGTATCGGTGACTACTAGCTCATCCAGTTCTGATTTTTCAATCCGTTCAACAGCAGGACCAGATAATACAGGGTGCGTAATATAGGCAACTACCCGTATAGCACCCCTTTCTTTTAGTATTCGGCTCGCTTCACAAAGGGTTCCTGCGGTATCTACCAGATCATCAATAAGCACACAGGTTTTATCGGAAACCCCACCGATCACATTCATAACCTGAGCCATATTGGCTTGAGGTCGTCGTTTATCGATGATTGCTAGGTCTGCATCATCAAGGCGTTTTGCGAGGGCCCGGGCACGAACCACGCCTCCTACGTCTGGGGATACTACTACCATATCCTTATACTTTTGTTTCCATGCATCACCCAGCAATACAGGTGAGGCGTAAACATTATCTACTGGGATGTCAAAAAAACCTTGGATCTGGTCAGCATGTAAATCCACGGTCAGGACTCGTCCAATACCGGACGAGCCGATCAGGTTGGCGATAAGTTTAGCTGTTATAGGTACGCGAGTGGCGCGAGGGCGGCGGTCCTGGCGAGCGTACCCAAAATATGGCATCAAGGCAGTGATTCGCGCAGCCGATGCCCGCTGGCAGGCATCTGCCATCACGAGTAATTCCATCAAATTGTCGTTCGTTGGGGGGCATGTGGATTGCACCAGATAAACGTCTCGACCACGAATATTCTCCATGATTTCCACGTTTACTTCACCGTCACTGAAGCGCCCCACACTGATTTTGCCCAGGGGCAAATGTAGGTGATGTGCGATGTCATTGGCTAGAGATGGATGGGCATTACCTGAGAATAAAGTTGTTGTCCCCGGGTCCAAGGTAGTCTCCTATTACAAAGTTACATAGTACAAAGTGGCTGGGGTGGCAGGACTCGAACCTGCGAATCACGGGATCAAAACCCGTTGCCTTACCACTTGGCTACACCCCATTCAGCTTTGCCCGTATTGTCCTGCGGGTAAGCTATTCAGTTCAAGGTGTTTGGTGTCCAGTTATCAATAATAACTCTGAGTTGCAGTGTTTTGTGACTAAGGTCGACGCGACTCGGAAGTATCAAACCAGCTGTCAATTGATAATTTTTGAAGTGCAATTCCCAAAACCGTTGGTTGAGAGACTCAATAGTATCTGCTGGCCCAAAAATCTCAATACTTTTGTAGTTGGGGTCTGGTATGCCTATCAGCCAGCTATGTAGACTGCTAACTGGCAGCCACCACCCCATTAATTCGGAAAGATCCTTTTCAGGATCCTCTAATTGCCAAGTTTTACCGTTGCTCGTTATGGTGAGCGAATTCATTGGGCCTTTAATCTGCATCAGGCCTACACCAATTGGACCTCTAACTGAGAATTCCAGGCTATCGCCATGTTGCTGCCATTGGAATCGGCCTTGATAAGCGCGTTTGCCTGTGTCTACTGTAATTCGGCCGCTCATATGCCAGCTTTCAAGTTTTTCAAGTTGAGTTCGGCGCTGTTCGTAACTCAATCCATCTTCAGCCGTAGGAATATGGACGCAGCCGGTCAAAGCTACAGCAAGGGCAGGCCATATTGTTCGGATCTTCATGGCTGAATACGTTGTTTGACCTCCATAAGGAGCGGGTTATTAGGATTATCTTGAAGTGCTTCTTCAAGTAACTTTAGCGCTTGATTTTTTCTGTCTTCTACCCAGTACGCATTTACCAGATGGGCCGCAACTTCGGGGTCAGGGAATAGGCGGTACGCACGCTCTAGATAATCCAGAGCCGCCTTATATTGACCCAAACGAAAAAGTACCCAGCCCATACTATCAATAATCGCCGGATTATCTGGCTCCATTGCCAGCGCTTTTTGTATGTAGGTTCGCGCTTCTTGATGTTGGTGCCCCTGATCTGCCATCAGGTAGCCCAGCGCGTTTAATAATCCTGCGTCATTGGGATTTTTTTCAACTAGATCTCTCAGTGTGCTTACGGCCCTTCGGATACGGCCCTGCTTTTGATAGATGAGTGCTTGGGCATAAAGAAGTGATGTGTCCCCAGAATAAAGCCTGAGGCCTTTCCTGAGTAGTGCTTGAGCTTCATTTAGATTTGGCTGGTTTTCGGCTTCTCGAGCCATGGCAATGTAGAGCTGGACGCGAGCATCATGCAGAATTTCATCTTCCGCATTTTCTTCTAGGGCCTCGTTAATCAGGTTCATTGCATCATCAATCCGACCCATTCTAGCCAGCACTTCACTCCCGGCGACAACCATTTCAGTGTTGTAGTTCGGATTTGCAGTACCAAAGTCCTTCAGATGCTGGAGGGCACTTTCAGAATCACCTAATCTCGTAAAGAGCAGGTTGGCGGCTCTAAGTTGGGCTTCAACGGCATTTGCGCCCCCGGTCACCCGTGAATAGGAGCGCATGGCTTGGAGGAAATTTTCATTGTTTTCGGCAATACGTCCTAGGTAATAAAATGCTTCATCTCGGTAGCGAGGCTCTGCCCTCAGTTCATTGAAAAAATTTCTGGAAGTTTCGAGGTCGTTTTCTGCCAATGAAAGAAACCCTAAAGCCCTGACAGTTGCTGTATGCCCAGGATTTTCTTCCAAGATAATGTGAAGTATTTCTCGGGCTTCACTTCCGTGTCCCGCTGAGATTAGGAGTTCAGCGTATTGCAAACGCACCGCCACTGTTGGTTGTTCTTGTGCAAAATGTCTTGCAAGTTCTAACGCATCTTCGGTGCGCCCAGCAACAAGCAGAGTTCGGGCATACAAGAGTTGTGCAGCGACCCAATCGGGTGCCAAGGTTGCCGCCAGTTCAGCGTTGATCAGTGTTTTCTCAAAATCACCGGAGCGCAGGGCTATTTGGGCTAATCCATAGTGTCCAGCAGCAATATCTGCATGTACCTCTACAATGGCGCTGAGTACGGCAATAGCGCCTTCAGTGTCCTCCTCGTTAACTAATCCTTCTACTATTAGCTCAAGTCCTGTGATCTTATTTTCGTTCAGACTCATCAGGTCAGTAAACAATTCAAGGGTCCTTTCCAAATTTCCTGAACGAAATTCAAATATTCCAAGAAACTGATATGCCCGGATGTCTGTCGGGCTCAGACTGAGCCAACGATTGGCGGCTTGGAGGCCGATGTCGTTAAAGTTAAATTGGTGGGCTGCGAGTGAGGTGCGTTCTGCCAATGCAGGGTCTTCAGAAACGTTAGAGCCTGCTAGGTAATGCTCTACGGCCTCCTCAAATTGCTGCCGATTCCATGCAATCTCTGCCAGAAGCACATGGGAATCAACATCCATGCGCCTTCGTGCGGATTGATTTTGGGCCGGTACTGATGCACAAGCTGCCAGACCGATGATGACTATAAAGAGAGTGAGTCTGATCGAGCTACTCCATTTTAGGAATGTGAATGATACCTGATCACAGGGCCCCCGACTTGCCAGATAGTCTTGTCTACCTTGTGATCCCTGTGGGATACCCTGACAATTTGGATGCTCGTCTATGATAATTGAAGGGGCACAATGAAGGGGGGGTAGAAATGAAGAGTCTTTTAGAAACATTCAGCGGTTTATTAGATCCGGTCATGCTGGGGCCCATGCTGCTTAGTTGGGGTGGAAAGTTGGTAGCCGCTGCTTTAATAATTGTAGCTGGAAGATGGGTTGCCAAGGCAGTGATTTCTTGGATAAGAAGGGCTGCTAGTAAGACTAAGGTGGACTCAACTCTAGTACAGTTTTTGTCCAGTATCGCCTATGTAGCGTTGATGGTTGTTGTGGTAGTTAGTGCCTTGGGGGTGCTTGGGATTCCCACTACTTCTTTTCTCGCGGTCATTGGAGCTGCTGGTTTGGCTGTTGGTTTGGCATTGCGAGACTCACTGGCAAATTTTGCAGCGGGCGTAATGTTGGTATTGTTCCGGCCATTTAAAGTGGGTGATTTTGTTGACACTGCTGGCATTAGCGGTAGTGTGGAGAACATCAGCATTTTCAATACGGTTCTCAAAACACCGGATAATCGCGTCATCACAGTTCCTAACGGACTGATTTACGCTGATACCATCACCAACTATTCTGCCGAGGAAAAGCGTCGTATCGATCTCGTGATAGGGATTAGTTATAACGATGACATAGGAAGAGCTAAGGCTTTGATTCAGGGAGTGCTAACGCAAGAAAGTCGACTTTTAGAGGAACCTCCTGCTGTTGTGTTCTTATTGGAGCTAGGTGAGAGCAGTGTCAATTTTGGGGTGCGGCCTTGGGTACGTACCGCTGACTATTGGTCAGTTCGTGGTGACTTGTTGGAATCCATTAAGAGCGTAATTGAGCAGAATGGTTTGTCTATACCGTATCCTCAGCGCGATCTACATGTAGTTGATCGTATCCAAACAGGCACATGAAAGCTTCCATCCAAGAAAAATTGATTCTGATGACAGAGCGATTTGAAGAAGTCGGTCAATTGCTGGCTGATCCTGAAGTGATTGGCAACCAGCATCGTTTCCGTGATCTTTCGAAGGAATATGCCCGACTGAATCCGATCGTGAAGGATATCGAGACCTTCCGAATGCTAGAGGAAGATATTCAGGCTGCAGAGGAGATGTGTACTGGTAATGATGTAGAACTAAAGGCTTTAGGTGAAGAGGAACTAAAGCGTTTACTCGACCAGAAGGTCATGCAGGAAAATCGCCTATCCTTGCACTTAATTGCGCGAGATCCAGACGACGACGCTAACCTTTATCTCGAAATACGTGCGGGTACGGGTGGAGATGAGGCAGCGTTGTTTGCAGGGGACCTTTCTCGCATGTACCACAGATATGCAGAGCAAAATGGTTGGAATGTAGAGGTATTAAGTACTAGCGAAGGTGACCATGGAGGTTTTAAGGAAATTATTAGCCGAGTAGTGGGCAAAGGGGCCTACTCACATTTGAAATTTGAATCTGGTGTTCACCGCGTCCAACGTGTTCCAGACACAGAATCTCAGGGACGCATCCATACTTCTGCGTGCACAGTAGCTGTCCTGCCGGAGTTACCCGAAGCAGAAGAGGTTGAGGTAAATACCAGCGATTTACGGGTAGATACCTATCGAGCATCAGGAGCAGGTGGTCAGCATGTGAACAAGACGGACTCTGCTGTACGACTAACGCATCTGCCAACCGGAATCGTTGTCGAGTGTCAGGATGAGCGATCTCAGCATAAAAATCGGGCGCGAGCCATGTCACTGATGGCGTCCAAATTGAAGGAGATTCAAGTTACGAAGCGGCGCATGGAAACCGCTGAACGTCGTCGTAATTTGGTGGGGTCTGGCGATCGCTCGGAGCGAATTCGTACTTATAATTTTCCTCAAGGCCGTGTAACTGACCATCGAATAGATCTCACCTTATACAATTTAGGGGATATCCTGGAAGGTAGTTTGGATAAGGTTATTGAGTCGCTAGCTAATGAACATCAGGCGGATCAGCTAGCCGCGTTAGTTGACCCGTAAGCATTGGGGCTATTTGTGAGTACAAAAATTTCTAGGCACAGCGCGAGCCTTGGACATCTTGTAGCACAGGGTTATCGAGTGCTCCAAGGAATCAGTGCTTCACCACGTTTGGATGCGGAAGTGTTACTCGCTCATACCGCTGATATTTCCCGGAGTGTGGTGCTCGCCTTTTCCGAGCGTACTGTTCGCCCAGAGATGGAATCTCGGTATTTTGATTTGATCACCAAGCGCGTTAATGGAATGCCAGTTGCCCAACTTGTTGGCAAAAAAGAATTTTATTCTCTAGAGTTTACGGTGACTGCAGATACCCTTGTTCCCCGCCCAGAGACGGAGCTTCTTGTTGAAAAGGCTCTTGGCTGGATTCCTGGGAAATCTAAAATGTCCATCTTAGATATTGGTACGGGTACGGGCGCTATTGCGTTGGCTATCAAGAAGCACCGGCCTCATGCTTGCATAACCGGGGTCGATGTGAGTGGGGCGGCACTTTTTGTAGCAAAGGGTAATGGTGTATCCCTGGGCCTTGATGTACGTTGGCTCAAATCGAGTGCCTACAGTGCTCTTTTCGGAGAGCGATTTGATCTGATTGTGACGAACCCACCCTACGTAGAAAAAAGGGACCCCTGTCTGTTGGGTGACGTCTGCTTTGAGCCGCGGCTGGCCTTAGATGGTGGCACTGATGGTCTAGATGTTATTCGCGTAATCGCAGCAGGCGCAAAAAAACATCTTTCTCCTAACGGACGCCTGTTAATGGAGCATGGCTTTGGTCAGTCTGGTGTGGTTACTGAACTTCTGCAGGCCAACTCTTTAGAAGTGTTAGGATCATATTCTGATCTGGCCCGTCATTCCCGCGTTTTGGGCGCACGGGTGGCTACACCATGAAAAAAATGGCTTCTTGATAGCTTACAGATTTAACGCATGCTTGAGAGAATGTGAAATGTTTTTGATTTATATCCTAGCTGCGGCGGCACTCTAGTGGGCAGCGCTCGGTACAGTCGGCATTTCGCTCTTCCGGAGGTGGGTGAGGACGGCCAGGCGCAGTTGGCTTTAGCGAGAGCTTTCATAGTTGGGCTAGGGGGCCTTGGTTGTCCCGCGGCGCAATATTTGTCTGCGAGCGGTGTCGGATGTTTGGTGCTGAATGATTTTGACCGAATAGATGAGAGTAACTTGGCTCGCCAGATTCTCTATAGGACAGAAGATGTGGGGAAATTAAAAGTGGAGGTGGCACGAGATCGATTACTTGCCCTGAATCCTGGTGTTGCAATTGAATGTGTACCTGAACGCCTTAGCCTAGAAGCTCTTGAGACTCATATTGCTCAGGCGTCTGTGGTTCTTGACGGTACTGATAGCTTTGCTACCCGTTTGGTAGTGAATGAAGCGTGTGTCAAAACGGGAGTACCGTTAGTATCTGGTGCGGCCGTGCGCTTGGAAGGTCAATTAGCAGTTTTTACGAACAAGGGTAGGGGGCCTTGTTATCGGTGTGTTTACGGGGACGAGG
>Ga0315336_1006258_pt1 | contig 12309 bp, 12 predicted proteins | sample ASW5metaG_FD_204512 | JGI IMG/M metagenome (GOLD analysis project Ga0315336, IMG submission 204512) | Ammonia-oxidizing marine archaeal communities from Monterey Bay, California, United States - ASW #5 | ecosystem: Environmental > Aquatic > Marine > Intertidal zone | place: USA: California...
TTTGCATATACAGGACTTGCCCTTTCGCACCTTGCACAGTTCCTGATGGGTTGGGCATCGCATCCATCGGAGACTCTGAATCAGGCAGCGCACGCAGCGCGGCTCGCACTTGAACTTGACCCCGCTGACAGCGGGGCGCACGCCGCATTTGGGGTGACCCAGATCTGGCAACGGGATCATGGCCGTGCAATGAATCACCTCAACCACGCCGTCGAACTCAATCCCAATGACGCCGACGTAACCGCAGCAAGGGCGCTGGGCCTTATTTTCCAGGGCAAACCCCTGGCGGCATTCGCGGCATTAAAGAACGCGCTTGAAGCAAACCCTTTTGCCCCGGCCTGGTACTTCTGGGGTCTTGCGATCAGCTGCTACAACAGCGGGCAATACCGCAATGCGATTGATGCGCTCCAGTGCATTACCGTCCTGAACCGTTTTCACCGGCGACTGCTTGCGGCGAGTTACGCACAGCTCGGCAACACCGCCAAGGCCATCCAGGAGCGCGATCGGGTAATGGCTGAAGTGCCGGCCTACTCGGTAGAAGACACCCGGGATTCACAACCCTATGAGCACCCCGCCCATGTCGATCCCTTTATCGAAGGGCTCGTGGCGGCCGGGTTTCCGGCACCGGAGCAGAATCCCACCTGATTTACCCATAAAAAAAGGGGGCACAATGTGCCCCCTTCAAAACAGTCTTTTCAGAGCTCTATGCGGATCTCTTGTTATAAGCCCACCACAAAATACCAAGGGCGACCAGTCCGACCAAGCCCTGGCTACCAAGCGCATCAACAAACCCAATAACACTTCCGAGTACGTCTACTGGCAAGAACGGTACTGCGCCAGTGCCGTCGCCAAACAGAACTTGAAGGACGACGCCCAATGCGATGATTGAAATACCCAACTCAGCCAACGCTCCAACCCAACGTTTAATACTATCTAGAAAGTGCATAGTGAGATTATCTCCATGCGGTTTAGGGACCAATATTGTACCGTTTTTAGGCCTAGTCTAGAAAAATGAATTGGGTTTTAGCAAAGAGTTAAAAAACGCTTAATTTTGGGTGAATTTAACGGTAGACACATAAGAAGATTTCCAAACTTAACCTGCGACACAGTTAACGTTTCTCTAGGAACTCATCAGTGCGTTTACCAGTTCTTTTGCGCCGTCACGGACAGGATCCACTGCCAGGCGGCCTGTCTCATCCTGTATTGCTGCCGTAGCACGAGCCGCTGCCTCTGCATCAAGGTGTGCAGTGTTTACCGCGATGCCCACCGTAACCGGCCGGGTAAAGGTTCCGCACGCGGAGGCAATATCCTCATAGAGTGCGATGATATCGTTGAGCGGCGGCACCGTAACCGGCTCACCCACCGTATCAAGATGGGTCATCCCCGCACGATGACACAGCACCAAATGTGTCGGACAGGAGCCGCGCATCAGCGGCAAGGTTGAAGAGCTGCCCGGATGCACAATCGAGCCCTGCCCCTCTACCAACGCGAGCTCAGCATCACCCGCTTCCATCACAATTTTCTCTACAGCGCCGCAGGCGTAATCCACCCGGATGGCATCAAGCGGTATCCCTTTACCGCTGACCAAAATACCGATTTGCCCGGTTGCAAGAAACTCGGCCCGAACGCCCTCATCAAGCGCTGCCTTCCAGATTTCAAGCCCCGCGGTCATTTTACCCACCGCCATATCTGTCCCCACCAACAGCGCACGGCGGTTCTTAAGTCCCGCCGCCCGGGCCCAGGCGATACCGAGATCCTGTGGTTCACGGCGGATATCCCAGATCCACTGGCCTGGGGCCAGATCAGGATAACGGGGGCCTAGATGCTCATGCAGGCCATTGATAACGCTCATCCCGGCGGCCACAGCCTTATCGACTTCTGCGACCATCTCCGGGGGGAGGCGGCCTCCTGAAGGTGCCATGCCCAAAATAAGGACTTCCCCGCCCGCAGCAACAGCCTCATCCACCGATGCCAGCACCGGAACATTGGGACCAAAATCGACCAGATCCCGGGTGCTCGAACCGCTATGGTTGAAATCAATCGCACAAGCCACTGGATTGCGAGAATACCGCAGCACAGCATGGCCCATCTTTCCGTTCAGTTTGTCGATCTGTTCAAAAAAATGAATCGCCAGTTTCTGATCAGGCTTTAGCATGTCAGTGACACTCCGTGTCCCGGCTGATCCGCCTCGACCGAAACGACGCCAGCATTCATCTGCAGTCCGCTCGCCGGATCCGGCAGAAGGTTAAGGTGAGAATCAAGATCAATATGATCAAACAGTGCCGCGAGCGATGCGCCTGCACCAATGGCCACTGACGACTCTCCCATGCACCCGATCATGGTTTTCAGGCCATGTGCACGCGCGGCCGCGACGATGCGTAACGCTTCCGTGATGCCGCCGCACTTCATCAGTTTAAGGTTCACCCCATCCACACAATGCGCAAGCCGTGCCACATCCGATGAAAAATTACAGGACTCATCAATAAAGACGGGAAGTGCCCGGTCCGCAAACAAGGCCGGCAAGTCTTCATCAGCATCATAGTGCAGCGGCTGCTCAACATAATCACAGCCCCGCTCCTTGAGCCAAGCCATCATGTGTTGTGCGCCGGTAAGATTCCAGCCACCATTGGCGTCCACCCGCAGTGACACACCCAATCCATTCGCCGCCTCCTGCACCGCGGCAAACATGTCGCAATCGGCATCGAGTCCGTCCGGACTCCCGAGTTTTATCTTGAGATAACGAGCCCCCGTGCGGCTGACCACCTCGGGCACCCTTTCCTTCACGACCTCCGGCGGCAGGATTCCGATCGTCACCGAAGTGGCAACGCCGTTGTGCGGCAAACCGAGCAGACGGTAGAGCGGCTGACCAGCGCCTCGTGCCAGACAGTCCCATAGCGCCACATCCACAGCGGCCCAGGCACAGGGTGCCACCCCGTTCTCACGGGCCAGTTTCCAGCCCACGAAGGGGTTTTCCAGGGCCTCGGGATGGGACTCCAGAAAACGGCGGATCTGATTCTCGCAGGCCTCAGCCGTATCAGCACCAGTGAGGCCGCCCGGAGCTGCCTCCCCGAGACCTGATACGCCATTACGGGTGATCTTGACAATAAGATTAACCGACCCGGCGCTTTCGCCCCGGCTGATGCGAAGCGGATAGCGCTTTTTAAGACTAACGTGTTGGTAATCGATATCCAGAAGTCGTTCCTCCCAAAGATGGCCCTGCCCAGATTCTCCAATGGCAAGTCGTGGATATTAGAGGGCCGGCGACACAAAAAAAACCCCGCCAGCCCCTCTGTCACAGATACGCTTTTGGATCAGCCGGGGTCTTTTTGAAAAAGATCAGTTACTGAACCCGCACAGACAGATTTCCAACACCCTCAATTTCGCCGAGCAACTCATCACCGCGCTCGACGGGTCCCACCCCGGAAGGTGTTCCGGTAAAGATGAGATCTCCCGGACAGAGCAGAAAATACCGGGACAGCTCGCTGATGATTTCCGCCACTTTCCAGATCATCTGGGAGAGATCCCCTGACTGGGTTAATGCACCATTCTTACTAAGGCGGATTGCCCCGGTCTGGGGATGACCAATGCGCTCGGTGGCAGCAATCGCCGAGCACGGTGCTGACTGCTCAAAAGCCTTACCAATCTCCCAGGGGCGGCCCTGGCGCTTCATCTCACCCTGCAAATCGCGTCGTGTCATATCAAGACCCACCGCATAACCAAATACACAGTCCAGCGCCTTTTCTGGAGCAATTTCACTGCCGCCTGATTTAAGACCCACAACAAGCTCGATTTCGTGCTGCACATCCTTACTCAGCGAGGGGTAAGTAAAGGCATCATCGAGCAGAAGATTGTCCGGATTTTTCTGAAAGAAAAACGGCGCCTCACGATCCGGATCGTGCCCCATCTCCACTGCATGTGCGGCGTAGTTGCGCCCAACGCAATAAATCCGGTGCACCGGAAAAACGTCCTGTGAATCCACCACCGGCAGACCAACTGGACCGGGCGCATTTACAGCTTTAGAGACACTCTCAGTCATCAATTCTTACCTTCTTCTTCAAAACTCCTCGACCATCAATCAACACGATTGAGCCAGTGCCGTGAGACAATTTTACCGATCCCCAAGAGTTCAGGCCATGAGACAACAACGACATGGTAGCAATCCGGACGTCCGATCCGATAGGATAGATTCCGACACCGCTTCCATGAGTATCCTGTTGTGACCACGATACCCCCGATTCTTGCTATTGATCAGGGTACCACCAGTTCCCGCGCGATCGTCTTTAATGACAAAGGCAAGGCGCTGCATGTTGCCCGCCAGGAGTTCCCCCAGCAATATCCAGCAGATGGCTGGGTTGAGCATGATCCCGAGGCAATCTGGTCGTCGGTCCTGTCCGTGACGCGCAAAGTCCTGTCGCAAACTGATCAGCCGCCGGCCGCTATCGGCATTACCAATCAGCGCGAGACAGCTGTCATCTGGGACCGCGCCAGCGGGCAGCCGATCTGCAACGCGATTGTCTGGCAGGATCGCCGCACCGCCGATGTGTGCGAGACCCTGCGTAAAGAGGGTCACGAGGCCGATATTACTGCGCGGACCGGACTCCTGTTGGATCCGTATTTTTCAGCGAGCAAGATTGCCTGGATGCTTGATCATGTAGACGGCGCAAGAGCGCGTGCCGTGGCTGGTGATCTTGCCTTTGGCACGATCGACACTTTCTTGCTTTGGCGCCTGACAGGCGGCCGGGTGCATGCCACAGATGCCAGCAATGCCTCGCGCACCGCGCTTTTTAATATCCACAAGCAGTGCTGGGACGCCACATTATTGAGATACTTCGATGTCCCTGAAGCGATCCTGCCGCAAGTTTTGGATACCGCCGATCACTTCGGTACTACGGACCCTGAGGTACTTGGGGCCTCCATCAGGGTGGGCGCACTGGTGGGCGATCAACAGGCTGCGCTGGTGGGCCAGGGCTGCCTTCAACCCGGTATGCTCAAAAGCACCTACGGCACCGGCTGTTTTGCGATGCTGAACACGGGGGACAAAGCTCACGAATCGCGCCACCGTCTGCTGACCACCATAGGTTACCGCCTCAATGGAAAAACTACTTACGCCCTCGAGGGCTCAATCTTCATGGCGGGCGCCAGCGTACAGTGGCTGAGAGACACTCTCGGTCTTGTTGATTCTGCCGAGCAGACCGCAACACTCGCGGCCAGCCTTGAATCGAACGGTGGCGTTTATCTCGTACCCGCCTTTACGGGACTGGGCGCACCCCACTGGAATCCCCATGCCCGCGGCACCCTGCTGGGCATGACCCGCGCCACAGGGCCCGCACACATTGCACGTGCCGCCCTGGAAGCCGTCTGCTACCAGAGTGCTGAACTTCTGGAGGCAATGGCTGACGACGTTGGCAAGGATGTCACAACACTTCGAGTAGACGGGGGGATGGTGCGCAACGACTGGCTAACCCAGCACCTCGCCGACATCACCAACACACCTGTGGAGCGTCCTGCGCTTTTGGAGGCAACTGCGCTGGGGGCAGCACGCCTTGCCGGCCTTCAGGCAGGCGTCTTTAACGATCTGGCCGATTTACAAGACGCCTGGGTGGCAGACCAAGCCTTTATCCCCTCAATGGATGAAAGCATCCGCCAGTCTCGGCTCAGCACCTGGCGGCGTGCCGTCAAAGTGACAATCGATTTTGCAAAAGATTCGGGTAAAGGATAGACCCAAGCCGCGGGCAACATTCCAAATGGGGTTCAGGTCCCGGCGTCCGCCAGAATGAGATCGGAGGCTTTCTCAGCAATCATCACCGCCGGCGCGTGCGTGTTGCCGGAGACCAGTGTGGGCATGATGGAACAGTCCACCACTCGAAGCCCTGATACGCCCCGCACGTTGAGAGCGGCATCCACCACGGCCGCATCATCCAACCCCATCCGACAGGTGCCCGATGGATGAAAGATTGTTACACCAGTATCTCGCGCAAATTCCAGCAACTCTTCATCTGACTGCAATTGCTGTCCCGGTTTGTATTCGTCCACGATGTACTTTGATAGGGCCGGTTGCGCAGCAATCTGACGGGTCACCCGGAGTGCGTCGACCACGGTTCTGCAGTCATTTGCCGTTGAAAGGTATCCGGGGTGAATCTCCGGGCGTGCCAGTGGATCGGCACTCTTGATCGAAAGGTAACCGCGACTGGTGGGCCGCAGTTGACAGACTGAGGCAGTAAACCCGGGGAAATCATGTAGAGGGGCGCCCGGCAGATCAGCCGAAAGTGCCGCGAAGTGAAACTGGATATCGGGCCGATCAACATCAGACCGGGTTCTCAGGAATGCGCCCGCCTGGTTAATACCGACCGCCATCGGGCCTGAGCGCCGGAAAACATACTGCATACCCATTCGCATCTTTCGCCAGAGGCTGCGCATGTCGTCATTGGTGGTGAGTGGCTGGTTGCAGCGGTGGATGACCCGCACCTGAAGATGATCCTGAAGGTTTTGGCCGACCGCCGCACGATCGCAAAGCACGTCGATACCGTGGCGTTTCAAAATCTTCGCATCACCGATACCAGAAAGTTGCAACAGTTGAGGTGACTGCAGTGCACCAGCACTCAGGATCACCTCACGCCGGACAGTCACAGTCTTTTCCTGCCCTCCCTGGCGAAACACCACGGTATCCGCCCGGGCACCTGAGAATCCCACGCGGCAGACATGAGCGTCCGTCTCTATAGAGAGGTTGGGCCGGGCTTTTGCGGGCTTTAAATATCCGGTGGCGCTAGAACAGCGTCTGCCCTGCCAGGTGGTCAGCTGATATGGCCCGGCGCCTTCCTGGCTTTCACCGTTGAAATCGGGGTTCGCAGGATAACCCGCCTCCACACAAGCATCGATAAAGGCGCGGGCCAGTGTATTCGGGCTGCCGACATCGGACACCCCCTGGGGGCCCTCTTCACCGTGAAAAGCATCTTTTCCTCGTTCGTTTCGTTCGGAGCGGATGAAGTACGGCAGCACATCCTGCCACGACCAACCTGGATTCCCGAGTGCTGCCCAATGCTCGTAGTCTTCGGGCTGGCCGCGCACGTAGATCAGGCCGTTAATCGCGCTGGAACCGCCCAGCACTTTGCCGCGCGGCCAGTAGATTGATCGCCCATTCATCCCGGGGTCGGGTTCAGTGTCGTAGCGCCAGTTGTACCTCGGGTGAAACATCGTCTTCGCATACCCGATCGGGATGTGCAGCCACGGATAGCGGTCCCGAGGCCCTGCTTCCAGCAGCAATACCCGATGCTGGCCGGTAGCCGAAAGACGATTGGCCAGCACACAACCTGCCGATCCAGCGCCCACAATGACGTAATCGAACTCCATCTCTTCAGCAGATCCGATGCCGAAACTTAACAGACACTTGTAGGTATCCGTTGTTCCTCATAGCGTAATATGACTTCGCATTTGCACAATTATCGATCTTCTTCTATAAGGCTGTAATTCATCAAATACTATCAGGAGAGATCATTGAATACCTTGCCCCCTGATTTTCTGGTTCATGATGACCGCGACGCCGTGGGTGTTGTTGTGGTTGAGGGTGTTGCGGCGGGAGACGATCTTTCTGGCTGGGTCATGGATTGTGACAAGACCATCAGCCTTGCCGTTAACGACCCGATCCCTCTTGGACACAAATTTGCCCTGCGGGATATCCGTAACGGCGAGTCGATCATCAAATATGGCGAGAATATCGGCCACGCCGTGACCGATATCCCCAAGGGCGATCACGTCCACGTACATAACGTTAAAACCAGTAAGTGGTGAATCATGAGTGACCTTAGTTTCTTTGGATACCGACGGGAAAACGGACGTGTCGGGATCCGCAATCATGTGGTGATTCTGCCGCTCGATGATCTCTCCAACGCCGCCTGTGAAGCGGTCGCCAATAACATCAAGGGCACGCTTGCGCTGCCACACCATTACGGTCGACTGCAGTTCGGCGAAGATCTCGAACTGCATTTTCGAACCCTGATTGGCGCTGGCGCCAATCCGAACGTCGCAGCCGTTGTGGTGATTGGTATTGAGCCCGGGTGGACTGCCCGGGTTGTCGACGGGATCGCCAAAACCGGCAAGCCGGTCCAGGGGTTCGCGATCGAGCAACACGGCGATATCGAGACTATCGCCAATGCCAGTCGCACGGCAAAGGATTTTCTGCACGCGGCTTCCGAACTGACGCGAGAACAGTGTCCCATCTCCGATCTTTGGGTCTCTCACAAGTGCGGTGAGTCCGACACGACTTCCGGCATGGGCGCCAATCCTACCGTCGGCAACTTCATCGACAAAACCGATGTGATGGGCGTAACCAACTGTTTTGGCGAAACCTCCGAGATCACCGGCGCGGAACACCTGTGCCGGGAACGCGCCGTCAACAAAGAGATCGGGGACAAGTGGTTCGCGACCTGGCAAGCTTACATGGACGAGGTCATTGAGCCCCACAAGACCAGCGATCTCTCAGAGAGTCAGCCGACCAAGGGCAATATTGAGGGTGGACTGACCACCATTGAAGAAAAAGCCATGGGTAACTTGCAGAAAATTGGCAAGAATGCCCGCTACATCGATGTGCTGGCGCCTGCCGAAACGCCAGAGAAAGGTCCGGGACTGTATTTTATGGATACCTCTTCGGCAGCAGCCGAATGCGTGACTCTACAGGCGGCCGGAGGATTTGCCGTACACATCTTCCCGACCGGCCAAGGCAACATCATCGGCAATCCGATCGAGCCCGTCATTAAGGTCACGGCAAACCCGCGGACCGTGCGGACCATGGGTGAGCATGTGGACCTTGATGTATCCGGCCTGCTGCGCCGGGAGATGAACCTTGATCAGGCCGGGGATGCACTCATTGATATGGTGGTGCGCACCTGTAACGGACGCCTCACGGCGGCAGAAGTCTTAGGCCATCGCGAATTCGTGATGACCAAACTGTATCGAAGTGCCTGAACACAATAATGCAGTCGAAGAGGAAATGCGTTAAACCATTCGACATATGCCTGTTTGTAACCAGCGTCCCAACTGATTTATCAAACATAGATACGGTAGACGCACGCCCCACTTAAGCTTTTCTCAATCCAACAATACCGATCTTGGAATTTACAATTGAAATATCTTAAAAAAGCATCAAAGTCACCTGCCAGCGGCGAAGACGATGCACGCCGGATCGTCCAGGATATGCTTGCCGAAATAGAAACTATCGGTGAACAAAAAGTGCGCGAGTATGCTGAGCAACTCGACCAGTGGACTGGCGACATCATCGTCTCGGCCGACGAAATCAAAGCCGCCGGTGAGAGTCTGTCGCAGCGGGCCCGGGACGATATCCAGTTTGCCTATGAACGAGTGGAAAAGTTTGCAAAAGCGCAGCTTCAGAGCATGGCCGAGTTCGAGACCGAACTGTCTCCCGGGCTTATTGCAGGGCAGCGCCTGATTCCGGTACAGACAGCCGGGTGCTATATCCCAGGGGGGCGGTATGCGCACATCGCCTCCGCCGTGATGAGTGTCACCACAGCGAAGGTTGCCGGTGTCCAGCACATCATTGCGTGTTCGCCGACACGAGGCGATTCGGGTGTGCATCCGTCGATTCTCTACACTGCCGACCTTGCCGGTGCGGATACGATTCTGGCGCTCGGCGGAGTCCAAGGTGTCGCGGCACTGGCGTTCGGACTTTTTTCAGGACATCCGGCCGACATACTGGTGGGTCCAGGCAACCGCTTTGTCGCTGAAGCCAAGCGCATTCTGTACGGCCGAGTCGGCATCGACATGTTCGCTGGCCCCACCGAGATCGCCGTGATTGCCGACGAGACCGCCGACCCGGACATCGTGGCTTCCGACCTTGCTGGGCAGGCTGAACACGGACCAGACTCTCCCGCATGGCTGATCAGCACCTCCGAACGCCTTGCTCAGGATGTCATCAAAAGAGTCCCCGGCTGTATTGCACGACTCGGAGAACCCAACCACAGCGCGGCCGAAAACGCCTGGCGGGATTACGGGGAGGTTGTTGTTGCCGAATCGCGCGAAGAAGCGGTTCAGCAGAGTGACCACTATGCTCCGGAGCACCTGGAAGTCCACACCGCTGATCTTGACTGGTGGCTCTCCAACCTTACCAACTATGGATCTCTCTTCCTGGGTGAGGAAACCACTGTCACCTACGGAGACAAGGCATCCGGGCCTAACCATATCCTCCCCACCAAGGGGGCCGCACGTTACAGCGGAGGCTTGAGCGTCGGCAAATTCATCAAGACGGTCACCTGGCAGCGGATGAACCGGGAAGCCAACCGAGACGTAGGCGCGGTGAGTGCCAGAATCTCCCGGGCAGAAGGCATGGAGGGTCACGCCCTGTCTGGAGATGATCGTCTGCACAAGTATTTTCCTGATGAACAATTTGAACTGCAGGCACCGTGACCACACCGGTATCGTCACTCTTTGATCTCAACGACCGAACTGCTGTCGTCACCGGAAGCAGTTCGGGGATCGGCCAGGCGATTGCTGGCTTTCTCGCCCAGGCGGGAGCCCGCGTCATTCTGGTCGCCCGGCGTCAGGATCGTCTGGAAGTGCTGGTTGACTCGATCAGGCGCGACGGCGGGGAGGCGATAGCTCTCACCGGTGACCTTGGTGAGGTTGAAAACATCTCCGACATCGCCGCGCGCTGCCAAGAAGCCTTCGGCGCTGTGCATATTCTGGTCAACGCTGCCGGCGTCAATCTGAGACAGCCGGCTGAGGACGTTACACCACAAAGCTGGAACCAGACCATCCAACTGAACCTGTCGACACCTTTCTTTTTCGCCCAGGCCCTGGTACCGGAAATGAAAGCAGCCGGCTACGGCCGCATCATCAACATCGCCTCGCTGCAGTCCGTGCGGGCCTTTCCAGATGGAATTGCATACGGGGCCAGCAAAGGCGGCGTCTGCCAGTTAACGCGGGCGATGGCCGAGGCGTGGTCATCTGACGGCATTACCTGCAACGCGATCGCGCCCGGATTCTTTCCTACTGAGTTGACCGCACCAGTCTTCGACGACAGCAAACGTCGCAGGTGGGCGGCAGATCAGACCGCAATAGGCCGCAACGGTGAACTTAAAGATCTTGCCGGCATCAGCGTCTTTTTGGCATCACCAGCATCGGGCTACATTACCGGCCAGACAATTTTCGTCGACGGTGGTTTCACAGCAAGGTAGCTGTAAAAAAGAGGCTAGTCAGTCTCGAACTGATAGTAAGACTCGTTCAGGTAGGCGACGATATCGTCTATCTCGTGCTCGTTAAGCCCGACTTTGGTCTGCTCATTGCAAAAAGCAACCTGCCCCATCAGGCCCTCGATACTGTTGACCCGGCGCTGGCTTCTAAGATAGATGTCGCTGCCGTCTCCCCCAAACATGTTGACATGGCAACCTAGGCAAAACTGATCATGCAGCGGTCCACCGTCTTCGGCCTCGCCTGCGAGCAGGGCAAAGACCGGGAGCGAGGCCACAAGCAATGTGAGGGCTGCAAATCTTCGATATATGCTTTTCATCGGTTATGTCCTTGATAACACAACAACCGGTTCATTATCGTCTATCCGCGAGCGCACCGTAGGCGCCAACCTAGACAAGCGATATTGAGACTGACTGATCCAGAGTCTGCTCAACCAGATTGTCTCCTCTGCCGCCCCGGTCAACGACCAGAAAATCCTGCTGCTTAAGCACAAGTAATGGATGATGCCAGGTCCCCGGAAGGAAGTTCACGCCCTGATTCCCTCTGGCGCTGAATACGGTGATATCGCCTGCGCTGACCTTATCCGATGCTTGGGCGACCGCGACGAGATAGGCATGATCCTGAAGTGGCATAAAGAGCTGTGAGCCCAGGGGGTGTTTTTCCATCATGGAAAGAACCAACGGCTCAGGGTACGGCGACGCCCGAAAGATGTTGACCAGCGGATGGCCATCACCGGAAGACACATCAACACGGGCAAGATCATGAAAACGCTGCGAGGTGCCCTGGTTGATATTGATGGTAGTGTCCGAACGCGCTTCTATGACATCACCAAACGCTGCAAAGGCTTCTACAGTCAAAGGCTGTGGCGTTAATGAAAGAGCTTGCATCTCAGCGCCGGGGCTTGCCGAATACCCGAAAGCGGCTGACCCCGCCATCGGGAAAAATATTGAGCCGCAGACAGTTGACGGCGCCGATATCGTTGAGCGACCCTCCTTCAAAAAAATGTTGGCGGTCCATCTCGAGCTTGGATGGCGATAACAGTTCCGGCCAGTCGCCCGCCTGCTGGCTCAAGGCCGCATCATCCAGACCTTCCACCAAGGCCGCCTGCACCGA
>Ga0315336_1006259_pt1 | contig 12308 bp, 9 predicted proteins | sample ASW5metaG_FD_204512 | JGI IMG/M metagenome (GOLD analysis project Ga0315336, IMG submission 204512) | Ammonia-oxidizing marine archaeal communities from Monterey Bay, California, United States - ASW #5 | ecosystem: Environmental > Aquatic > Marine > Intertidal zone | place: USA: California...
CCGCTGAAACTGAAATCCAATCCCGGTCGGTCTGTCATCGGGCGGGGAAACCGCCAGCGCTCAGGATTGCCGTTGTGCGCTGCTTGGGCGATCGCGGGACCTCCGGGGTAGCCCAAACCCAGAAGTTTCGCCGTCTTGTCAAAGGCTTCACCGACGGCGTCATCTAGAGTACTGCCCAGGAGTTGGTATCGGCCGATATCCTTTACATCGACCAACAGCGTGTGCCCTCCGGATACCAGTAACGCAACGAAAGGAAAGTCGGGAGGATTTTCTTCGAGCATCGGCGCGAGCAAATGTCCTTCCATGTGGTGTACCCCCAGTGCAGGCACGTCCCACGCCCAAGCGAGACTGCGTCCCAGTGCAGCACCCACAAGCAGCGCCCCTGAAAGACCCGGACCAGCGGTGTAAGCCACCCCTTCGATCCCGCCCTTGGGGACCTCAGCCTCCTGCAACACTTTTTGGACCAAAGGCATCAGCAGTTTGACGTGGTCGCGAGCCGCAAGTTCCGGCACCACCCCGCCGTAAAGGGCGTGCAACTCAACCTGTGACGCAAGGCTATGAGACTTAAGGCCGGCATCTGTGTCGTAGACAGCGGCGCCGGTATCATCACACGATGTTTCTATGCCAAGAATCTGCATTTTGTATCCTGCGTAGGGGTAAACCCGGGTCATCAACGAGGGTTTCGCGCTAATTTCGGCCGGATTATAAGATCAGCATAGTATTTCACTGCTCGACAGGGAACCGGGCCGGTCGCTACAGGCATAAGGTGAAGGTATACGGAAGACGTCATAAAAGCCCTATCGTGTACTTTCCCTCGAGAAATAAGTAGAATACGCGCCCTTTTCGATGTCCCGGAGACATTCCTATGCCGTCAGTCAAAGTCCGGCCGGACGAGCCATTTGACGCCGTCCTGCGCCGTTTTCGCCGCGCCTGTGAGAAAGCCGGTGTTTTCACAGAATCGCGTAACCGCGAGTACTACGAAAAGCCCACTACCGTCCGAAAACGCGCCGGTGCTGCTGCTGAAAAACGTGAGAAGAAGCGGTTGGCTCGCCAGAATCCTTCTAGGATGCGCGTCCACTAAAGGCTTCAACCCCCCCTTTTTTTCCGCCCGCTACGATCTCGTGGTCCTCATATGACGACGCTCAAAGAACGTATCGTTGCTGACATGAAAGATGCCATGCGGGCCAAAGAGGCCGTGCGCCTTGAGTCTATCCGACTGCTGCGCGCCGCCATCCAACGCCGTGAGGTTGACGAGCGTACTGAACTTACCGAAGAAGAAGTCCTTGCCGTGGTTGAGAAAATGATCAAGCAAGGTCGTGACTCGATTGAGCAGTTTGACAAAGGTGGCCGTGACGATCTGGTACAAAAAGAGGCGGCCACTCTCGCGGTGCTCGAAACCTACCTGCCAGAACAACTCGATGACGACAAACTTGCCGCACTGATCGATCAGGCCCTGACCGAGACCGACGCGCAGAGCATTCGTGACATGGGTAAGGTCATGGGCTGGCTCAAGCCGCACGTTCAGGGTCGCGCCGACATGGGCGCTGTCAGCGCCTCAATCAAGCAGAAACTGTCCGCCTGAATCTTTACTCCTGCCGAAGGCCGCGAGCTTCAGGTCCTTCGAAATCTGAAAACGACGTAAAGCATCACGCTCAGCAGTCCCAGCGCGACCGCCTGGTGTGTCGCCGCCAGCACGAGGGGTACGTGCCAGAGTAGCGTACTGATACCCAGCGCTACCTGGACCATCACCGCCCCGATCAGGACCAAGGCAGGCAAACGCAAGTTAGCCAGTGCCTTGTTTCTTATCACCTGCAACACGAACACCAGCACCAATATAAAGGTAGTAACGGCTAACAGCCGGTGATTGAACTGAACGTTCGCGATATTCTCGAAAAAATTGCGCCAGACAGGCTCGAGCGCAAGATAGCCGGGCGGGACCCACTGTCCGGCCATGAGGGGAAAGGTATTAAAGGCGTGACCGGCCTTGAGTCCCGCCACGAACCCGCCTGAAAGCACCGTCACGAAGGCGAGAATACCCAGGCCAATACTCGCCCGATGCAGTCCGCGGGATACTGCCGGTGCAGACCGGCGCTCAAGCAGCATAAAGACTACCCACAGCATGTAAAGATAAATCAGAATTGCGAGTCCCAGATGGGCAGTCAACCGATATTGACTGACATGCGGCAGATCCACGAGTCCGCTTTTTACCATGTACCACCCCAACAGGCCCTGCATCCCTCCGAGCACAAACATCGCGACGAAATGCGGCTTTAAAGAATACGGTAAACGCTTGCGAAACCACAGCCAGGCAAACCCGGCTGCGAACACCAGACCAATCACGCGTCCGAGCAACCGGTGCGCATACTCGAAATAGAAGATCGTCTTAAACCTGTCGAGAGACATGCCGGCATTGATCTTCTGGTACTCCGGAAACTGCCGGTAGTGATCGAATTCCACCTGCCAAGCCGCCTGGTTGAGCGGGGGCAACACTCCGGAAACCGGTTCCCAGCGCACCATCGACAGACCTGAATCGGTAAGCCGGGTGACGCCGCCAAGCACCACCATACAAAACAACAGCAGACAACAAAGCCCGAGCCATCCTGTGATAGCGAAACCGTGGGACTGATCGGTATTCATCATAGTACGGATGCTAATATCTCAGTGATCAACCAGGTGTGATAGGCGATGAGTGGCAAAATTCCCAGGGAGTTTATCGATGAACTGCTCGCGCGTACCGACATCGTAGAGCTCATCGATGCGCGAGTCCCCCTGACCAAGGGCGGGCGGGATTTTAAAGCCTGCTGCCCATTCCACAACGAAAAAACGCCCTCGTTTACGGTAAGCCAGACGAAACAGTTTTACCATTGTTTCGGCTGCAGCGCGAATGGCAGCGCGATCGGCTTCCTGATGGAGTTTGAACATCTAAGCTTCAGGGAGGCCATCGAGGAACTCGCGCAAAGTGCCGGGCTTGAAATACCGGATACTGGGCCAGCCCGTGCTGAGGATACGCTGACACCCGCCCTACTCGATGCTCTCGCCGATGCTAACCGTTTCTTCAAGGAGCAGTTGCGTCATCATGAGATGTCCGCCGAAGCCGTTCGCTACCTTAAAGAAAGAGGGCTATCCGGTGAAATTGCTGCTGTTTTTGAGCTCGGGCTTGCACCGCCAGGTTGGGACTCGCTGTCGCAAACCGCTCAAGGTGACAACAAGATACTAGACCTGATGGCGAAGGCCGGACTGGTCGCGCGCAAGGATAACGGCCAGTTTTATGACCGCTTCCGTTCTCGGGTCATCTTCCCCATTCATGATTACAAGGGCCGGGTAGTGGCCTTTGGTGGGCGTATCCTCGGCGACGGCGAACCTAAGTACCTGAACTCTCCGGAAACACCGGTTTTCCAGAAACGCTCGGAGCTTTACAACCTGCACCGCGCCCGCTCAAACATTGCGCAGCAGGGTCATTCAATCGTGGTCGAGGGTTATATGGATGTGGTCGCGCTGGCACAGCACGGCATCGAGCACGCCGTTGCAGCACTGGGTACAGCAACCACTTCCAAGCATCTCGAAAGACTGTTCCGCCTCGCACCCTCAATCATTTTCTGCTTCGACGGCGATCGTGCAGGCCGAACCGCTGCCTGGCGGGCACTTGAAACCGCCCTGCCGGAACTCGGTGGTGGACGGCAGATCAGCTTTCTCTTCTTGCCGGATGGCGATGATCCAGATTCCCTGATCCGACGTGAAGGCGGGGCAACATTTGCAGCGCTCGCGGCCAAGGCCACCTCATTGCCGGATTTTCTCTTCGAAAAACTATCGGCGGAGACTGATCTAGGCCGCATCGACGGGCGGGCACGGCTAGTGGAACTTGCGAAACCGCTTCTCGCCAAGATTCCCGAGGGACCCCTTCGGGAACTGATGCACCAGCGCCTTCGGGAAGAAACCGGCGTTCAATCGACTGAGGAACCCCGCAAACTGAAAGGACGCCAGCCAGTTTCACACCGACAAGCATCGCCCCAACGTCTGAGTCCGATGGCAACCGCAGTCAGCCTGCTACTTCAGCAGCCCGCTCTTGCAGCGAAATACACACTTCCCGAAAATCTCGATGAAAATGCTGATGAGCCGGGACTGAATCTGCTGATAAGACTGCACAGCATTGCGAATGAGGAGGCCAATCTCACAACCGGAGCGCTTCTTGAGAGATTTCGCGATACGGAAGAGTCGGCCGCCCTTGAAAAACTAGCCGGCAAGGACCATCTATTGGAGGAAGAGGATTTTTCTCCTTTTTTTTCCGAAACACTCGTGACGCTCCAGGAGCAGGCGCTCGGCAAAACGATTGATAAGTTGTTGGCTCGTGCCGAACAAGAAGAGTTGGATCAGTCAAGTAAGGAGCGTCTCGACGCGCTCTTACTGGAGCGCCAATCGCTCAGACAACAGCGCGAGGAAACGGGAAAATAGGGGCTGAAAAGTCCGTCGCATGGTATAATTGATGGGTTTTTACCCGCACTCTTTCGATTCCCAGGGGGACCCGTGTCTGTCGATACCCAGAGCCAGCAATCCGAACTCAAACAGCTGATCATCAAGGGAAAGGAACAAGGCTTCCTGACCTACAGGGAGATTAACGACCACCTCCCGGAAGACATGAACGACACGGATCAGATCGAGACCGTGGTCAATATGATCAATGATCTCGGTATCGAGGTCTACGATGCGGCACCCGACGCCGACACGCTGCTCCTGAAAACTGCGAACAGTGACGACGAGGAGGTGGTTGAAGAGGCGGAAGCCGTGCTCACCACAGCGGTCGAAAGTGAATTTGGCCGAACCACCGACCCCGTGCGCATGTACATGCGTGAAATGGGAACGGTCGAACTACTCACCCGCCAGGACGAGATTCGCCTCGCCAAACGGATTGAAGACGGGATCCGACAGAGCGTGAGCGCGATTGCTACCGCACCCGTCGTCATTTCAGAACTGGTGCGCCTTGCCGACAATGTAGAAGAAGGCAAAATTAAACTGACCGAACTGCTGATCGGTTTTATTGATCCCAATGCGATCGAGCCAGAGATCCCCGTACCCGTCATACCGAATTCCGGGGATAGTGATGACGACAGTGCAAATGCGGGTCCTCAGGGGCCAGACCCGGACGAGGCCAAGGAACGGTTCGAGAGAATCCGTAAAGGTTTCAAAAGCCTCGAGCGCTGCCAAAGCCGATATGGTATCGGCGCCCCACAGATGGAAAAATACCAGACCAAACTGTCAGGCGAACTGATGGAAATCCGCCTCGTTCCTCGCCAGATTGATTACCTCTCTCAGGTTATGCGTGAGATTGTCGACGAAGTTCGCAGGCTCGAAAAAGACATCATTAAAATCTGCGTACAAAAAGCTCGCGTCACCCGCAAAACGTTTATCTCCAAATTTGTGGGTCGTGAATCCGAGCTTTTCTGGATTCGGAGCATGATGCGCGGCAAAGAAGGCAACAAGAACGTCCTGAAAGCGCATTCGGAAGAACTTGAGAATCTGCGTGACAAACTCGAGAATCTGGAAAATATTGCTGGACTTCGCATCCACCAAATCAAGGATGTAAGCAAGCGAATGAATATCGGCGAGGCCAAGGCTCGCCGCGCCAAGAAAGAGATGATTGAGGCAAACCTGCGCCTAGTTATCTCGATTGCCAAAAAGTACACCAACCGCGGGTTGCAGTTTCTGGACTTGATTCAGGAAGGCAACATCGGCCTAATGAAAGCGGTCGATAAGTTTGAATACCGGCGGGGTTACAAGTTTTCAACCTACGCGACCTGGTGGATCCGCCAGGCCATTACCCGGTCGATTGCTGATCAGGCACGTACCATCCGTATCCCTGTCCACATGATTGAGACCATCAACAAACTCAACCGCGTGTCACGACAGATTCTGCAGGAAAAAGGCCGCGAAGCGCTCCCTGAGGAACTCGCCGAACGCATGGACATGCCGGAAAATAAGATTCTCAAGGTATTGAAAATTGCCAAGGAGCCGATCTCCATGGAAACGCCCATTGGCGATGATGAAGACTCCCATCTTGGGGACTTTATTGAGGATAAGAACATTCTGGCTCCGGAAGACGCGGCCCTCACCTCAGGCCTTACCGGCGCTACCGAATCCATTCTCGACAGCCTTACTGAGCGCGAGTCCAAGGTCATTCGGATGCGCTTTGGCATCGGCCTTAACACCGATCATACCCTTGAAGAAGTTGGTAAGCAGTTTGATGTGACGCGGGAGCGGATTCGCCAGATCGAGGCCAAGGCCCTGCGTAAAATGCGACATCCCACGCGCTCGGAAAAGCTGCGAAGCTACCTCGACTGATTCACTCCAGTTGACAACAAAACCCCGGGCAAAGTTCCGGGTTTTTTGTTGGCGCTGGTGTTTCTTTTTTGGCGTTGAGTCTGGAAGTCCTATCGCAGATAAGGCCTCTTGGCCGGGCGAATCCATAACGTCAAGAGAAACCCCAGCACTGCCACTGATGCAGCAAAGCCTGACAAGCGGTGTTTAAGGAAGTGCGACTTTATATTCCTGGATGGTGTTTCCGCCATCGACTACTATCATTTGCCCAGTCACGTAGCTCGCTTCTTCACTCGCAAGAAACACCACGACGTGACCCACTTCCTCTGGAGTGCCCGATCGCCCCACCGGGGTAAATTTACCGGCTGTCACCTCACCCTCTCCGCTTGATCCGGTGTGGATCCAGCCGGGACCTACGCAATTGACCGTAATGCTCTTTGATCCCGTCTCGATCGCTAACGAACGCGCCATTCCGAGCATCCCAGCTTTAGCGGTGCCATAGACCGTACTGCCCGAGATACCGACAAGGGTGCCCGTAACCGAGGAGATATGGACAATGCGGCCGTATTCCCGCGCCATCATGGACGGCAGCACCGCACGGGTCATCATAAATGCGCTAGTCAGACTCATGTCGATGCTATAGCGCCACTTTTCATCCGTCACTTCATGCAGTAGTGCGCTGGGCTCATCCCGGCCTGTCTGCACCATGCCTGCGTTGTTGACCAAAATCTCAATGGGGCCCAATGCCTCTTCAACCTGTGCACACAACCCTGCAATGGCATCCGCCTCGGTAAGGTCCGCAGGACAGGCAAACACCCCATTCTTGGCGCCACCCAATTCATCACAACGCTCTTGGATGCGGTCGGTGGTTGATGTAATCGCGACCCGAGCACCGGCATCCTTTAAAAGTTTCGCCGTAGCAAAGCCGATGCCGTTGGGACTGCCCGCACCCGTCACCAAAGCCACTCGATCTGTAACACCCCCCATAACCTGCTCCTTATAAACTGATGCCACCAGACGCCATGCGCTTTACGGCATGGCAGACTGAAGGCGAAATGTAGGACAATAATGCTTTGAATTTATCGCCTCTTATACCACCAGAGAGGTGATGCGAAATTAAACCGGAGAGAATAATGGAATTCAGCAGTGAGATTGGTGCTGTCCAGCGCCGGATGGCGCAGACCCAGGAAGGCGTTGGCAGGCGCAAGGCAACCTTCGAGGCTCTCAACATTGCTGTTGGGCAGCAGGTGCTGGACGTTGGCTGTGGTGGGGGCCACCTGCTAAGAGACCTTGCCCTTTCGGTTGGAACCGAAGGTCGCGTCGTGGGTCTGGATCCAAGCAATCAACAGATTGAAGCAGCAAAGGCGCATTGCCAGGATCTGGGGAATGTGGCCTTCAGTCAGGATTCTGCGACGGAACTTTCATTCGCAGACGGAGAGTTTGACGCCATCGCTTCCATCCAGGTGCTCGAATATATTGAAAATGTCGACGGGGCTCTTTCGGAAATCCGGCGGGTGATCAAACCGGGTGGGCGCCTGGCTGCTGTCTCGGTGCTCTGGGACCATTGGCACTTTCATGGGCCCGATCCTGTACTTAATGACAGAATGCATGCGGCATTCAAAGCGCACTGCTTTCACCAGATGCTGCCCCTTGAAATGCCCGCAAAACTCGCGCGTCACGGCTTTGTGGGCGCTCACTGCACTCCGATGGGCTTTTTAAATAACAGTCTTCACCATAATTCTTTTGCCTACCTCGCCTCGACACTTTTTACCCACTTCGCTGTGGGGCAAGGAATTCCTGAAGAAGACGTACGGAGCTGGCGAGAACAACTTGACGAAGCGGAAAAAGACGGTCGATTCGGTTTCGTCAGCGTTCCGGTGCTGACGACTGCCATTGCCGCCTAACATAAAGGGAGAGGGCATCCCCGGCAAGTCATCCTACTTTGTAAAAAGAGCCCCTACTCCCAGTACCACCAGAACCACACCCAGTATCTGGCGCCAACCAAAAGGCTCGTTAAGGAACACTGCTGATACGATAAACGCGACCACTGCGGTACCGCACACAATGATGGGAATTGCCGTGCTCGCCGGAATCGTCTGGCGCAGCCCCGTACCCGAGAAAAGATAAAAGTAGCCGATTTCCGCAATGCCAATACAGACACCGGAAAGCACTGCCCACTTATAGGACGCTGGAGGAAGCGCGAAAGTCTGCCCGCCGCGCATAAAAAGATACGCCGCGAACATCAGCGACACGACCAGCGCTGCCGTCTGTAGACTGATCGTCGCCAGAATGGTAGTCGTGACGGTACCGGCTGCATGATCTCCTGATACCTTGACAAACAGGTTGTAGCCCGCGTACATAAGCGTGATCAACAACAAAAGCATCCATGCATTCATGTAATTTTCCTTAGAGAGGCCCCCGTTTAAGTCTAGCAAGTTTTGACTCTCGTTCGGAGTTGTCGAAAGTTGCAGCGGTGAGCCGGGTCAGAAAAACGGTGTGAAGCTGGAAGAAATGGCACGCATCATATCCACAGGTCACGAGCTTGTCGCAAATTTCCCGTTTGAAAAAGAGCTACTCGTTTAGCCGCTCCATGTACGTCAAAGAGAATTAAGAAATGGCTATCAGTAACTCTGAAAATACAGTTGAAGAACTGGTACTTGGCACGCCAGCTGGCGAAAGCGCGAGTTGGAACTGGCATCCTGATATTCCAATTAAGACCTCTCCACTCTTCGAATTTCCTTTAGACCTTGTTGCAATCGTCAAGTGGTACGTCGGCGCCTGGTTACCGATAACAGAATTCGGGGTCTACGTGCTCTTCGCTATTGGTGTCTGGTTTTGGCTTACCCCTCCGCTAGTTGAAATGGAAACATTAGCAGTTGGGTGGGTCGGCGCAATCTGGGCACGAAACCTATTCATGATGACAACATTTGCCACTTTGCTGCACCTTTGGCTTTACACCTGGAAGGGGCAAGGTGACAACACGCGCTTCATGCGAAGTGCCCCCACAGTGAAGCACCGCCGGTTTCTTGTCGGCGATCAACTAAAGGATAACGTCTTTTACACTCTGGTAAGCGGCGTGACCGTCTGGACTGTTTACGAAACCGGGATGTGGCTTGCCTACGCCAACGGCTTTGTTCCGATACTAGCCTTCTCTGATAATCCTGTCTGGTTTGTTTTGTTATTTCCACTGATCGCAGTGTGGCAGGCGTTTCACTTTTACTGCATACACCGCTTTCTTCACTTAAAACCTCTGTACGATCGCTTCCATTCGGTACATCACCGTAATGTCACGATTGGTCCGTGGTCCGGCTTTTCAATGCATCCCGTTGAGCATCTTTTGTATCTATCTTCCCTTTTTGTGATGCTGGTGGTGCCTTCCCATCCTCTACATATGTTGTTTCTGGCATTTTGGTTATCAATTGCAACCGCAACCTCGCACTCTGGTTATCAGGAATTGATTGTCAGCAATTTTCGAACGACGATTTCGGCCTTTCATCACCAGTTGCACCATCGTTATTTCAATTGCAACTATGGCAATATTGATATGCCATTGGATCAATGGTTTGGGTCTTTCAATGATGGAACGTCAGCTGCAACAAAGAGGCTTCTGAGAAGATAAAAATAGAGATATCTAGGGGTCAGGATTCTATGCTCAGACTCTCGTTTTGCCTCTCCCAATCGAACCTTCAAGCTAGATAAGACCTTCCCACAGGTCGACCCGATCCCACTCCAATCGGTCTAACTGCTGCTTACAACACCGGTGTACGGGCTGAGGACGATATGATCAGCAAGGTATGCGCTTTAATGTATTGCCGTGCAGTAGCGATTAACTGATCTTCTCCTGCACGAACAATCCACCTTATCTGCCTACCCGCAGATCATGAGATCCGGTAACGCTATAGACTGCGATCCCACCCGTCCTTAATTAAGGGCTATCAACTGAATTCACTGATAGATCAGCACCGATTTCGCCGAGATCATGTCCAAAATTTCGGAAAGACTATCTCATATACTCCGTTTTATTTTCAGATGAGAGCGATGACTCTCCTACCGACATGAGTAACAACACACAATGGCGCGAACAGTATGCTGAAAATTACTGATCTCTCCTTGCGACGGGGTAGTCGCCTATTATTGGAAAATGTCGAGCTTGATGTTTTCCCAGGCCAGCGAATGGGTCTGACTGGCGCTAACGGCTCTGGCAAGTCCAGTCTATTTTCCGTAATTGCTGGACGTTTAGAGGCAGACCAAGGCAACGTATCCTTGCCTCGAGGCACTCTAATTGCTGAGGTTTTGCAAGAAACGCCCGAATCATCCCGCGCGGCCATCGACTATGTTATCGATGGGGATAAGTCTTATCGATCCCTTGAGATCAAGATTGCTCAGGCAGAACTCGCCGACAATGGTACGCAACTAGCAAGTCTGCATAGTCAGATGGAGGCCATAGACGGCTTTCGAGTCTCAGCCCGCGCCGGCCAACTGCTGCATGGATTGGGCTTTACTGCAACAGAACAAAGCCAGAGCGTGGATACGTTTTCTGGTGGCTGGCGCATGCGCCTTAATCTCGCCACTGCCCTTATGACACGGGCTGATTTGCTATTGCTTGATGAGCCTACCAACCACCTGGATTTAGATGCCATGGTCTGGTTGGAACAATGGTTAGCAAGTTATGAAGGCATAGTGCTCGTTATCTCCCATGACCGGGAATTTCTTGATCGCGCAGTCACCCGCATTGCCCACATCGAGAACCATACGATTCAGGTCTACGAGGGAAACTACAGCTTGGCAGAAAGACGGCGCGCCGAAAGTATTGAAATTCAATACAAACAACACCTGCGCCAGCAGAAACAGGTTCGCCACATGCGATCCTATATCGATCGATTTCGTTACAAGGCCTCTAAAGCGAAACAGGCTCAAAGCCGTATAAAAGCATTGGAACGCATGGAGATTGTTTCGCCCGTGCAGCAGAAGAATGCGTTTGTCTTCGAGTTCGAAATTCCAGACCACTCTCCGCATCAACTGATTGACCTCAAGGGCATTAATGCGGGCTATAAAGAGCCTGTCTTATCAAACGTCAACTTTCGTCTATCAGACGGTGATCGCATTGGATTACTGGGAAGAAATGGGACTGGCAAAACTACCTTAATGAAAACCCTTGCGGCCGAACTGCCCCCGCTTCAAGGGACATATACCGGCGACTCCAAATTGCGTATTGGCTATTTTGCCCAACAGCAACTGGAACTCTTAAACCCGCAGTGGTCGCCCCTTGATCATCTAACTGACTTGTCGCAAACACAAACTGAACGCTCTTTGCGCACGTTCCTCGGACGTTTCGGATTCTCAGGTGACGCCGCGACGGAGCCTGTTGCGGTCCGTTCTGGAGGGGAGAGAGCCCGCTTGGTACTCGCCTTGATTGTCTACCGCAAACCCAACCTGCTGTTGCTTGACGAGCCCACTAATCATTTGGACATACAAATGCGCGAATCCATCTCATTCGCGCTTCAATCCTATAGTGGTTGCCTGGTCGTCGTCGCCCATGACAGGCACCTGCTGCGACTCGTCACTGATGAGCTCTGGCTGATAGACGATGGCTCTCTTCGTCGCTTCGAGGGTGATCTTGATGACTATGTGGTCTGGCTCCGCCAACGACAAAAAGGAACCGGCAAGGCCATAGAGTCTCACGCGGATAAACAAAGCATAAAAGGGAAGGAGATCGGCGCAAAAGATGAGCAAAACGCTCCGCGGTCAAAATCCACTAGACAGGAAAGAGCGAAACAAAGAGCAAAGGTCAAACCACTGCGCGACAATCTTAATAGGATCGAAAAAGAAATCGACAAGGCGACCGAGGTAAGACTGCGACTTGATCAGGAACTTGCTAATCCGGAGATCTACAACGAAGCCAATAAAGATCAGCTACGTGAATTACTGTTCGACCAGGCGAGAAATGCACAACTTCACCAAGAGCTGGAAAGCCGCTGGCTTGAGGCCTCGGAATTACT
>Ga0315336_1006261_pt1 | contig 12306 bp, 12 predicted proteins | sample ASW5metaG_FD_204512 | JGI IMG/M metagenome (GOLD analysis project Ga0315336, IMG submission 204512) | Ammonia-oxidizing marine archaeal communities from Monterey Bay, California, United States - ASW #5 | ecosystem: Environmental > Aquatic > Marine > Intertidal zone | place: USA: California...
CGCCTCCGCCGCCGTCCTGGGGCCGGGTATCGCTGCCGGTGGCTGGCGATGCCCCCGGTGGATTTTACCAGGCCATGGGCTACGTGCCCTTCGGTGCCCTGGCGGTGCGCGCCGACATCGCCGAGCGCATCGACTCGAAGGCGTGGGCGCTGGGCCGCAAGGGAGCCTTCGAGGCGACTGCGGAGTTGATGTCCCTGGCCGGCTGCGGCGCCGGCAGCATGGCGGCCATCCTCAAGGGCCTCGGCTACCGGGGCCGCAAGGACAAGGGCGGGGTCACCCGCTTCCGGCGGGCGTCGAAGCCCAAGCCGAAAAAACAAGAGACGGGAAGGACTGTAGGCTGGACAGGGAAACAACAAGAGGCCAGGAAGCTCCGGCGCAAGAGGGTGATTCAAGACTCGCCGTTCGCCAAGCTCGGCGGCCTTACGGCGGCTCCAGGGAAATAAGAGGGAAATAGGTTAGTTTTGGACGCGCAACGCCTGGACAAGTGGCTGTGGTATGCGCGGTTCTTCAAGAGCCGCTCGCTGGCGACCAAGTTCTGCGCCTCGAGCCGGCTCAGGGTCAACGGGGCCGTCGTCTCCAAGGCCCATCACCGCCTTAAAGTCGACGATGTGCTGACGTTTCCCAAGGCCCGCCATATCCGCGTCGTCCGCGTCGCTGGCCTGGGCGCCCGCCGCGGCCCGGCCAAGGAGGCGCAGGCCCTTTACGACGACCTGCAGTCGCCGCCGTCTCTTTCGAGGCCGGGAAAAAAGCCCCCCGGTGAGCCCCGGTCCTTGGTGGCGGCCAAGCGCAAGCGCGGCGCCGGAAGGCCAACCAAACGCGAACGCCGGGAGACGGATCGGTTGAGGGGGGAGTAGGAGGGGAGGGGATGATCCGGGCCCCTAGGTCCGCTTTTAGCCAAAAGCGGACCTTCGGATGGGCTGCGATTTACGTCCGCTTTACCCCCGAAAGCGGACCTTTTTCAGCACTTGCATTTATATCTGCTTTTGACCCAAAGCGGACATTGATAAGATTGTATGGTTTAGCAAGATTGTGCCAAAACCCAGCGTTTCGAGTGAGGCTCTCATTCAACCACGAAAAGGATAAACGTGGTGGCCTTGAACATTGACCGATATGGCGAGAAGCCCCCCTGCGAAGGGTTGTGACATAAAGTCACCGTTGTCCAGGTTTTGATAGGCCGACGTTATAAACATTGTTTTCAAATCTGGACCGCCAAATGCAGGCATGGTCGGTTGCGAAACAGGTAAAAGGATTTCCGCGTCCAAATTGCCGTCCGGCGACACCCTAATCAGCTTTCGACCGCCGTAGAGTGCTGCCCAATAGCCGCCTTTTATGTCCATGGCCGCGCCATCCACACCACCGGTTTTATCTCTATCGAATAGGTAAAATTCTCGTTCCACCATGCATTCGCCGGATGCCAAGTCGAACTTGTATGACCGCACGACATTGGTGCGTGTGTCCGTGTGGTACATCACACTATTATTGGGATTCCAGGCAAGGCCGTTGGGAATGCGATATTTTGACCTGATCTTGGTGACCGTTAAATCGGGATCTATTCGATAGAAATTTCCGGTCGGCCGACTCGCATCCACCGTATTCATCGTACCAACCCAAAGTCGCCCCGCCTCATCACATTTGCCGTCGTTGGGTCTGTTTTCGGGCTCGTCGGCTTCGAGTGTTACAAGTAGATCAAGTTTTACTGACCGTGTATCAAAACCGTATATCCCGTCTTGCAGGGCAATAACCAAACCGCCTTTTCGGCGCAAAGCGATCATGCCCGGGAAACTCGGCAATTCCCAGGTTCGGGTTTCTTGGTTATGGGGGGTCGTCCGATGAAGTTTTTTGCCGAGAATATCGATCCAATAGATGGCACTTTCTTTGGACGACCAAACAGGACTTTCGCCGAGCAAAGCCCTTTCATCGGATATACATCTAATTTCCATAGTCGAATTACAGATAAAAACACGCGACACATCAACGACGGAGTCCGCTTTTGGCTATTAGTGGACATTCTGCCAAGCCGTGAATTAGGTCCGCTTTACCCCCGAAAGCGGTCATCTAGAAAGGGGTCGCTATACGTCTGCTAATGACCCAAAGCGGACATCGGGGGGACTAAGTTCTTAACCCGATTAAAATAAAAAATATTCCCTTATTGTTCTTGATGGGCTGACAGAAATATGATCTAATTCCTATTTCATTTTGAAATAGGAATTTTGGTAGGAATTTTGAATTGTGCCGCTTTCCAAACCCCTGAAAACCCCAGAAAAATACCAAGGAAACCCTTGCTCCGGTTGCCTGCGGGGGAGATGGCGACCCCCCTTCGCTGAAGCTTCGGCGGGCGAGAAAAACCATCCTGTAGGAGACCGGAGCTTTAACTTTGACGACAAATGACGACATCCACGGCGTTTTTCCGGACCGGAATCGTTTTAATTCAATTGGTTAAGGCGAAAAAAGCAGGAAAAAATGACGACATGACAACTTGGTGACGGCATGAGGACGACTTATGGACGCTGGGGCGGATGATCCATCCCGAACGCCGCCTAGCCCCGGCGCCGGAAAACGGCGATCAAATTGTTGGCCGGCATCGCGACCGTCTTGGCCAGGTTCAGCCCCCGCGCCGCCGCCCCGTCCGCCACCGCGTCCAGGTCGCGCACCCCCCAGGACGGGTCACGGGCGCGCAGGCTTTGATCGAAGCTTTCGTTCGACGGTGCCGTGTGCCGGCCGTGCCGCTTGAAGGGGCCATAGAGAACCAGGACGCCGGCTGTTGTTGTCGTTTGTTTCCCTGTCTTTTTTCCCGGGGACACCCCCGATCCCCCGGGGCCTGTTGTGAGAATTCTCCCGGCCCCGGCCAGCAGCCCCAGACAGCAGTCCCACGGCGCGATGTGGATCATGTTGGCGGAGAACACCGCCACCACTTGTTGTTTCCCTGTCGGACCTCCGGTCCTCCCCGCCTCTTGTTCGATCGGCCAAACCTTCTCGGTGACGTCTAGGACGATAGGCGGGCGCAGATTGGGCGGCCTTATGTTATCGGGGGGTACCCCCGGCCTCGCGGCCTCCTCCGTGGCCTTTTGCGCCCAGGCGTCGATGGAGGGGAAGGAGTCAGGGTCTCGGTCGCTGGGCTGCCAGGTGATCTCAGGCAGCAGAGGCGCGAAATGGGCGGCGTGGCGGCCGGTACCGGAACCGATCTCCAGCACCAGGCCCCGCTCCGGCAGCACGCGCTTCAGCACCTCGAGGATCGGCCCCTTGTTGCGCTCGCTCGATTCGGCGAAGCGGCGCCGGTCCTCGGTGTTGTCGGCGCAAAAGGCCCCGGGAGTTAGGGCGTGTCCCCCCGATATAAAAGCGGCGGAACCCCGGCCCGTCCGTCGAAGACTTTGTACCGCAGGGGGGAGAGGGAAACGACGATTCGTCATGGCCTTGAAGGTAGGGAGTCCGGTACCGGCGAACAAGCCGGAACCCGCAATCTCTGAGGGGTTGTAGCCTTCTGGGCCGTATGTTAGGCAGGGCCATGATCGAGCGGATCCGGAAACTGATGTTGGGCCTAGGCGGCGATGGGGAGGCCGCGCCGGACGCCGCCGAGGACGACCTACAGGTGGCGGCGGTTGCCTTGTTAATCGAGGCCGCGGTCATGGACGGCGACTTCGATGAGGCCGAGCACTACGTCATTGCCGGGCTGCTCAAGCACCGTTTCGGGCTCGATCCGGACGCCGTCGAGGACCTGATCGGCGCCGGCGAGGAGGCCGTGGAAGGCTCAAACCAGCTCTATGCCTTCACCCGCGTTGTCAAGCAGGGCTTTGATTTCGAGCAGCGGATCGGGATGATCGAAATGCTGTGGGAGGTCGCCTATGCAGACGGCCAGGTGCACGACTTCGAGGCATCCCTGGTGCGCCGGGTCTCGGGGCTGATCCACGTGTCGGACCGCGACAGCGGTACGGCGCGCAAGAATGTACTGGCGCGGCTCGAGCCTTCGGCGACTCCGTCGTGACGGGAGCGTGCCGGCACCTCGATCGGCGGCGAGCGAAAACGGGCTTGAAAGTCCGGCGGAAAGTTCCTTAATTCAGGAACCAGTTGGGCAACGGAGAAGACCATGACCTACATCGTCAACGAGAACTGCATCAAATGCAAACTGATGGATTGCGTCGAAGTGTGCCCCGTCGATTGTTTCTACGAAGGCGAGAACATGCTGGTCATCCATCCCGACGAATGTATCGATTGCGGCGTTTGCGAACCGGAATGCCCTGTCGAGGCGATCCTTCCCGACACCGAACCCGACATCACCAAATGGCTCGAGATCAACACCGAGTACGCGGACAAATGGCCGAACATCAACCGCAAGGGCGAACCCCCGGCCGATGCCAACGAATGGCGCGATAAACCCAATAAGGCCGAGCTTTTCAGCCCCGAACCGGGGCAAGGCGTCTGATTGAGGGTGGTTGGGTTTTTTTGCCCCAAAATTATGTTATAATGGCTCCGCCGGCCGTAAGAGGGCGCTTTTTTTGCGCCGCAACATACGGAACTCGCATTCGGTTGTAAGGGCGGAACGTTTGGGGAAGCCGCCCAAGGGGACGAACAACCACTGCAAAACCGGAGTCAGCGTTCACCGCGCCGCCCTAGGATTGGCTGGCCAGGTGGCGCCATCGGCCGGTGAGTGGCGGTTTTCGATCCCCAAAACCTTTTCCCCGCTTTGCCGTTGCCCGAGGAGACGTAAGACGCATGGCCCAGATCACTAAGACCGCTAAGACTGCGAAAAAATCCAAACCGGCCAAGGTCACCAGGGCCACAAAGCCTGTCAAGACGGCCAAACCAGCCAAGGCCTCGAAGCCGGCCAAGGCGGCGAAACCTGCTAAGGCGACCAAACCGGCGAAGCAGAAGATGCCGTTCAAACCCGGCGATTTCGTCGTCTATCCGACCCACGGCGTCGGCAAGGTGGTGAGTATCGAAATCCAGGAGATCGCCGGACACAAGCTAAAGCTGTTCGTCATTTCCTTCGACCGCGACCGGATGACGCTACGCGTGCCGGTGTCGAAGGCGACGACGTCGGGCCTGCGCAAGCTGAGTTCGCGCAAGAAGATGGACAACGCCATGGAGACGCTCAAGGCTCGGGCCCGGGTCAAGCGCACCATGTGGAGCCGCCGGGCTCAGGAATACGAGGCCAAGATCAATTCCGGCGACCCGATTTTCATCGCCGAGGTTGTCCGCGACTTGCACCGCAAGGCCGGCCAACCGGACCAGTCGTTCAGCGAGCGCCAGATCTTCGAGTCGGCCCGTGACCGCCTGGCGCACGAACTGGCGGCGGTGGAGAAGACCGACCTCGAGGTGGCGACGGAGAAGCTAGAAGAGCTCCTCCAGGCGGCCTGACAGAAGGGCCCCCTTTTGGCGGCCGGCCGGTTCCCCAAAAAGATCGTTTCCGGCGGCCAGACCGGCGTCGACCGGGCGGCGCTGGATGCGGCGCTGGCCCTCGGCATCCCCTGCGGTGGCTGGTGCCCGAAGGGGCGGAAGGCCGAGGACGGCGCCATCCCCGAGCGCTACCCTGTCGCCGAAACCGAGAGCGCCGCCTACGAGGAGCGCACGCGCCTCAACGTCAGCGATACCGACGCCACCCTGATCCTGGCCTCGGGCCTGCTTTACGGTGGCACCGGGCTGACGGCGGAGACGGCGGAAGCGGAAGGCAGGCCCCTTCTCGTCGCCGATCCTTTCTCTGCGCTCGACCCCAAAGCCGTCGCCGATTGGCTGGCCGAGAACCGGGCCCGGGTGCTCAACGTCGCCGGTCCCCGCGAGAGCACCCAGCAGGGTATCCACCGGGCCGCGGCCGATTTTCTGACCCAAGTGCTGACCCTCACTCGCCGATTGTCTTGACGGCACCGCTGGCGGCGAGGCCGCGGCCGAGGGCGTTACGGTTCATGGTCTCAAACCAGCGGCGGTTGAACTTGCCCAGAGGCATCCGCGCCGACAGGCGGAGCGCCGTGTCGCCTTCCTTCACCGTCACCAACCGGACCTTCAGCGGCTTGATGGCCCTGGCCTCGGCCTTGCTGATGCGCCGGAAGCTCCATGTGGTGCGGCGGAACTCGGCGCTTAGCCTGGCCGTCATTTCCGGCGCCGATCTGAAGGCCAAGCGGAAGATCCGCCCCTCCGATCCCCGGATGGCGACGAGGCGGATGTCCCTTGCCCCCCCCGGGGTCGACACCCGGGCCTCGGCGGTTGCCGCCTCCATGCCGTTGATGGTGATCCTCTCTTGGCCCCTAAGCGCCAGGTTCGAAGCCCAGGTTTCGGCGATATAGCCGCGCAGCGAGCGCACCCGCCGGGCCGTTTTGTCCGGCGCCATGTCGAAGATCACCACCGAGTTCCCCGGCCCGCGGGCGATCACCTGGCGCGGCGAGTTGAAAAGCACAAAATCCGGCGGCACGCGGAACTCGACCCTGAGCTCCGGATGGGTGAACACCGGCCCCCGGCGCACGCCCTGTTCCGGGTCGTCGCCGAATACCATGCCGTCGATCTCGGTCAGGAATTCGTTCCGCCCCAGGATCGGGTCCCTGACCGGCGCCGCCCTGGACAGCCCGATCGCCTGGTTGATGCGCTGGGCGGTTCGCGGGTGAGTCGACATGATGTTGTTCCCGGTCTCGCCTTTCTTGCCTTCCATGGCTCGCTCCAGCTCGGCGTGGGCCTGCATCTTGTAAAAGAAGCTGGTCATGCCGTCGGCCGTATAGCCGGCCCGGGTCATGTAGCGCACGCCCAGCATGTCGGCCTCCAGCTCCTGCTCGCGGGAATGGCCCTGCAGTGCCGCCTGGGCGCCGAAACCGATGATCCGCCCGACGCCGGACGGCAACCCGGCCGAGGACCCGATGGCGCCTAGCAACATCAGTCCCAAATTCGTCGCCATGGTGGTCGAATAGCGCTCCGCCGTGTGGCGCGCCGCCACGTGGCCGATCTCGTGCGCCAGTACGCTCGCCATCTCGGCCTCATTCTCGGCCAGGGCCAGAAGCATGCGGGTGATGTAAACGTATCCCCCCGGCAGGGCGAAGGCGTTGACCTTATCGTTGTTGAGGATGGTGAAGGTATAGGGCAGGTCCCGGGCCTCGGAGAAACCCGCCAACTTCAGGCCGATGCGGTGGATATAGGCGCGCAGCTTGGCGTCCGCATAGGCGCCGCCGAACTCCTTGATCATCTTCGGGTGTTCCTCGGCGCCGATGCGGAGCTCATCTTCCTTCGACATGAAGGCGGTGAAGGACTGCTTGCCGGTAGCCGGGTTGGTCGAGCACGCGGCGACGAGCCACAGCGCGGGCAGCAGGGCGGCCCAAAGGGCGGTGTGGTGGAGCCGGCGGATCATCGGCAAAGTATGGAACGCGTTCATTGGCCCGGCAAGGTCGCGTCTTGGTTGGCGACCACCTTGATCTGTTTCGGGTGGGTGGCCGCGATCATCGGCCCGTTGTACCTCTTCAGCCAGCCCCTGACGCGGATGCGCTTGCCCTCCAGCGACAGTGGATCGGTCCCGGCCTCCCTGAACATCCTTCGCGCTGGCACACCGATGGTGACGGTGAAGTCGGTCTTCCAGTCATCGCCGAAGTTGAGGTGCACCCGGCCCTTGATGCGGGCCACCTTCAGCACCTTGCCTTCGACCAGTTGCAAGGTGCCGATCCAGGAGGAAAGCTCCCGCGACGTGCGGACGGTGTAGAAGCGCAGCCTACAGATGCCGCGCTGGGCCGCTCGCGCTTCGAATTCCAGGGCGAGCATTCTCCCGACCCGGGCCCGGTTATCGGCAAAGCTGTAGACCCGGGCCATGCCCTTTTTCAGCATCTCGCCCTGCACCCACGTTCCGTCCGGGCGGTGCAGGTGGGCCGGCAACCGCCCATAGCGGTCCTTGTCGCTGCCGCCAAAGTTGAGCGTCACCGTTTTGCCGAGGGCTAGGTTCTCCAAAGCCTTTTTCGATTCGGCGGCCAGCGGCCAGGTCGGGAAGTTCTTGCGTCCGAGCGGCAGCTTCGGCGCCTGGATGCCGACCAGCCGCACCTGGTTGGCCCCCATGACGGGGAATTCCAGCACCACCGTGTCGCCATCGACGACCGCATTCACCAAAGCCTCGCCGCCGGGGCGGAAGGCCTCTTCCGCCAACGCTGGAGACGCCGCCGCCAGCAGCAGTTACAATAAAACCCGCCATATCCGCCTCATGGCGCCATCCTCGCCATCGCCCGCACTTCTTCCGGCGTTTTTCCGGCTTGCCTGAGCGCCCTGATGGTCTGGGATTTGTCCCGCTTCGCCAGCCTTTCGCCGCCTTCGGTGGTCAACAGTTTGTGATGGTGATAGTTGGGCGTGTCCAGTTCCAAAAGCGCCTGCAACAACCGGTGCACGTGGGTGGTCGCGAACAGGTCCTCTCCCCTTGTCACCAGCGTCACCCCTTGCAGGTGGTCGTCCACCGTCACCGCCAGGTGGTAGCTCGCCGGCGTGTCCTTGCGCGCCAGCACTACATCGCCGAAGATATCCGGCTGGGCCGCCGTCTCGCCCTTGTCGGCGTCGGTCCATAACAGGCTTCCGGCGGCATAGACCGCCTTCGCCATGTCGAGGCGGAGCGCGAACGGCTTGCCTTCGGCCCGGCGTTGTTGCCGCTCCTTGGCCGTCAGAGCACGGCAGGTGCCGGGGTAAACGAGGCCATCAGGCCCCTGGTGTATATCGTGCGGGGCGAAGCCCGACTCCTCGATCTCGGCCCGGATCTCCTTCCTGGTGCAGAAGCAGGGGTAGAGCAGCCCCCGGGCGTCCAGTTGGTCGAGCGCCGCCCGGTAATCGTCCATATGGTCGGACTGACGGCGCGCCGGCTCCTCCCACCTCAGCCCCAGCCACGCCAGGTCTTCCCTGATCGCCGCCTCGAACTTGGGCCGGGCGCGGCCGCCATCGATGTCCTCGATCCTGAGCAGGAACCGGTTTCCCGCTTTTTCATGCGCGAACAGCGCCGAATAGGCATGTCCCAGGTGCAGAAATCCAGTCGGGCTGGGGGCGAAGCGGGTGACTGTCTGGTTGGCGGCGGTCATGGGTCGGGGCCTCGGCGTTGGGACCGTGACAATACCATGCCCGATCGGTTACCACTGTGCCAACCGAACGGCGCCTTAAAGAAAGGACCACTCCCCCGATGCCCGAACTTCCTACCCTTCCCACCCTCGACGGCCCAACTCTGCCGCCCGTTAATGGCGGCCAACCTCAACAACTCGTCATCTTGCTGCACGGGGTCGGGTCGGACGGCGACGACCTGATCGGCCTGGCGCCCTACTTCCAAAAAGTGGCCCCCGGGGCGCTGTTCATCTCCCCGCACGCGCCCTATGCGTTCGACATGGCTCCCCCGGGCTTTGAGGGGGGTGGCCATCAGTGGTTCTCGCTCCAGGACAGGAGCGCCGAAGCGCGGCTCGCCGGCACCCAGACGACGGCGCCGGTCCTCGACGCCTTCATCGACCAGAAACTGGCTGAAACCGGGCTAGGCGAGGGCAAGCTGGCGCTGATCGGCTTTTCCCAGGGCACCATGATGGCGCTCTACGTCGGCTTGAGAAGGGCTAAACGGCTTGCCGGAATTATCGGCTATTCGGGGATGTTGATCGGGCCGGAACTTTTGGCCGACGCCATCCAGTCGCGGCCGCCGGTGCTGCTGGTGCACGGCGACGCCGACGACGTGGTGCCGCCGGACGCCTTGCTGGCGGCGGTCGCCGGGCTCGAGGCCGCCGGCGTCACCGTCCGCCATCACACCTGCCCCGGCCTCGGCCACGGGCTCGACGACGACGGCATCCGCCTTGGCATGGCGTTCCTGACCGACATCTTCGGCGTCGACCTTGCGGCGCTGGAGGCGGAGCCGGGGGACGGATAGGGCAGGCCGTCTCTGGCCAATTTCCCCTCCCTGAGGGCTCTTCAAAGTCCGCCGGGGGCTCCCCGGTTTTCCCACAGTGGGCATCGGTGTGCATCGGTCGGCAAACGGTGGTCATCCGGTGGCTGAGGGGTGGCGTTTTCCCCGGAAATCCGGCGATGGAATCGCTTAGGGACGTGGCTCCTGAGAAACGCGATGAGATAATGAATTGGATAACGGCATTCAAACCTACCCCCATTATCACAATTGCTGAACTGAAATTTTGGGGTCAATCCGCTGACTAACTAATGCTCCAGCCACTTGATGACATCATCGGTCAAAGGTTTCATTGGCCGGGAAGATAATCGCGGCGCAATAGGTCCACTTTTGGCTATAAACAGTCCTCAGGAACAGTGATCAATACCTGAACCCTTAGTTCAAGGACCAAAAGCCTGCTTACACAAGTGCTTAAACGCCGAGAAAGATAATGCTCACCCTGGATTAGCGCCCCCCAATCCCCTTGGGTGAGGGTCCCCGGCGAATTTTCCGCTATACTGGGCCGATGACGACGCCCTCCGATTCACCCGGCGATCAATCCCCTGGCGATCATTCCCCCGCTGACCGTTCGCAAGCCATCGAAGAGGGCCGCCGGCACCATCACGCCGGGCGCCTCGACGAAGCCCAGGCCATCTATGAGCGCGTCCTCGCCGAGGCGCCGGAAAACGCCCCGGAAACCGCAGCAGTGCTGCACATGCTCGGCGTCGTCGCCCTACAGCAGGGCCGCCTGGAAAACGCCCTCCAATTGATCGGCAAGGCCCTGGCCCTGAAACCCGATTTCGCCGTTGCCCACAATTCCGCCGGCTCCGTCCACCAGCGCCTGGGGCGCACCAGCGAGGCCATCGAGTCGTTCCAGACCGCCGTCGAGGCCGACCCCGATTACGGCAACGCGCACTTCAACCTCGGCACCATGCTGCTGGTCCGCCACCAGCACAACGAGGCTGTGCAGGCCCTGGAGCGGGCGGCCGAACTGCAACCCGACCTCGACGAGGCGCATTTCAAGCTCGGCGTCGCCTATAAGTCCCTAGGCCGGAACGGCCAGGCGATCGAGGCGCTGAAGCGGGCGGCGGAACTGAAGCCCGGCTTCGCCGGCGCCTACTCAAGCCTCGGCAACGTCTACGCCGCCACCGGCGAATTTGAGCAGGCCGAGGCCGCCTATAGACAAGCCGTCGAGATCGACCCCGGCTCCCACGCAGCCCACTTCAACCTCGGCAACGTCTTGGGCAGGCTCGGCAAGCGGCCGGACGCAATCGCTTCCTACGAACGGGCGCTGGAGATCGAGCCCGGTTTCGCCGACGCTCAGGGCAACCTAGCCGAGGCCCTTTTCGAGGCCGGCGACCGCGACCGGGCCTTCGAAGTCTTCAGCAAGGCCATCGAGGCCCACCCGGCGGAGTCCGTCCTGCATTGGATGTTCGCCTCGGCGCTGCTCAAGGCCGGTGACCTCGACGCCGCCCTCGAGGCGGTCGACGCTGGCCTCGAGGCAGCCCCCGGCAGCACCCGGAATTTATCCTTGAAGGGGGCGGTGCTGACGGCCCGGGGCGAGGGCGAGGCGGCCCGCGCCCTGGTCGATTTCGACCGCTTCATCGAAACGGTGCGGATCGGACAGGTACCGGGCTTCGACAGCGTGCAAGCCTTCAACGTTGCGTTCCGCGACCACATCGAAAGCCACCCGACCCTGTTCGGCGATCCGACCCACAACGCGACGCGGCACGGCAAGCACACAGGTGAGCTGTTGCAGGAACCCAAAGGCCCGGTGGCGGCGCTGGAGCAGATCATCATCGAGAGGGGAGATGCCTACCGTCAACGGATGGGCATGGACCCAGCACATCCGTTCCTCGCTGCGCCGCCCGAGCGGTTCACGCTGACTGTGTGGGCTGTGGTGTTGCCGGCGCGGGGCTACCAGACGGCCCATATTCACCCCGACGCCTGGCTGAGCGGCGTCTATTACGCCCAGGTGCCGGCGGCGGCGGAAACGAAAGGCCATGACGGCTGGATCGCTTTCGCCGAAACGGCGGCGATGTTGGATGGCACGCCGGACACGCTTCAAGAAAAGGGAGCGCGGCTGTTCCGGCCCGAGGAAGGGCTGATGGTCCTGTTCCCGTCCTATTTCTACCACGGCACCATCCCCTTCGAGACCGACGAGACGCGGATCAGTGTCGCCTTCGACCTGATGCCGGCTTAAGGCGCGTCCCAGAACTTTCCACGCCGACTCGGGGTTTGTCAGGGATTCACAAGTAGTTTATTCTCCGGCTCGAAAACCTTGGCGCCGTCCTTGGGAGGATGTGCTCAGATGAACACGGCGGTCGAAAATTATCCGGCCCTGGTGCTCAACGCCGATTTCCGGCCGTTGAGTTACTTCCCACTGTCCTTGTGGTCGTGGCAGAACTCGATCAAGGCGGTGTTTCTCGCGCGCGTCAACGTGGTCTATGAATACGACCGCGCCG
>Ga0315336_1006262_pt1 | contig 12305 bp, 11 predicted proteins | sample ASW5metaG_FD_204512 | JGI IMG/M metagenome (GOLD analysis project Ga0315336, IMG submission 204512) | Ammonia-oxidizing marine archaeal communities from Monterey Bay, California, United States - ASW #5 | ecosystem: Environmental > Aquatic > Marine > Intertidal zone | place: USA: California...
TTCGCTATCTCCTGAGCCGGTCACCGCTTCAAAACCGCCGATGCCCATGCCAATCTCAACCGTTTTTCTGCCTCTCATGGGCCGCTCGGCTAGGCCAGGTTCGTCATCATAATTTCGATTCGAGTTTTTTCGTCCACCACGGCCAGTCCCGAAATCTCCCTCTACTGGAATCGCGAATGCTGGGTATGCGATCATTGGAGCTTGTTGCGTTTCTGCAGTGCTCGTGTAAGAGAGAGTCGCAACTCCATTGATGCACTCGACGCTCACAATCATATCCTCCTGGACTGGAGCAGTAACCTCACAGTTTCCGGTTCTCACCGTGTAGGTGCCGATCTGCATCCCGGAAATTTCCATCGGCGTTCGTAATTGCCGTTCACGTCCATTTAGATAGACTGGTTGATTTGCCGGAGAAGACTTGACCTGAATATCGCCGACCTGGGCGCTCACCAGAGGCTCGGATACGGCGGGTAACTCTCTCGAAGGCCTGTATTCGGTGTTTCCAGAGCTCAAAAGATTGAGCGTGACGGCGGTTAATTGCCCAGCCTCAACTTTGGCGGTCTGCGTGAGCTCGGTATAACCAGCCTTTCTAGCAACAATGTCGTAGGATCCTGGTGCCAGCCAATATTCTATGGCGTCCCCGGATTCGTTGACGACAGAGGTGATATCGTTGACGGTAATCTGGGCCCCACTCGGTGATACACGTACCTGCAGGTATCCATGCTGGGCCAAAACTGGAGTAGTCACTAGAAGCAGGACTACGAAAAGTGAAGAGCGCATGCTAATGGATATTTAGGCCTGACGGTTTTGAGGGTAGTCGGAAGTGTTGCTCGAATCCACTCCTCCAATCCGGTATACGAGTTTTTTTGGACTATTTGCGCTGGTCTCGGGCTGGTCTAGCGGTTTTATTGATCCTGGTACTGCCGTGGCAGAACTCAAATCAGGCGGGCCTGAACATTCTGTCGCAGCAATTCAACAAGATTGAGGCTGCATGGCCAAGGCTATTCCCGTACGCCATCACGCCATCCTCGTGCCCACCCATGATCACGAGTTGTTTTGAAGGACGATCTTTGGACTTGAGCAATCGCATGATTTCGTAGGCCATTTCGGGCGTACCGTACGTCACATTGGGTGAGGTCGTGGGCAGCAGATTGCAGTACGTATTCCACAGGTACGAATTATGAATGTGAATCACGGCGCCAATAGATCGGGATGCGGAATAAAAAGCTGCGTGCGTCATGGTTTCGGATGAGGCGGTGACAGGGCCGAAGCATGAGACGCGGTTCTGCTCGAAATCATATTCTTGAATCCGAGTGAAATGCTCCGGGCCGAGTTCTTTGATATGCCCGGTCATTGAACCGGTGATGAGAAACTGTTCGGGCGGATTGTCGCGCACACTGATATTCCCAAAACCAATACCGTCTGGATGCGCCCCGATCAGTCCGACCTCATGCATTCGCTGGCGCCAGTCGCTAAGCGTCTGAATCTTATGCCAACTGGGCGAAGGCCCTTTGGTCCAGTTCGTATTGAACTTGATATATCCTTCGTCGTGCATTTTTCTGTCGTTACGACCTGAGCGTCCGATCAAGATACGCTTTCAGCCTTGTCCAGGCATCGAGTCCGGGTTCTGCTCGCACGTCCATATCCTGATCGATTCGCAGCCAGAAACCGTGATCTACGTCGTCGTAGATGTGCAGGTCGTTTTCGATGCCCGCGGAGTTCAGGGCAGCTTCAAAAGCTTCAACTTGTGCAGGAGCTGGGCCTCCGTCCAATCGGGCGAACGTGCCATAAATCTCATGATCAACGTGTGCCAGTACTTCCGGGTCGTCAATCAATCTGCCATAAAAAATGGCCGTTGCTTCGTGATTGACGCCGTCCAGGCCGAATGACAACGCGATGCCGCCGCCGAAACACCAGCCCATCGCACCAATTTTGCCCGTCACATCATCTCGCGACCGAAGAAAGGCCGTTGCTGCATTCAGATTGGCGATTACAGTTGGCATGTCTTCTCCTGCCGCCGTCATCAGTGCCACATTCTCGTCTCTGTTCGTGCCGACTTGTCCGGAATACAGGTCCGCTGCAAGGGTGATGTATCCCTCGGCAGCGAAATCGTCCGCGAGTTGTCTGACTCGATCCGTAAGGCCGTTCCACTCATGAATTATGATGAGGGCAGGGAAGGGGCCATCACCTTCTGGTGTGGCCAGATACCCCAGATTAGCCGGGTCTGTTTCGAAATAGTTAAGGTCTGTTCCCTCAAGTTCGCCACCATTGCCTATGATGGCAGGAGGCATTTCAGTATCAGCGGTCTGCGCCAGCGCTATTCCAGGAGCGGTATCGTATTCAGGCTCGGAAGCAGGCTCAGCGCAAGCGGATAGTAGAACGAAACAAGCCAGGAGAATCAGAGATCGCATCGGAGTGTCAAGGAGTAATTGGTAGGTGCCAAGAACTACTCGATGTCCAGATACCGGTTCCGAAACTTCAGTACCGATAGGACCACTCGCGTGAACTTGGTGGTCCATTTTAGGGGTATCTGGGGCGGCCTGCGGCCGCCCCAGTCCCTTCTAGTCTTCTAGCAACAGCGTGACTCCCCACATTTCTGGGCTGTCTGGTGCATCTGAATTCCAGTCTTCGTAAGAATGGGAGCCGTCCGAAGCGTAGCGTACGACATATTCACCGGCAGGAAGTTGGATAACTCCGCTAAACATCCGGTTCTTGCGAGCGCCACCAGCATGTTCTGAGTTGCGGTACGTCATTTCCCACACAGTGCGACCATTGTCTCGGTTTTCGATCCACGCGGTATCATACATCTCGCCGGAATCTCCTTCACCAAGAGCGATTATTCTAACCTCTGCAGACTTTTCTAGCTCGAAGTATTCACGTTCGCGTTCATCGTCACCTACTTCGACGAGTTGCGCAATGAGGCTTCGTTTATCCAGGCGCTGCAACGGTCCTACAAATTCAAGATCCGATTCGTTGGTCGCTGAAAGGCTGACTCCCCAATATGCTTCATCCGCAGGAGGGCTGTCGTTCCAATCTCCATAAGAATGTGAGCCATCAGTGCGATAGTAGACGCGGTAATTTCCTGAATCGAGGTGCAGTTGCTGTGCCGATAGCCGATTCTTGTAGGATCCTCCAGCGTGTTCCGATCCTCGAAAGTCCATCGTCCAAATTCGTTGACGCGTGTCGTTGTCAATTATCCACGCGTAGTCGACCATGTTTCCATCGGTCCCTTCGCCGAGGGCATAAATGTTCACTGACATTGGCGAGGCCAAAGAGAACCCTTCTGATTCCATTTCATCGTCGCGCATGTGCGTCAGCGATGCAAATGTCAATTCAGAAGAAACGGGCTCATATTCGAACGTCGTAATTTTTCCGTCCGCACGTCCGTCCTCGTTTTCGAGTGCCCAGAGCGTTAGTCCCCAGAATGCAGTGTCAAAAGGAGGGACAGAATTCCATTCATCGGGATCGTGCGAGTCATCTGCCACGAAATAGGCGACATAACGGCCGGCTTCGAGAGTGAAAATATCTTCGTGTATACGATTCTTATCAGCACCGCCGGCATGAGCTGAATCGTAGTAGTCCATTTCCCAGACTCTTGAACCAGATTCTATATCCTGGATCCAGCCGTAATCATACCGGCCGTCACGGTCCATTTCTCCAATTGCGAGCACCTCAAAATCGGTCCTGCTTTCGAGTTCAAATCCAAATCGATCAGACGATGATCTGTAAGGGCTGATCGAAATGATGGCCGATTCCTTCACAGCAGAAGCGACGTCTATCATTTGCTTCGTGCCAGCTGAATTTCCTGTTCCGCTTATAGTGATCTGAAAGTCTTCGAACGCATCATTGTCGACGTAATGACCTCCATACCGATTATCATCTGAGTCTTCAGATATGCGCCTGAAAATACTTGATATCCCCTCTCTGAAGGTTGAGCCCCAGGATGTGGCCACGAATGAAGCGTAGTGAACCTCGTATGAGCCAGCGGGAAGGGAAATTGAGCCCTCAAATTTTCGCAGGCCATTTCTAGCGCGATCGGTTTCTTCTGACTGAAGGTCCCAGACCACCTGCCTAGTTTCTGCATTCAAAATCCAAGCATTTGCAGGCCAAAGGTCTCGGTCTTCATTTCGATCGTTATCCCATCTGCGTCGCTCGTTTCTCGGCTCAGCACCGGTTGCCGTGATTTCGATTGTCTGAGCAGATGCGAGAATGAAGCCATCTTGACGGTGTTCTCGGGGAGTCAGGTTCTCAATCTCGGCGAGTACGTCGGACTGTGCCTGGGCGTTCTCGACTGCTGCAAAAAGGAAAGTCAGCAGGAGGGTGAGAGATAAAACGGGTCGCGCAATTCGGTTGAACATCCACTCATTTCAGTTTGTTGGTAGATGCTCGAATTACGTCCGAAGTCGAATAGTTGTTACACCCGCAGTCTACTTGAGGCGCGTTATGTCTTCGACGACCGCGTGCAAGGCTTCCCAGATTTCTCGATCATAATTATATCGAGAATTGCGGCTGTATCGGCCCCGGTTATCTCTCTGGCGATCCAAAATATCTCGCATGTCGATATCGCTCACGTCAGCGCCTTTCCAGTCATTTATAAACCGCTGGTCGATATCCAAAATTTTCATGGCGACCAGGGTATTCGGAGTAAAAGTTGAAAGCCCGTATTTGCGCATTCTGTCCCGGTAGTATTCGTCAACATCGTAGATATTCAAACGAAGTGCCTGATTAGGACTTAGTGACGTGAAGCCAAGGTCTTTCATTTCATTCATGAAACGGGCATCGACGTCATGTATTCTGAAAGCGAGCAAGTCATCCGTGGATAGGTTCGGAAACCCGATTTCCTCCATTTCCTCAATAAAGTCTGCATCCACGTCATGAATGCTGAACGCCACTAGATCATCTGCGTCGAGTCCTGAATACCCGAGATCCTTCATGTCTCGCATAAACCGTTCGTCTACATCATGAATTTTGAAGGACACTAAATCGTCGGCCGTCACATTCATGAATCCCATGTCCTCCACCTCTGACAAGAAATCGCCGTCGACACCGTGAATCCTGAACGATACCAGATCATCTGCGGTGACGTTCATGAACCCAAGATCTTCAACTTCTTCCATGAAGCCGCCATCTACACCATGGATTCGAAAGGAGACAAAGTCGTCAGCGGAAAGCCGGCGAAGGCCCAAATCGTTCATGTCTTCGATAAATGAGGCCGTAACACCGTGGATTCGGAACGCGACCAGATCATCTGCATCCAGATTGCGAACGCCAGCGCGTTCAATTGAACGGACGAAAGAATCTGTTACACCGTGAATACGAAACGATTCGCGCTCGGAGCGATTGTGAGCGTAGGAATCAGTTCGTTGAGCAATTGAAGCTGTCGGTGTCAGCAAAAGCGCGGATACAATGAGTAAGGACGCTAGGCCCGGAGTACGGAGATTCATTTCGAATTAAGCTAGAGAAATAAAATATGCTAATAAACTAGCATATCGTGTCAATGCATAGTTAGTTGCGTTCAAGGGTTTGACAAGTTCGAATCAGAAAAGGTTGGGTGGGCTTCTTGCAGTGGCCGCAGCCAGACTTTGCAGCTTGCTATTCCGAATACAGATGCTTAATACATGTTAACCACGCCCACTAAGCAGACACGAGGTTTTTGTTATGTCGCAGCAAGGCAAAATGCACCTTTGCATCGTTTTTTCAGCTCCCGCAGACGCCGTTTCGGAAGGCGACCGAATTTTTAGAAGCCATGCGGCATTCATGGAAGCCACGCACCATCGTGATGGTGAAAAAGCACTTCTATCATACAATATATCCAAGGGACCAGAACTATCGAATCCGTTAGATCCTTCTTCTGAGCCAACTGGCAACACACTATTTTCAATTGACGAGGTGTATGAGTCCGACGCAGGAATTCAGGATCATTGGGGACAAGCTGGAGCTTCCTGGGGAGATCTCGGAGCCCTCGTTGAGTGGTCGGCTCGGTGCCAGGTCACCACGATCCATCGCTCACCGATCGTGCACTCGCTCTGGTAGTACGCAAGTTCCAAGCAAGGCCTGGTCACTTGCCGGAAATGTAAGGAGCGTTTCCGTCGTAGAACTCTGGAACGAAATCACTTTCGATTCCGAGGTGACGGTACAGACGGAAAAAGTACTCGTCTCCCAACAAGATCATCGTTTCATAATTCCAGATGAAGCAGTCGTCGTCGCGCACCAGTTTTTCGAAGAATGGCATTGCCTTCTCATAATCCAAGCGGGCTGATTCTTTGGATTCACCGAATCGCCGGATTTTACTCAACGTGGAAATGCTTTTGTCTCGTGTAGTGAGGACAATATTGACATTTTTAAATACGACCTGATAATGCTCAATGAGTGACTCTACGAACTCTTGAAACTGCTTTGGTCGTTTACGGGGAACGGAGCAGTGAAGGACCAGATTTTCACACAACTCTGAAGAATTAGCCATGTTGCCTCTATACTCTCCGAATTTCTCGCATCTTCCTGTAATAAATGAGATCACTCGAGAGATATGCATGCTTCCACTACTTTCCGGACCAACGATCACGTAACAGTTTTCAAATAATGGCAGGTCAGCCAGATCCCCATCATATAATGGAGCTTTACCGTTATTTTCACGATAGGGTTTAGCGCTCCCCGTTCTTTTGAGACGCTTTCGTTCCTTGGCGGTGAGTTTGGTGTTACCAAGGGAAGCTCTTTTAAGTGCTTTTTGAAGCAACACCTTCATCTGCTCGAATCCTATTTGAAATCGTATCCGAATCGTTCTATATCCTCTTTGTAAAGTTCGCCGACCAGGCGGACAAGCTCAGGTGAATAATACGTCCAGTAGTCGTCTCCCTTAGTGGTGTTCTTTTTTCGCAGAGTACGCGGTTCCCTCCCGATGAGGGCTAGTAACCGATTGAAATCCTCATCAAATGACTCAATTTTGCCTAAAAAGTCAATGTTTTCTGGAATGAACAACGATTGTGGTTGCCAGTGATGATTGGCTTGTTCGATAGAAAAATTGATAAATGACTCAAAACTCATCTCTCCTTTCGGGACCATCAAATTTATTTGATTTAGTCTTTTTGGGCGCTGCGTAAACATTTTCCAATTGGATACCATCCGATCCCAAGGATTGCGGACGAATGCAAACTTGAGGTATTGGTCAGTACTTCGTTTGGGAGTAAGAAGCGAGGCAGTGGTGCGCTGCCCGAATAGCTCATGCCGAATGGTGGTTGAAGCACATTTTGGCACGTTGTAATAGATAAGGTTTCGATCTTCGCTTACGTAAACGAAACTGTATTTCTTTTTTAGTTGAGCGGGACATTTACACTTGGCGAATACACAGGGGATATTCTCCCGAGCATATCTGTAGCTGTCTGGTTCATTCCCAAACATAAATATGGAGATGCTCCGCATTTTTTCAATTTGGTTTCCTACTCTTTTTCTGAATCGGTTGCGAAAACGTCTCGTTGTGTTCCGTGGTCGACCTGGTGGACGAAGAGGACTGTGATTTGATTTTTCTAGAGACAACTCGGTCTGTTGGGATGCGATGAGGATATAGTGAGCACGGTTCCGCGACGTACGGCCAAAACTAATAAGATGAACTTAAATCTATTATGTGCTTAGATCGAAATACGGTATCGGGATAAATATTTTTCTGCAATTTCAGGATATCGGGAAAAGTAGTAATCATCAAAACTCTTCGCTTGATCGTTCGACAGATTTTCTTCGGTGTGGTAGTTCAATTTTTTACTTGAAGATGTTACTGAGTCATGACCATTACTTTTGTATCTGGCCACGGACTCTTCATAATGAGAATCCAGATTGTCTATAAAGTCTTCGGTTCGAATAGGGTCAAGCTTCAAAATGACTGCAAGATGACGGAAAAAGTCTTCGGGATCGGACACCATGTCTTCATAGTAAATAACGTGCTTTTCTCCTTCAAGGGCGTCAAACGCTATGATATTGTCCACGTACAAAGATGGTGGGTGCTTCAAGCTTTCATCACTCAAGAACGCTTTCACGTCTTGAACCGATTGCCAGAACGCTAGCTGATGCCTCAAGATGCACTCTCGATAATCACGCAAGAGTAGTACTGTCATGCGATAAGAATCCATTTCTGAATGCGCAAAATGACTTCTCTCCATATAAAAATCATCTCCCTCGACAAGAATGACCTTGCCCGGAGTTGGCCGACCAGAAATTAATTCAACAAAATATCGGATCCAGTTAGAACCGCTTCGCGGATAAGATGCGAGCATAGGAAGGTCATAGTAAGTTCGATTTCGATCGTTTCTCTTCGGTCGCGAATTCGACTTGCTGGATTTATTCGAGCCACTGCCCCGGCTGGTGGCGAAAGACCAAACGCGGCGAACTAATAGGAACGATTTGTTGAGAATATTCAGCGACATTGCATTACGAGCTGAAAACTGACGTTATTTTCATCTTGATTTTCGGAGGACCGATTTGCCACTCTTCGAGAGAAGCTTCAGAACCCTAATAAAAAGCGCCAAGGTCTTATCGAAGTGCAGCCCAATCCTCCTGTATACGTAGTCATGAGGAAGGGTCGGATTATTACAGAGGACAAAATTGACCACATTGCTGTTTCCGTGGACAAAAAAATCTGCTTCGGACAAGAGATACGCTTCCGCCAAGACGTCCATTCCCAGTTTGAATGGTGGAAAGATGGTCCCGTTGTTCTCAGAATGATTTGCGTGCATTTCGCCAAATTCGCTTCTGGTCGAGTCGTACGTGATTACCCTTCCTCCGTATTGTTTTTGCACTCGCCGTATGACCATTTCAGAATCAGAGCATACGAAAATCTTGGCTTCAGGATAGATTTGTAAAGCAGAGTTTACAGACGCAAAATATCTGGAAAACGGGACACCGTCTTCTAGATCTAACTTCTTTCGGAGCTTGGGGACTCCACCGTGAGTTCTTCCCGCACCTCGAATGTGCAGACCGATGATTTGCGCGTCAAAATGGGATTTGCGAAAATCAGCTATTTTATTGGCCACCCGATTTGACAGGGTGAGATAAGTGTTGATGATTCGGTTCGCTTCCCATCTGTTTTTCGGAAGTAATAGTGGATCGCAACGATTATCGTACAATCGAGGAGTGATGATATTATTTCTGGTACATACAACTTCTTTGCCTCCAGGGATACCGATTGCAGTTTCATGGTCATCAAAAGCAATCTCAAAGCAGGGATTGAAATAATATTCCCAAGGATCTCCGGCGTGCGTTTCATCGCGATAACATGACTCAGACCAATCTATCACAAATTGGTAGTTGGATCCCTCCGCCAGGAAAAGTTGCTGAACAACCTCATTTACATTCGAGAACATGCCAGCTGAGCGCAAGCGAAGTATTCTGACACGCTTAGGGCAGGCCGTGGCGCCAATTTTTGAGTTCGGCGACGTCTTGACGAGGTTTTGTATTTCTGGCTCAGTCCTATCCAAGTTCTAGCTATTCCCATTTTGAAAGACTATCAATCGGTCATCAATTTCCAGAGATGAGAAATCATATTGACTTTTGATCCATTTCAGAGTTTTTTCGCGATAGATAATTACATGTGTAGGATCTCGTTGATAGTGCCAGTTTGCAAAATCGATTCCGTCGTGATAGAGCAGGGTCATACAGTATAAACTTCCACCAGGCTTTAGAAGCGAGTAAAGGACCGGAAATACTTCTGCAGGTTGGTGGAAATGTTCTATTACCTCACAACAAACTATGTAGTCATATTTGGATTTCAGCAGGAATCCATCTGGTTTAAATATGGGATCGTATTGCTCAATTTGATAACCAGCCTCCAGTAGAATTTTCGAAATTACCGGACCTGTTCCAGACCCAAAGTCCAATCCATGTTCTTCCGGAGCGCGTTCAGCGAAGATTCGTTCTGTGATTGGCGATACAAACTGCTGATATCCTTCGTCGTGTACGTCGTTATTGTGTTCCTCGTATCGAGCCTTTTCATTGGCCAGTGAGGGTAAAGAACTCTTTGGTCGGAATATTGCAGCGCAAGTACTGCACAAAAGAAATTGATCCAGATGAAAGCGATGGCTAACGTTCTGGCAGAGTGGACAAACTTCATCTGCGAAGTCGCTTGCGGTAAAAGAGTGCAAGAATGTCATCTCAAGTTTGTGCGCTTAGCGCCGCCTTCTAAGTGAGAAAAACTTACGCACATCACTTCTCAACTTCCCAAATTTTCTAAGCCGGTGCAGATCAGAAAGAAGTTTTGAAATCTGTTCTTCATGTTCGATGGTTTTATTTCTCGCTTTACGGACCTTTGAATCGAGTTTGTTATGCATTCCGGCAACCATTGCCGCGGAGTGAATCAAGTGTTTCGAAAAAATCTTGGATTTGTAACGTGCACTGGTGCGTTCCAATTTAGAACCCACGTCGGTTGAGAAATGAGACTTCAAGATGACCTCGAGCCAAGCCGTTTCGATATTCTGCAATTGCTTCGCATTGTGCAGCCGTTGGTCCAAATGCACGCGTCGGTGGGCTCCATCGTTGCCGATGTGAAAGGTCAGGTGAAGGTTTTCGAATTTGTGGTACACGGAACCCAGCATGATCATATTGGCTACGATCGTTTTTCCGATTTCGACAACACCGATGCAAGCATTTTCTAGAATAAAGTCAGGATAGATTGCTCGGGGGAAAACAAAACAATCTGTACCTGGATGTGGAAGCGATGCATACTTCGCGTCTTCCAACATTTCGGGTAGTTCGTCCAGGGATTTAAATCGGTCGGATATGGTTCTTCGATTTATGGTGAACGTGTCGTAACCCTCCAGAATCAGCTTCTGGACTTCTAGGTAAAACTCCGGCTGAAGTGCGATATCGACATTTGTATAGATCATATAATCCGCATCGATTGCGGATTCGTACAATCTGTCTAAAATGTCAGCTATCAGAGGCAGCTTGCGATAGTCTTCAAATGGCCCGAAATCCATGATGGATCGTTCGAGATCAGGCGTCTTATTGAATTCCGGATGCACTCTGACATGGTCCTCGACGTATTGCGCAGAATACAATTCTACGTCCACGCTTCCTGCAGCCATCTCTTTCGCCTTAATCATGGAGGCGAACGTCACATCTTGCGCAAAAAACAGATCAGACTCTTCACCGATGGCTACGGGATTAATAATATGGGCAATCTTCAACTTCGTCTGGGTAGCTTTCTTGGACATTTCGAGTGGGGCTGGCGGAACGCGGGCCAATGTAACACGAAGCCAAGATTCGTACACCACCTCGGACGGTTAAAAGCTCGAGGAATACTACCGCGTTTATCTCTCACATTGCTTCCTCTCGGAGGAAGAAGGTACCATCTTACTCAGATCTAAGAGAATCAACCGGATTTGAGAGCGCAATCTTGATGGTGTGATAGTTCATCGTGATCATCGCAATGCCCAGAGACACGAGAGCGGCTAGCACGAAGGTCCATGGTGACACTGCCGTTCTAAACGCGAATCCATCCAGCCAGGCGTTCAGCCCGAAATACACGACGGGAGAAGCAAGAATTGCGGCCAATGCTACCAGTATCGCGAAATCTTTGGAGAGCAGAACGACGATACCTGGAGCCGATGCTCCGAGGACCTTTCGGACGCCGATTTCTTTTTTTCGTTGAGCGGTTACTGCTGCAGTCAATCCGAGAAGACCGAGGCATGCGATGAAGATGGCGAGCGCCGCAAATATTCTCAGGATTCCCCCAAATCTATCCTCTGATTCATACTGAGCACCAAACGTTTCGTCCAGAAATCGATTCAAGAACGGCCTGTGAGGGGCAAGATCGGCGAATATCGCTTCCATGTCCGCGACCGTCGTCAGAATATCAGTCGTGCTCAATTTTAGGGTGATGAACTTGGACGAGCCTGGCATGAGCGAAAGCGACATGGGAGATATGCGCTCCTGAAGAGACACATAATTGAAGTCTTTCACAACGCCGACGATGATGCCTTCTCGGCCCCATTGGTCAAAGCGTTTCCCGATTGCCTCTTCATTTGAACCATACCCCGCCTTCTTGACGGCGGCCTCGTTAATAACCAGCGCCTCTCTAAGATCCGATTCGAAATTTCGATCGTACGGGCGCCCAGCTGCCATCTCGAGGCCGAAGTGTTCTATGTAGCCGAAATCGACCGCAAACAGGTTGACGAGAAACTCCATCATTTCGCCGTCGGAGTTTTCAACATGGCCCCCGGCCTGCGGGAAGTATTCCCCAGGAACAGTTCGCGAGAACGCAACGCTCTTAACACTGGGATGTGCCATAAAAGCGCTACGTACAAAGTCCGTTCGTCCGGTTATCG
>Ga0315336_1006263_pt1 | contig 12302 bp, 9 predicted proteins | sample ASW5metaG_FD_204512 | JGI IMG/M metagenome (GOLD analysis project Ga0315336, IMG submission 204512) | Ammonia-oxidizing marine archaeal communities from Monterey Bay, California, United States - ASW #5 | ecosystem: Environmental > Aquatic > Marine > Intertidal zone | place: USA: California...
AGATTATCGAGGACATGAAATAGCCTCTGGCTATTCGTGGGAGAGCACTAGATGGCCGCACTGAAATTCAAAATCTTCCGGGGCGACAACGGTTCCGGCGAGTTCAAAGAGTACGAGACCGACGTCACCGAGGGCATGGTGGTGCTGGACGCCGTGCATCAGATTCAGGCGGAGTCGGCGAATGACCTCGCCTGCCGCTGGAATTGCAAGGCGGGCAAATGCGGATCGTGCTCGGCGGAAATCAACGGCAATCCAAAACTCATGTGCATGACACGCATGAGCGATCTGCCCGACGACCAACCTGTCACCATCGAACCGATGCACGCGTTTCCCCATATGCGGGATCTTGTCAGTGACGTGTCGTGGAACTACAAGATTAAGCAACGAATCAAAAAGTTCCAGCCTCGCAAGCCGGACAATGAAGACGGCACATGGACAGTAATGCAGGAAGACGTGGAACGCGTCCAAGAATTCCGCAAGTGTATTGAATGCTTCTTATGCCAAGACGTGTGTCACGTATTACGCGACCATCATCTGCATGAAGAGTTCATCGGCCCGCGCTTTCTCGTCTATAACGCGGCGCTCGAAATGCATCCACTGGACACGGCCGACCGGACATACGATCTCAAACACACGGACGGCATCGGTTTCTGTAACATTACCAAGTGTTGCACGAAGGTTTGCCCCGAGCACATCACCATCACGGACAACGCCATCATTCCGCTGAAAGAACGTGTGGTAGATCGTTTTTACGATCCGGTGCTACGAATCTTCAGGGCACTAACCGGCGGAAGTTAGTTTTAATACAACGTGTTACACTCCAGCAGCGCCTAGGGGGATTGCTGGATGCCGGTGAGTACGTCCGTCCACATTAGCCATTGTCTTCAATTGATTATGAGTATCCGTCCGAAATCGATCCTCGATGTGGGATGCGGATTCGGCCTATGGGGATTTCTCTGCCGCGAATACCTTGACGTGATGGAGGAACGCGTTTGGCCGGACAAGTGGACCATGCGTATCGACGGTATCGAATACTTCGAACCGTACATCATGGATCACCAGCGATACCTATATGACTCCATTCAAATCGGTGACATCCGCGACCTCGCGTCAGCCGTCGACAAATACGACCTCATCATCACCGGCGATGTCATCGAACACATGGACAAACCGGACGCAGAGGACGTGCTTGACACGTTGTACACAAAAGCGCAGAAAGCCATGCTGGTCAACATCCCTATCGGCACAGGCTGGGATCACCCCATTTCCCACGGCAATCCGGCGGAACTTCACCGGAGCGAGTGGAGCACCGAGGACTTCACGTTCTTCCCGAATATGGAGCGTATGTTCGACATTGGTCCCCTGAAGTATGGCGTTTTCTTGTGCCTAAAGAATCTAACCGAAGACCAAGAATGGAGCGGTATTCACGATGCGGCTATTTCAGCCGAGGGCCGTGGCGATTTCGCCGCATCATCACGATTCCTAGAACGAGGATTGAAACGTATACCGGGCGATGAAAGCACGATCATTCGACTAGCCGTCGCCTACACCAACCAAGATCGCACGGAAGAAGCGGTAACCCTTTTAACCGAAGCGCTGCAATCAAACCCCTCGTTCTGGCATGGCCACTACATCTTGGCGACCGCGTTGAAGGCATTGTCGAGAACCGACGAATCCCTCACCCACGTGTCAAAAATTCTCGATCAACCCGATATCGACGACGCAATGCGAGTCCGGGCGCTGGCACTGCGGGAAGAACTTGTCGCGAAATAAATATCGCATCGTGAAGCACCGGCCAAGTTCTTGCGATTATTACGCCAACTCCAACTGCGATCCCGCATGCTTCCGCTCCAACGCCAACAGCTTTTCCTTAATTGGAATTCCACCGCCGAATCCGGTCATTGAACCCTTGCTGCCGATAACACGGTGGCACGGCACGATGATTGGAATCGGATTTTTGCCGTTCGCAGCACCGACGGCGCGTGACGCTTTTGGATTACCGATGCGCGCAGCGATCTCGCCATACGATGTGGTATCGCCATACGGAATGTCACGCAACGCGCGCCAAACCTCCGATTGAAACGCGGTGCCCTCGGGCGCGAGCCCCACGGAAAACTCTCTGAGATCGCCTGAAAAGTACGCATCCAATTGTTCGCGTACTTTGGCGAACGGGCTAGAATCCTCCACCCAGTTCGGATCGCGCCCCATTGGATGTGTACCATCTTGAAAGCCGATGTGAGAAAGTTTGGATTCTCTACTCACTAACAACAACTTCCCAATCGGACTATCAATTTCACTGCAAAAAGTTTTGAGCTCAACCATCGTTCATCCTCCACTCGCGCGTTGCGCGGTATTCATGTATGTGCGCCACAAGTGCATAGCCGCATAGGCACGCCACGGTCGCCATTGTTCTGAAATAGCTTCGAGCGCTCTCTCGGACAACGCAGCCCCGTTCCGCGACGCTGCACGTTGCAAAACCAAATCGCCTGATGGAAATGCATCCGGTTCACCCAATGCCCGCATTGCAATGTAATGCGCGGTCCATGGGCCGATGCCCGGTATCGCCGTTAAGGTGTCAATCGATGCTTGGAGTCCGCCGTTGCCGCGAACGATTCTAGGGTTCGCGCAAACCGCACGTGCAAACGCCGACACCGCAGCGGCCCGCTTCTTCGTAAGGCCAATACTGGTGAGACGCGCACGGGACAATCGCTCGGGCGTCGGGAAAATATGGGTCAATCCAAACGTATCATCCGTTTCAATACGAGTGCCATACTTACTCGCCAATCGCCCTGATATTGTGGTCGCTGCCACTACGCTTACTTGCTGCCCCAGAATGGCGCGCACCCCCACTTCAAAACCATCCCATGCACCCGGCACACGGAGGCCCGGCGCATCGATGACGGATCCACCGATGATTACGTCGCCAGAGAGTTGCGCCGCAATCGCTGTAGGATCCGCGCCCAGGTCGAATAAGCGCCGAACACGTTCCACGAGCACAAGTCCATGCTCTGCAATCGACGCTGGCCCCGAAACGTCCACGGCGTTCACCCCATCAACATCCCGAACTTCAATCACGGCTGAAACATCGTTCATTACGATCGTCCGGCGATACCGGAATTCATCGGCGTACTCCACACCAGGAATCGCGCGCGCAGAGAGGAACCCAACAATAGCGCGCCATTCATACGGCGGACGATACGTAAGGCGCAAACGAAATCCATCGCCTCGTTGCACGGCATTTCGTTTCCGTCGCAAAGCGGACGGTGCGCGACCGTATGTTGCTTGAAAGACAGTGTTGAATCGACGAACACTCGCGAAACCTGACGCGAACGCGATTTGAGTAATTGGCATGGTCGACTCGTCTAGCAGACGGCGGGCAAAATGGACACGGCGCGTCTGCGCGACGGCAACTGGAGAGATGCCGAGGTGTTCATCGAACAATCGCGTAAGGTGACGAGATCCGACCCCCAATCGATCGCCCAACGTTTCAACCGTACCGTCATCCAGCGCGCCTTCATGAATCAAACGCAACGCACGGGAAACGGTGGTCGATGAACCCAGCCAGGCCGGCGTCCCCGGCGACGTTTCAGGCCGACATCGCAAACACGGACGAAAGCCGGCCGCCTCGGCAGCGGACGCGCAAGAATAAAAATCGACGTTCTTCCGCAACGGGGTACGGGCAGGACAAACGGGACGACAATACACCCCGGTCGTCTTCACCGCGATAAAGAATCGTCCGTCGAATCGCGCGTCTCGCGCCTTGGCCGCGCGATAGCATTGGTCTGCCGTGAGGTCCATGGCTGCCATTATACGCAGGGTTGAATTTAGGACTGGCCGTTTTCGGACGTCCATGTCACGGGTCAAAACTGGCAGACCCATAGCCCGATATGTCACCATACGCCTTCGTGAATACGGGGGAAGCCGACGAGGTCGACCTCATCGGCAAAGAACTAGAGACGCGCGATCCGCGCATACGGAACCACATGACCGATTCTAATAATGAGTCCGGCGGGAAATATTTCCCTGCGTTGTTGCTGCTTTTTGTGGGCAGCGGCTGCGCGGCGTTGATCTACGAAATCGTCTGGTTTCACATTCTCCGCCTCGTCATCGGCGCGACCACGATGTCGATTGGCGTGTTGCTCGCGAGCTTCATGGGCGGCATGTGTGCGGGCAGTTTGTTGTTCCCAGCACTCATATCGCCGAAACACCACCCCTTACGCGTCTACGCGATGCTCGAAATCGCGATAGGCGCCATCGGAATCGCGCTCCTATTCGCACTACCCGCACTCGGTCATGTCTACACCGAATCCGTCGGCTACGGGTCAGCCGGAATCTTATTGCGTGCGGCGGTCTGCGCGGCAGGACTCCTCCCCCCCACCATTCTCATGGGCGCCACATTACCTGCCCTCGCGCGATGGATGGAAACAAGCCGCATCGGCGTATCCCGGCTCGGAATGTTTTACGGAGCCAATATCGCAGGCGCTGTCCTTGGCACCCTGTTCGCCGGCTTTTATCTATTGCGGATTTACGACACACACATTGCGACGTTCTTCGCCGCATTCTTAAATTTAGCGGTTGCCGGTGTCGCATTGGTCATCGCAAAGAATGCACCGTTTACGCCCGCCGCAATCGAATCCGACGCCAAAGTTGGAGGCGGATCACGGTCGGGAGTTTACCTCGTCATCGGACTCTCCGGCGCAGTATCGATGGGTGCACAAGTCATCTGGACACGGCTCTTGGCGCTGTTGTTCGGTGCGACCACTTACACGTTTACGTTAATCCTCGCCGTATTCCTTATTGGCCTCGGCATCGGCAGCGCTATTGGTTCATGGTTGGCGCGCACAGTGCAACGACCCGGCATCGCTCTACTCATTTGCCAAATCGCCGCCATCATTTGCGTCGCATACGCATCCATCGGCATCAACAATCTCATACCCACCGTAAAGTATGGAATCGATGCTAACATTTGGGACAACACCGACCGAACCACACGCTACTTTTCAGACCTAGCAATGATAGCGCTCGCCATTTTCCCAGCGACGGTCGCCTGGGGCGCCAGTTTTCCATTGGCATTAGCGGTCGCCGCACGTCAAGCCGATGATCCCGGCCGCCTCGTGGGGCGCGTCTATGCCGCGAATACCGTCGGCGCGATCGTTGGCAGTCTGTTCTTCGCCATCGTAGCCATTTCGACTATGGGCACCATGTATGCCCAACGCACCATGGTGGCACTTGCCGCGATCAGCGCGTTGGTCATGCTTTGGTCCTACACACAGTCCGCAGCCAAATCCGAAGACAAAGGACCAGGTCGTCTCGCATGGACCGGCGGCATCGCGGTCGTCGCCCTGATTTGCACGGCAATGATTCGCCCTATTCCCGACGAAATGATTGGCTACGGTCGCGAGATTCAACGTTGGGACGCATCGGACCAATACCATTACATCGCCGAAGGACGCGACGCATCAATCGCGGTTTCACACTCCACCCTGGGCCATCAAAACTTTCACGTCTCCGGCAAAGTCGTGGCCTCCAATCTGCAAATCGACATGCGAATTCAACGCATGCTTGGTCATGTGCCCGCGCTCATGCACGAGAATCCAAAGACCGTACTTGTAGTCGGATGCGGCGCAGGTGTCACAGCGGGATCGTTCCTCAAACACCCGAGCATTGAACGTATCGTGATCTGCGAAATTGAACCCAAGGTTGTCGAGGCCTCCTCCCAATGGTTCGCTGCCGAAAACTATGGCGTCTTGACGGATCCGCGCACAACCATCATCTTCGACGACGCACGCCATTTCTTGCGGACGACGAAAGAGAAGTTCGACATCATCACGTCCGATCCCATTCACCCATGGGTCCGCGGCGCGGCGTCGATGTATACGGAAGAATACTTCGAGATTTGCAAAAAACACCTCAACCCCGGCGGCGTCGTTACGCAATGGGTGCCGATGTATGAAACACACGAGGCCGCAGTGAAAAGCCAGGTGGGCACATTCATGCGCGCATTCCCCGATGGCACGCTGTGGAACAGCGACATCAATCACCAGGGGTACGACCTCGTCGTATGCGGACAAGTCGAGCCGACCAAGATGGACTTTGATAAAATTCGAGAGCGCGTCGATTCCAACCCGGAACTGCTCAGGTCGCTCGCCGATGTCGACATCGGATTTCTGATTTCATTCTTGAATATGTACGCGGGGCAGGGACGCGATTTGGAAACGTGGCTCATCGATACGCCCGTTAATCTCGATCGAAACCTGCGGCTCCAGTATCTGGCCGGCATGTCGTTGGACTGGCAACGTGCCGATAAGATTTACGCGTCGATGGCACGATTCCGCAAGTACCCGGAAAATCTCATCATCGCATCGCCGGAAACCGAAGCCGCCCTCCGGCAGCAGTTCGATAAAGTAAACGCTTGGTTCGCCCAAGGCGCGAATACAAACTAGGCGTAGGTAGGAACACGCATCTCTCCCATAAAAAAGGCGGCACCGCACAAAACGATGCCGCCGAAAGTTCCAATATTCTCTAGTTACACGCTTCGAACAAACCGGCCGCGCCTTGACCGCCACCGATGCACATCGTAACAACGCCGTACCGCGCACCAGTCTCCGCCATCTGATTCGCCAACGTACCGACCATGCGCGATCCCGTCATACCGAACGGATGACCAATCGCAATCGATCCACCATTGATGTTGAGTTTCGCCGGATCGAGACCGAGTTTATCGCGACAATAGACAACCTGTACGGCAAACGCTTCGTTCAATTCCCACAGATCGATGTCGTCAATTTTAAGCCCATTCCGATCGAGCAATTTCGGTATCGCGTAAACCGGACCGATTCCCATTTCATCGGGTTCGCAGCCCGCAGTGACAAATCCGCGGTAAATCAATTTCGGTTTAATGCCAAGCTTCTCCGCACGATCCCGCGACATCAACACCGTCGCCGACGCGCCGTCCGAGAGTTGCGATGCATTGCCCGCGGTAACCGTACCCGCGCCGCTATCCGGATCGAAATACGGCTTCAGTCCGGCGAGCCCTTCAAGCGTCGTACTCGGCCGATTGCACTCATCCTTATCCACCGTCACCGTCCGCTTCTCACCAATTTTCTTGGTCGCTTTGTCGATGATGCCCATTTCGACTTCCATCGGCGCAATTTCGCCCGCGAAAAACCCACGTTCTTGAGCCGCCGCCGTACGCTTCTGACTTTCCAGTGAATACTCATCCTGCGCTTCACGGCTGACGTTGTATCGCTTAGCCACCACTTCCGCCGTATCCCCCATCGCCATATACGCGCCGGGGTATTGCTCCAGAAGGCCATCGTTAACGTTGCGCTCCGTCGAACTGGTCACCCGGGTAATGCTCTCCACCCCACCGCCAATCACGGCCTCCGCGCCGTTCACGATAATCTGGTTCGCAGCGTTCGAGATGGCCTGCAACCCCGAAGAGCAAAAGCGGTTTATCGTCGCTCCGCCCACGGTTACTGGCAGCTTCGACATCAGCGCCGCACGGCGGGCCACGTTCATGCCGGTCTCACCCTCGGGATAGCCACATCCCAGAAATACGTCGTCAACCTCCGCCGGGTCCAATTCCGGCACCATGTCCAACGCTGCATCGATGCAATGTGTCGCCAAGTCATCTGGCCGAGCAAGATTGAACGAACCCCGAAACGACTTAGCAAGGCCCGTCCGGGCGCTCGATACGACTACTGCTTCTCTCATGATGAATACCCTTTCCCAAGAATCGTCAGAAAATAGTGAATATGTGCGTACGCCCGGGAACGATAGCGCATGATGCGACGCCCATCAAGTCACAATGCGCATGCCCGGCGGTACGTTAGATGTTAACTCAACCAGGAGGACGCGCCATGCTAGCCGCGACGGAGCCATCGCTGTACGAACGGGATATGCAAGCCTACCTCGATCGATTCAAGGAAATTCTCGGCGATGCCGACCCGTTTGCTGTACAGCTGGAAACCGCCGACAGGCTCGAAACGGCAACCAGGGGCCTCAATAATGAACACCTACGCACGCCGGAACAGCTAGGCAAATGGTCCGTCATCCAAGTCGTCCAACACCTCGCCGACACCGAAATCGCCATCGCATTCCGATCGCGAAAGGTCTTGGCCGAGGAAACACCAGATATCCAGGCCTTCGAACAGGACCGATGGGCCAGCGCCCTCAATTACAACGGCGCACGCCTCGGCGATGCCCTCGCCCAATTCCGCGTCCTGCGCAACGTCAATCTACGCCTCTACCACTCCATGTCCCCAATCCAACTCGAACGCCACGGAATCCACAACGAACGAGGCCACGAATCCCTCAACGACGCCATCCGCCTATACGCCGCCCACGACCTCTACCACCTCGGTCAAATCGACCGCATCAAGAAGGCCATCGGCGCACCCATGTAGTATCGAGTGCATATGAGCGAAGAGGACACAGATTACAAAAACAAGTGGTCGTATCGACTGATTATGTGGTGTCTTCCGCTGATCAAGTATTTACAAAAAAATCCAGTAGGGCGATGTTTGTTCGGTTGGTATCTTTGGTGCTCGATGATTGTGTCTGCGCGGGACGAAAAAAAACGATTGATGCTGATGCCATTTTATAGTCTCGTCGTTTTTGAAAATGGACGAAAAATGAAAGCGTACAAACTCGCAGAAGAGATGCTCTCACTAGCACCAAAATATGTAGATGGCGACACCGATAGCCACGCTATTCATTATGGCAACTTACTGCTAGGGATCCGCTCACTCGATAGCGGCGATATAGTCGAGGCCAACAAACGCTTGATTTCTTCGGGTAAGGTTTCGGGGTCTTTCCGCTTGGATACCATTGGTCCGGAATTCGGTTTAGCATCTGGTTTGTACAAGAAAGGTGAAACCAAATCCGTACTTAAGTATCTAAAACGCTGTAGAACGTTCTGGAAATCAGGGCGCCCACTCCTAGACTATTGGATTCAGCTGATTAACGCTGGAGTCGAGATCGATTTCTCTGCTGACCTAAAACGATATCGCCGAGAATAAAGAGCTTGCATCTAACCATCAGATATTTCAGGCATGCGCGATAAGAGTTCGACTGCTGAAAAAGAAGAAACGTAGGCAAAAACTCCATTAAAAAGACCTCACCAATTCAGATGCGGTTCGACGGGAAAGTCCGCATAGCGATCGAGATATTCCGCTTCAGACATGCCCGAAATGTGACCGTCGAGGAAAAGCACGAGAATGCGCGACCCCGCCGCATTTTCCGGCAAGACTTGCACAAGCAGTGGGACCACCGATTGATCGTCATAGTCCGCCCCGTGGCTCGCCGGTATAACCTGAACGTACGAAGAGGTTCCGGGCAGATCGAGTAGATGGGTCAAGACCGATACATCGTCGAGATATTCAGGGTATAGCGACGTCATTCCAGCGGGAAAATAATCGTATTCGGCCTCGAACATTTTATAGTTGATAGCCAGTTGTTGGAGCATATTGGCGGACTCGGCATAGACATCACTGAATAGTTGGGCACCATCTCCGCTCATCCAATGTTCGCGCTGAACCACTCGTCCCAGGGCGTCGATGGAAAAGCTCATTTGCAAGTCGTCATAGCTGACGGTGACCACGGGCGGAAGAACCGGCTGGCTGGAACCCCAACGCTCACGTTGATAAGTCTCCCACGCCTCAAGGCGATCACGCATAGACATGTCCAGATTGAAATCCTCCCACGCCAAACCTTCCTCAAGTAGACCCTCGGGCACTTTTCCGCCTGAATAGTGCACCGTTCGGCCCGCGGTGTCATGAACGAACGCATCGTCATCAAGATAATCAGGAAACAATTCGCTCAATCGATCCGGGAGCTTGCCCCCGTGGTCCAGCGCGTAAGAATAAAGAGCCTCGCCAAGCGCTTTAGCGCGCGATTGACTCATTTTCAGCGCGTCGTCATTCGAAATGGCGGGCTCGCCGTGCCTATCCTCCACTCGGGAGAGAACCAGATTATACCGAGTCGATCCATGCCGCTCGATACTCTTCGTTTCCGACTCGTCAAACTTAAGGCGGCCTTCACCTTCGAACGTGGTCCAGTCGGCGTTGAACCCACCACGCAATTGTATGTGGTTGGAGTCCGAATGAGACTCGTCGTTTGCCCCACGGAGCTCCACAGACTCGCCGTCCAGAACACCCGCAAACCACAATCGGAACGTCGCATTGAGACGCCAAGGTTCAAGGAGTGAAAAGTTAATCGAATCGCCTTTGGTGTCTATCCGATAGAGATGGCCCTCATGGACATTCACAAAGGCGTTGAGGCGAGCGTCAATTGGGTCGACATAAGAATACGATTCGATGAGCCAGAGTCCATCAACGGGAGACTCTTCCGGCTCCTCAACCAAGGACGCTTCGACCAATTCAACAGGGGCCGGATCGGCTTCGGAAATCGAAGGCGTCTCGATAGGTAACTCAATTGACGCCGGCGCTACTGCCGCCGCAGCCTCATCAGCGATAGGCAACGAATCAATCTCATCTCCAGCATTGATCCAATAGAGCGAGACCAGACCAATGAGTATCGCCCCGGCGCTGATACACGCTTTCGTGGTCGTAGACATGACAATTCCTCCCAATACCGTTTTTCCTAGCGACGACGATCCAATGCTCGTAGCCACACCGCCCGCGCTCACTGGATGAACAGCACCAACCAAAGCCATTTTTCCAATCGCTGCCGTTGTGCCAATGGGAACCGTCTCCGCCACCGACAATTGGGCCGTCATCCCAGTCGTCAGCGCAGCGAGCGATACGGCTACACCATTTTTCTTGAGCGCCCTTCGGAGAAGCCGAATACCTTTCTTCACACGATAAGTAACCACTTGTCGGCTGACACCGATCGACTCTGACAATGACGTATACGTCTGACCTTCAAGGAAGTGGGCGACGATGGGTACCCGCAGTTCATCCGGCAGGTCAGCGATGGCTTGGTCAATCAGCACATCAAGGTCGTTCCAGTTCGACTCAACGACCGAACCAATTTCGCCAACGTATTCTTGCTCGCGAGAGACTCGCCGATTTTTCGCCTCGAGCAGATCGAGCGCACCATTGGTTGCAACACGGTGGAGCCAAGGTCCAAGGGGTGTGAGCGGAACGGCTGTAATAGACGCCAAGGATCGGAAACATTCCTGAGTCGCATCTTCCGCGTCTGAACGATTCCGAGTAATTCGCAGACACGCCCCAAACACCAGGCCAGCGTAACGCTGCGCCAACTCGTTAAAGGCGTCAGCATCCCTATCCTGGATCCAATGCTGCAGCTGGATGTGATCGATGCTAGTGGCCATCCGAACGGTGTCTTTTCTGGTTGTCACCGCGCGCACCAACAACGCACGGCGAACACGGTCGAATCAATCGCACGTAATACGACGCGGACCCAGAAAATGCAAAAAAGAATTGTATAAGCCACACCATTGAGTCGAATCGCTCGCGAGATAGCGACGATTCACAGTCTTGAGAAGCACGATCCGACACCGATTCCCAGCGGTTCGACTCTATTTGCAGCAGGGACTAGGTTCTGGTGTATGCTAATCCAATTAGTTTCCACACCGAAAGGAAAATCATGCGTGTCCAGAGTCCTATTGCCGAAAGCACGATCGGGAACATCGTAATCACCGGAATCGTGCTTACCCTACTTTCCGCAACAGCGTCCGCAGGAGACGCCTTTGATTACGTCGGCTTTGACCCCGCGACGTATTCCGATGCAGGAAAAGACGGTTTGGAAGAAATCTATTCGGGCCGCATGTTTCACACAGCCGTTCCGTTAAGCATGGTTGAGGCAATGACCGCTTCCGATGCGGATGAGAAAGCAGAACTAGGATACGACCCGACTTCTGCCGAAGGAAAATTTTACAGCGCAGGCACGCTGCCCTCGCCACCCAACCGGGACATCGATCCGAATATTGCGCTCGGCCAGAGCGTATTCGAACGCAATGGTGCCGTTCTATTGAACGGAAACTGTTTCGCATGCCACGCCGGTGTTGTAAATGGAAACGTAGTTGCCGGCCTAGGCAACAACCACTTAATGCAACGCCCACCGGGTGCCGACAAAGCCAAGCCGCCCAACATGTTTGAATTGATGGCCTCGCTGAAGAACGATGCCGAAAAAGAAGTAATGAAGACATTGATGAAAAACGGCAGAGGCATATCACCTGTCGTGCCTGAGACAACAAATCGCGGCGACAATTTCGGCCCCTTCGCGGTTTGGGCCTATGGTGCGCAGTTGGCAGACCCGGCGAATACGGGCCTCATATCAGGCAAAGAAGAAACCGATCTGGTCAAACTCATAAA
>Ga0315336_1006264_pt1 | contig 12301 bp, 9 predicted proteins | sample ASW5metaG_FD_204512 | JGI IMG/M metagenome (GOLD analysis project Ga0315336, IMG submission 204512) | Ammonia-oxidizing marine archaeal communities from Monterey Bay, California, United States - ASW #5 | ecosystem: Environmental > Aquatic > Marine > Intertidal zone | place: USA: California...
CGAATTAAACCACATGCTCCACCGCTTGTGCGGGCCCCCGTCAATTCCTTTGAGTTTCAGCCTTGCGACCGTACTCCCCAGGCGGGGCACTTAATGCGTTAGCTACGGCACAGAGGGGATCGATACCCCCTGCACCTAGTGCCCATCGTTTACAGCCAGGACTACCGGGGTATCTAATCCCGTTCGCTCCCCTGGCTTTCGTATCTCAGCGTCAGTAACAGACCAGAAAGCCGCCTTCGCCACAGATGTTCTTCCCAATATCAATGCATTTCACCGCTACACTGGGAATTCCGCTTTCCTCTCCTGCACTCAAGCCAAGTAGTTTCAAACGCAATTCCGTGGTTGAGCCACGGGCTTACACGCCTGACTTACTCGGCCGCCTACATACGCTTTACGCCCAATAATTCCGAACAACGCTTGCCCCCTCCGTATTACCGCGGCTGCTGGCACGGAGTTAGCCGGGGCTTCCTTTAATGGTACCGTCAGAATTCTTCCCATTTGACAGAGCTTTACGACCCTAAAGCCTTCATCGCTCACACGGTGTTGCTGCGTCAGGCTTCCGCCCATTGCGCAATATTCCCCACTGCTGCCTCCCGTAGGAGTCTGGACCGTGTCTCAGTTCCAGTGTGGCCGATCACCCTCTCAGGCCGGCTATCCATCGTAGCCTTGGTGAGCTTTTATCTCACCAACAAGCTAATGGTCCGCGAACTCATCCTCGAGTGGAGTTTGAGACTCCTTTTTCCGCATTTCTTGTGAAATGTGGTCTTATCCGGTATTAGCCTAGCTTTCGCCAAGTTATCCCGATCTCGAGGGCAGATTATTCACGTGTTACTCACCCTTGCGCCACTTTACTAGTTTCCCGAAGGAAACGTTCTCGTTCGACTTGCATGTGTTAAGCACACCGCCAGCGTTCGTTCTGAGCCAGGATCAAACTCTCCAGTTATTTACTGAACAGATGATTCTGTACATTTTGAATCTTACTAGGACCCACAAACTTATGTTAAAGCGCCTATTCAATTTTCAAAGAACATTACAAAACAGACTATGCTAGTCTGCTCGTATTTACAAAAACTTAAGCTAAAAATGTACTTGGAATTTTTCAGGGGGGGGGAACCCTTATTTAAAGACTCTAGCCAAATCAACTGACCAAAATCCTCACACAAAGGTTCTCAACCTGAAAAACAGCTTTCTCAACTAACTACCCAGCATATACTAAATCTTTTTATAAATTAAGCAAGATTTATTTTGTATTTTTTTTTATAATTTTTAATCAATAAAACCAATAAGTTAACTCTATTATGGCGTAGTTTTTAATAATTGATCAGTTTTTTCTTTATTTTCCAAACTTTTTAGGGTGTAAAGTCTGTAGTACAAACCTTTGGCTTCGATTAATTCTGCATGAGTTCCTGATTCGATAATTTCTCCCTCATCCATAACTAGTATGCGTTCGGCGTTATGTATTGTTGATAATCGATGCGCAATAACAAATGAAGTCTTGTTTTTCATTAACCTTTCCAGCGCTTCTTGGATCAGTAATTCCGATTCGTTATCAAGAGAGGAGGTCGCTTCATCAAGTATTAGGATCCGTGGGTTTTTTAATATAGCCCTGGCAATTGCTATCCGTTGCCGTTGTCCTGCGGAAAGACGGATTCCTTTTTCTCCAACAATAGTCTGATATTGTTCGGGGCATTCTATGATAAAACTGTGTGCATTAGCAGCTTTGGCTGCTGCTATAACTTCGTCATCTGTCGCACCATCTTTTGCGTATTTTATATTCATTTCAATAGAACCACCAAACAGTATGGTTTCTTGGGGGACTATACCAATTTGATTCCAATAACTGGTGAGTTTTACGTTTCTTAATGGGACTCCATCTACGCGAATTTCCCCTTGAGTTGGATCATAAAACCTGTGAAGAAGGCTAACCAGGGTGCTTTTCCCCGCTCCACTTGGGCCTACTAGAGCTATAATTTGACCCGGCTTTATATCGAAGGAAATATTTTTTATAACCTCGCGATCTTCTCGATAATGAAAACAGATTTTATCAAATTCCACTTGACCAATAATAGGGCGCATGACCGAAGCATTGGGTAGATCGCTTACTTCTCCATGAGTACCGAGAAGTTCAAATAGACGTTCACTTGCCCCAAGTCCTTCCTGAAGCCGGGTATACATCCGAGCGAAGCTCCCCATTGGGCCAGCGATAATGGTCGCATAAAGAATAAAGGCGATTAACTCTCCTGGACTTATTCCACCAGTTATTACTTCGCGTCCACCGTACCACAACAGGATGAGTGATGTACTGAAAGCTATAAATCCTATTGAGGGCCCGAAAAAACACGAAATGATTACACGTTTGCGGGCAGATTGAAAACTATCTTCTATCGCGTTTGAGAACCTTAATGATTCTAGTTGGTCCCGTACAAACGATTTTACTACTTGGTAGCATGATATATTTTCTTCTAATATCGTTGTTGAGATAGCTAATTTATCTTGAATTTCTGTTGAGAGTTTCTTTAATTTTCGTCCAAAAGTTTTTGCAAAAAACACCATGACAGGAGCCAGGATAAGAATCATAAATGTCAGTTTCCAGTTCATGTATATAATAATTACTACTCCACCGACTAGCCTTATCGATTGTTGAAGAATAGTTGCAGGCAAATCAGTAACAATATTTTCAATAGTAGTGACATCGTTGGTCATACGGGACATGATTTCTCCCGTCCGTCGTTTGACAAAGTAGCTTACAGACATTGTGTGTAGGTGATCGAATAGATTTTTTCGAAAATCTGAAATCACACGTTTTTCTGTAATATCAAAAAGATAGTTATGCACGGTCTGGCAAATCATTTGTGCCATAAATAAGAATCCGATCGTAATGGCAATATCGTTTAACCGTTGGAGGTTTTTCTCTACCATTACGATATCTACTAGGTTGCGGATGAACAGAGGGACCATCAAGTTTGTGGCTGATGCTGCTATAAGGAAGATGCTTCCTACAATCAAAGATTTTTTGTAAGGCAGAAGTAATTGAAGAAGGCGCTTATAGTTTTTCATTTATAGAATGATATATTAAAAGCAGATTAAATCAGACATATTAAAGCAAAATTGGTTTCTTAGTAAAGAAGTAAAGGTTCTCGGCTCGTTTTTGATGTTTTATAAAATGCAGTATTTTCTGCTTGTATTTTTTTAAGAATTACTATCAGAGGTGCGTTTGGATTTCCTAAAAGAAATTAAAATTATATTTGCTGATATCAAGATTCAGCATACTGTATTTGCCTTGCCGTTTGCGGTGATGAGCTCCTTTATAGCGGCAGAGGGATTGCCAAAATGGAGAATATTACTTTGGATATTTATAGCTATGTTTTTTGCTAGAAATGCAGCGATGGCTTTCAACCGTATTGTTGATGCAAAATTTGATAATTTAAACCCGCGTACCAGAAATAGGGCTTTACCATCCGGCAAGATCGACATTTTCCCCTACTGGACTTTTCTCACTGTGTCCTCAGTTATATTTGTGTTTGCTGCTTTTATGTTAAATCGGCTTGCATTTTTTCTTTCGCCTATCGCATTGGGGATTGTATTTGGGTATTCATTTGCTAAACGCTTTACATCCTTGTCGCACTTATGGTTAGGCATAGCAATATCAATTGCGCCTGTAGGGGCCTGGGTTGCTGTTCGTGAAGAAATATCTTTGGCGTCCCTGATTCTTGGCACAGCAGTTATATTTTGGCTTATTGGTTTCGACATTATTTATTCTTGTATGGACATTGAATCAGACCAGAACAATAGTTTGCATTCAATTCCACAAAAGTATGGAATTGCAGGTGCTTTAAAATTTGCCTTTTTTGCGCATTGCATCATGGTGGCTTTTCTTGTTGCGTTGGCTTATTTGCCGATATTGGGTGGATTGTATCTAATTGGTGTGTTCCTTGTCGGCGGGCTTTTATTTTATGAGCATTCACTAGTCCGGCCAGATGACCTTTCGCAAGTTAATACAGCTTTCTTTAAAGTAAATGGAGTTATTAGTGTTTTGCTAATGACTGTTGTGATCGTTGATTGCATATGGGTTTAAATAAACAAAATTCAATTTGATTATTTCTATTATAGATTGACAGATTTCGTGAGCAGCTGGTTATATTTGGAATGTATTTTTTGCGAGGTTGTTTTTTATTTCTGATAATTCGGTTGCATTATATCTTTTTCCATACAGCCACAGAATTTAGTATAATAACCCTCAATAACCTATTATTTCATTTGAGGTTTTTTTTTAATGCTCTTTCGTTACGAAGATAAAAATCTAAAAAATATTGAAAAAAAAGTTCTGTCCGAGGAACGCCTATCGTTTGCGGATGGGATAATTTTATGGGAATCGTTTGATCTTTTAGGCGTTGGATATTTGGCCAATATTGTTCGAGATAGAATGCATGGGGACCAAACTTATTTTATTCATAATCGACATATAAATCACACTAATGTTTGTGTTAATACCTGTCAGTTCTGCGCCTTTGGTGTTAAGGAAGATAATCCGACGGCATATACAAAGTCCTTAGAAGAAATTTTTTCCGATGCCGAAAAATATAAAAGTGGTCGTGTTAGCGAGTTTCATATTGTAGGTGGACTACATCCCGATCTTCCTTTCCAATATTACCTGGATATGATTTCGGGCCTTAAGAAAAGGTTCCGCGATGTTCACATTCAGGCATTTACAGCTGTTGAGTTGGAATACCTTGCTCAAATAGCAGAGAAACCACTTAAAGAAACCTTGATTCAATTACGCGATGCAGGCTTGGGATCGATTCCAGGTGGCGGAGCTGAAATCTTTGCTAGGCGTGTCCGTAGAAAAATCTGTTCTGAGAAAACCAATGCAGAAGATTGGCTTGATGTTCACGAGGCAGTTCACTCGGTTGGTATGAGGAGCAATGCGACTATGCTATACGGTCATGTAGAAAATTCCGAGGATAGAACGGATCATTTGATTCGTTTGCGTGAGCTCCAAGATCGCACTAACGGTTTTCTGACCTTTATTCCGCTGGCATTCCATCCGGAAAATACTAACCTTAATTTTCTCAAAAGCACAACAGGCCAGTTGGATTTAAGAGCACTAGCGGTGTCCCGACTTATGTTGGATAATTTTCCACATGTCAAAGCGTTTTGGATTATGATCACCCCTCAAATTGCACAGCTATCACTTTCTTTTGGAACTAATGATATGGATGGGACTGTTGTTGAGGAAAAGATAATTCATGCGGCTGGAGGTGTTACGGGGCAAATTTTTTATAAAAACACAATCGTTGATATGATTCTTGAGTCAGGACGTAAGCCCGTGGAAAGAGATACATTGTATGAACAAACTCAGGAGTGTCTTGTTTATTGATAAATCTAAAGATATTACTCTTGGATATTTAGCTCAATTGAATGGAATTATTCTTAACTAGGATTTTTTTGGGTTTTGTCTAGGCTATAACAAAAAATAGAAAAGGCCGGCACCTGATGGGTGCCAGCCTTTTTAAAAATGCCATTTTTACTCTGCGTTTTCGTCTAAGCCTGATTCCAAGTCAGCCATAAATAAAGCGGCATCTTCTTTGGTTGGGGCCGCATTTTTTCTTTTAAACTCTGCTATTCTTTCCAGTTCTTCCTTTCCTTCTGAAGTCAGGGCCCAAGGAGTTATATTGCCGTCTTTTTTAACTTTTTTCACAGCAGCAATAAGCTTTTCGATCTTTGGGACGTCTAAGTCTCGAATTGCGAGAAGAGCGTCTTCATGTCCGTCATATTGGCAAAGTGCCGTTGTATAGCAATTGGTGTTGGCTCTTATCATTTTTAATGTAATATTTGCAAAATGGCAATGTATCCCAATTAATGCACAGACTTCGATCTTATTATAATCAATTGTAAGGTTAGGATGACAAGGGTTGATTACTGCTTCTGGGTCAATTTTAGGATAAATTGGCCGATAATCTGGCATGGGAATTATATTGCATCCAGGAATTTCTTTTACCAGCTCAAGACTTAGTTTAGCTTTATGGCAGGCTGATTCATTCCATCCCCAAACGATTAGTGGTCCAGGGAAGAGGGTTGGATTTCTTCGAGTAAGCATTTGAATTGCCCAATGCTCAATCGCCTCATCTTCGGGAACATGTTCACCTTCCACCAATTGATAACCTGATCCTTTTTCGGGTTGAAACATACCCTGTGCAGCTGCTGAAGGAGGAAGTATGCCAATAGGTCCTACTTTTAATTTGCCCATCCTGATTTTATCTCCTAATCACCTAATTCTATGTGTAGATATATAGGTAAGTTTATCAACTTAATTGGTTATTAACTGTTTTGTAAAAATATCACGTGTAGGACATAGAAAAAATATTAAGTGGATAAATCGTCTATGCCCAAACCACAATTTGGAACTGGGAATATTAGTATTAAACACGAGTACTGTCAATATTTTAATAGGAATTAATGGGGAAGAATAAAAACAGTGGCTGAAGTTTGCTTAGAAACTTAGCATATTTTAGAGGCAAATCCATTTTTATTTCCCCAATTAAAGGGGTCATTATGCCAAGATTGAAGCATGAGAAACTGATCATTATTTATAACATTATTTTTCTTAGCCTGCTCTATAAGCACTTCAAAAGTTAGAATTTGATGTAATTGACATTTGACAATTTTAAATTGCTCGGTCGCTTTTTGAAAGCCATAGCCAAAAATACTGAGACAGTGTTCAACCTGACCTCCAGCCTCCCGGATGGCATTAATGGCTTTTGAGGCACTTCCTCCAGTAGATATAAGATCTTCTATTACTACAACTTTTTGATTGGGACGAAGAATCCCTTCTATTTGATTTTGCATTCCGTGATCCTTTGGAGTAGGGCGAACATAAATTAGAGGGGTTCCTATTGAATTGGCAAGGCTTGTGGCTGGCGCAATTCCTGCTGTGGCAGTTCCAGCAACCACATCTATAGAAATATCTTTTTCACTAAGGATTGATTGAAACCCCTCAGTGACAAGCTGGCGGTGTTTTGCATTCCCAAGCAGTAGCCGATTATCATTATAGATCGGCATTCGATAGCCTGACGCCCAAAGGAAAGGATTACTAGGGTCAAGCTTGATGGCACCAGTATCAAGTGAAATCTTGGAAATTTCTTTAGAAAAATGCATTAAAAAAACTTTAGTATCTTTTGAGTGAATTAAAAATCGGTTTCCCTCATTAGCTTGCTTTCAAAGTCTGTTTTTGGAAATGAAGTATCTTCGAAATCCCTATGAAGAAACATGCCAACCGATCTATTTCGAAGCTCACCTAATCCTCTAAGTTTAATAGTAAATAAATATTGTGTTTGATCTCTTCGTTTATTGTTTATTTCTCTTACCTGACGATCAATAATGTCAAATTTAAACCCCCAGCATTTGCATGGATTATCGTACAATAAGCTAAAATTATTTTCACGAAAAGTCGCTGTCAACTCATCAAAACGAGTACTGTACTGAACTCGCCATCCAGGGTTGAAAGAAAAGTCAAGTGTGCCCAATATATAGTTAGAGCTATCTCTAGTCCAGCGACGTTCCATAATGATCCAAAGATTATCAACTGGTTTGATACCGGCTTCAAAATTAAATGAATTAACCAGGTCGGTTTCTAAATTGTATGTAGCATCCACGTTTAAAATGGTGGAATCAAGAAGACGACTATCGAGGTCAAAGCGAAGATTGGAGAAAGGTAGTCGGTCTGCCCCCGATTTTTTTTCTATAGTTGCCTCACGGATATCATAAGTCTGAGATACGTTGAAACGCAATATTCGTTTTGTTTCAAACTCGGATTCGCGTACTTTAAGCTTTTTTAAAAGGATTTGTTCGAACCCATAAGTGATTCTATTGGCTGGGTAAATACCATCTATCCCATCAAACGACTTTATCTTTAATCTATCTTCTTCATCAATATCCGGAATGTAACTATGTGTGAACTGTGGTCCTAATATGTGTTTTATTTTAGTGGACGATTTATCAAAATGAAAAATTTTGTTAAACTTTGGGCCTTTTAAGGTAGAACTAAGGTTCAGTGACTCTCGAGTAAAACTAGGAAGTTTTTTAAATCCCCCAATTTCTCCACCAGCTTCGTAGTCATTTACCAGACCTCTCCCATAAAACGTTTCCCTTGCTCCAAGAGTGTGTGTCAAGGAAAGCCATGGGGCTATTGGAATTGGTAATGTTAACTGTGGATGAAAGTCGACTCGTGAAGTTTTAAAAAAATAGTCATCATCTACTCCTGTTTTTAGATCGGTTACAAACCATGCCAAACTTGTGTCGAGATTGAAATAGAAAGGAGTTTTTCCAATTGGAATTTTCTGTACTTTGTAGGTTACTTTTGGAAGTTCGCCCAACGTATCGTCATTGATGCTTTCAGTGCTTTGCCTGTACCTTGCTATTATATCTAGGGATTGGTTATCCCATGTCCTATTCACCGAAGCGTACGAATCAGTGTGGCGGCGTGTTCGTTCCTCTGTATTATTATTCACAATTTGGTTCAGGCTATTCTGACTTTCAAGGTCAAGAGTCCCTTTGAACTCAAAATCATTCGGAAGTTTTTGTAGGTGGTGCATCCCAACTTTCCAAAGAGAGTCGCCTGTAATGTTGTCCTTATAAAATTTTCCAATGATTTTTCCTTTTTCAGTTTCTGATGCAATATATCGGTAGTCAAGACTATGTTGCCAACCACCTAGCAAGCGTTTCGTTTTATAGGTTGCATCTGACCACCGATTAATAGCCCAGAAAAATTCCTCTTGAAATAAAACGCCTTCAATATCACTCCATCCAAAACTTGGGACTAGAAAACCACTTTTTCTTTCTCGATTTATGGGAATATATCCTAATGGTATATACAAGATTGGAAAGTTTTTTACTTTAATGATGGCTTCATTAAATAAGGCCCTGTCGCCACTAATTATATCTGCACTTTTAGCTTGAATTTTCCAGGCTGGTAGCACTCCTTTACATGTTGTCAGAGAGGCATCATCCAAAATAAAATGGTTGGTTGATAAACGTTCTATCTCTTTTCCCGTAATGCGAAACTTCTTAGTAAGAATACCTTTACTTTTATACAATTTCCCTTTTTTAGATTTTAAATCAAATAGTGTTTCTCTTGCTTTCATTCGCGTGCCATCTGAGGTGACAAGAATAACGTGGCCACGAGCTTTACCAATTCCTGTTTTGTTATTGACCATTACCTTGTCAGCCCAAAGTGTTCGGTCCTGGTGCTTTAATTTTACTCGCCCCCATGCTAGGATACTATCCTTTGCTGTACCTTGAATGATATGATCGGCAGATATTTGAACAGGTTCTTCGTTTTTCTGGGATGTTGACGCTGGTGTCTTGGGTTTTATGTTTTGTATCTTACGTGTTTTCATTTCGTCTATGACAGCAGCCATAACATGAGAATCAACTTTATCTTTGTTTAATGACATCATTGATGCTAGATGTTGTAGTTCAATGGTCCCGTAGGTTTTTACCAACTTTTGTAATTCATCTGATTGGCCTATATCCCCAGAAAACCACCCTTTTCCTTTTTTTTGTTCCGCAAGAAGGTCTTTATATAACGTTTTGGCTCGTGCCTTATCGCTAGCAGTTGTTGGCATTATTGCTTTAGCTTTTTGAAATAAAAGGGGAGAGGGCTCTTGCGCGCAAACCTCACCTGTTAAGGTGAGTACCAGTTGGAGGAGAAAAAATAGTTTTACAATCAGGTTCATTTTTTAAATACCGTTTTGTCTCTCCCACAGTAAATATGGAGCCAGTAATACAAACCATATCGTCAGGTTGAACAAATTGTTTTACCCTTTGAATGGCATTTGGAATAGTTTCAATAACCTCGCAGGGGACTTTATATTGATTTAAAATTTCCTGTAGTCGCTGTGGATTTTCACTTCGATCCTGATTAGGGCGAACCAGAATAAAACGGTCTCCAAAGTTAGAGAGTATTTTCAAGATCTCCTTACTTTGCTTATCCTTCATCAGGCCAATAATTATAATTACTTTCGCATATGAGAACAGTTTTTGAACCGATTCCGCCAGCTTCTTGACAGCGGCTGGATTATGCGCGCTATCAAGTAGTAAGGTCGGATTTTTTGAAACAACCTCCATCCGACCTTCCCAAATAGTTGTTTTTAGTCCGATTCTGATAGATTGCTCTCTTAACTCCTTTTTCGTTTCAAATGCATGATGAAGACATGCGGACACGGCCAAAGCTGCATTTTCTGCCTGAAAATCACCTATCAGTGAAAGTTCAAGGTTCTCATAAAGTCTCTTATTTTGACCATATGTTATGGATTGAAATAAGGTTTTACGTTCTTTTTTATTAATCCAAAACCGATCACCTAACAGATACAAATTTGCTGATTTCTGTTTGGCAACCCTTTTAACGACATCAACCACTTTATCGTTTTCATTAAGAGCAAAAACCGTACCACCCTCCTTTATAATTGACGCTTTTTCATATGCGATCTCTTCTATTTTATTGCCTAGATAGGAGATATGGTCGTGGGATATAGAGGTGATAATTGAGATGTCCCCAGCACAAAGACTGGTAGCATCTAAACGACCTCCCATTCCCACCTCTACTACGTTTATATCGGTTTTATGTTCTGCGAAATACAAAAAAGACATTGCCGTACCAAACTCAAAAAATGTAATGGGAATACGTTTTGTTTCTACCACTTTTCTAACCCTATTTATAAGGTCAATCATTTCGTTTTCTGGCAAAGGCACTCGATTAACCTGTATTCGTTCAGAAAAATGAATTAGATGTGGGGATGTGTATAAGCCTACGCGATAACCGGCCGTCCTAAGAATGGATTCACAAAAAGCTGCAGTGGATCCTTTCCCGTTAGTGCCTGCTATTTGAATTGATGGTATTTTGAGTTGAGGATCACCCAACTCCTTGAGAACATTTGAAATATTTTTTAACCCGAACTTGATTCCTCTAGGAATCAAGTTGTACAGGTAACCCAAGGATTCCTCAGCGGTCGCAAAGTTCATACTCTAAAAGCTTTTAAGCAAAGTATATTTACCAAAATGATTTTTGCCTGATTAATTTTTATTCAACACAAACTTTAGAAAGTATTTTCCAGGTAGATAAACCGATATTAGCCCAATTTAGTTCTGGAAATGTGGGATCACTTAGTGAATAAAAACGGCATAACTTTATATATTGGACTGATTTAATATTTTCTCTTATTGATTTTTCTGAGGCCATTGAAATAGGGATAAAGTTGTTTGCACCTATCTCCCATTCCCAGGGGGATGGATAGATTGCCAATTGAATATCATTCCACTCGGGGTATTCTTTTAACAATATCAGTTTATTTATAAGGGGGGTTAGGTCTTTCTTTTTAAGGATAAGAGAAAAAATCAAATGGTGGCCCCACCAGAATAGAGTTCGGTAGGTAAACATTTGAGTTTTAGAAAACATTTGGGGCATATCCAGCGAAATAAACGGAAAGCCTTTATGGTTTTCACCGCGGACAATTTGCCCCTTCACGATATCAGCCTCGGGAGGGCAGGGGTGTGGTGACTGTGATAGGTCCTTCACAATCATTTGCTTAAGCTCCACTAGATTGATTTCAGCCTTTTTCATAATGGCTGGTTTGTGTTCAAACACATCTAGCGTATTAAACAGCCTAATCTCAATTGGCATCCAACTAGGCAGCTCACCATCTCGTCTTGGCATAAATGGTCAACAGTTAATCTAGGGAGGAGTTCAAATAATTGGGGGTAAATCGCACATGGATATTTTAATAGTTGGGGAAATCCCTATAACTAATTAATGACTCACTAAAACTGAGTCTTTTTTTGTTTTTCTTCGATCTCTTCTTTCTGCCGCTCTAGAACATAATGATGAACCATATCATCCTGCTCATCCGTCATTTCTACAATAGAACAACGACAAATATTTCTGTCATCAATTTTATGAACTATGACTTTCGCTGCAAACGGATCCATTTCTCGAGACAATTTGATTTTGCAATCGTAGGTTGCACCTGTTTCAAAATTATCATCAGGGAAAGAAATACCACCTGCGCATATGTCGACCGCTTTACAGGTTTTACCCCCTTTAATTTTGATCAGAATGGGTTCATCATCGGATGGATAAACGCGAAAAGCACCCCTGTTCCCTTCGGGCACCTCGAACATTTTCTTTTTACCATCTTCTTTCTTGTCTTTTTTCCAGAACAAATTCAACCCTCCTATTCTTTAGTTCGCCTCTTTTTCCTGTTTTATGGTGCCATTGGAAAAGTGCCAGCTACCGTGTTGGAGTTAC
>Ga0315336_1006265_pt1 | contig 12301 bp, 7 predicted proteins | sample ASW5metaG_FD_204512 | JGI IMG/M metagenome (GOLD analysis project Ga0315336, IMG submission 204512) | Ammonia-oxidizing marine archaeal communities from Monterey Bay, California, United States - ASW #5 | ecosystem: Environmental > Aquatic > Marine > Intertidal zone | place: USA: California...
GAACCATCCGACGTCGCACGACGATCGCCCATCGACTGATACGAGGATGGCGACGACCAAAGCTGCAACCGAAGTCTAGAGCGCATTCGACATAAGTGTGGCGGGTTCTGGCGGCGTAGAGACGATATTCAAAAACTAAAATCGTCCGATAGCCGCCACAGTTATCCCGAACGGGATCTAGCTAACAGAGAAATGATTTCAGCTGCTCCTGCAAGTCTCTCGCTTCGGACTCTCGTCCAGCGGGAACCGGAAGACGGACGAGTGTTTGATCGCCGGCGAGCGTGCGGTACGCGAAGGAAATGACATCTGAACTGCCATCGAGGATTTCGATTGTCGTTTCTTTTCGTCCCGTTCCGGTCCAGCTCCAAAACTCGTCGCCGAAAAGCAGGCCCTCGCGCGTGAACCGCGCCCGACCGTCAGACTCGGTAAACTTTCGGTACTGCTTGAAGGCGTCCGGCAACCCGGCGATGAGAAACATCACCAGCCAACCGAGTTGAAATAAGCCGACCACGAGAACTTCGCACGCGACAAGCAGCATCACGTTGCCGGTAAACAGCCAGAGCGGTACTCCCGGCAATGCGCCGAATAACAGGCTGATAAAGAGGAGTACGACGTTCATCAACAGATACGCCCGTACGTCGGACCAGAATTCTCGCCGGGCAAACGTCTGCAATTCTCGCGGATCGTAATCCCAATCGGCCAACCGTTCTTCTAACTCGCGTGGCGACGAAGTCGTTTCGGCCGTTTCGGGCGCTTTGGCCGTTTTGGTTGGTGCATCTACAAGAGCGGCGGCGATCGATTCGGCTTCCTGTTCACAACCAAGCGGAACCGGAACGCGGCGCGTGCGGGTCGAAGAATGCCGTCCTGCATGAGTGTAGAAATCGAGTTCGATTACGCTTGATTGTCCTGCTTCACCGGCTTTCAGTCGCACGCCCGTAAGCGATTGATAATAACTGTTCCACGGCTCAAAGCCCCCGTCGACGTACAGGCCTTCATTCCCGATGTAGGTTGGCGGGAGACCCTTGCGGAGTCGTCGCACACGCCGTTTTGCAAATCCGTTCGTTACCAGATCGCAGATCGCTCCCAGCCCGCACACCGGAATGAAGCTGATCAAAAATGCGGACAGCCCCGAGCCAATCGCCGGCAGACCACCGCCGTAACCCATCAACCCCAAAATGACGCCGATACAGGAAAACACAATCGTGGCGACCGGGAATTTTTCGCTACGGACCCGCGCGCGTTCTGAAGCCGCAAATCGCGCTGCGTCTTCGGCGGTGTAGGCCCAGCAGGTGTGGTAATCGCCGGCGCGAAACTCGTCTAAGCGGCGATCAACCGTGTAAGACCAACAAGTGCCGACCAGCGCGGTGAACGCAGCCAGCCCGCCGAACGTTGCGAACAGAGCCGTCGCGGGTTCACTTTCGATCGCCAATGAAACAACCAGACCCGTCAGACAAATCGCGGCGATCGACCAGATGATTTTCACCTGCGTTCTTACCGGATTCGAAAAACTCGTAGGGTTTATGTCGGCGTTCGGAGCTATTGAGGGCATTGTCTCGGTCTTGATTTTGTATGAGTAGCACCACGAATGTTGTAAACGGGATCGCCGAGCCGCTGGATCGGTTCTGACGATCGCGCGCTAATTGAAAACTAGGGAATTGGCGACAAAAGAAGCAGCGCTGGAGCCGCGACATGCGCACAGATCACCTCAATATCTCAAGCGGATTCTTGTCGCTGATGTTACTCGCGATTCACGGAACGGCTCGGTCTCCACTTCGAATCGTTGGTTTGCGAAAATTGAGCACGCACTGCGGCATCGACCGTTCCGTGCCGACTTCCGCAGTTGTTCACGTAGACCGGTCGGCTCAACGTTGCCGCGTCCGGGCGAGAAGGTAATAATGGAATTCCCCGCACCTTGGCAGGAACGCCCCTAATGACCGAAACGTCCGTCAGTCTTTTGGACCGGCTCGCCGACGATCCCGATGCCGATTCGTGGCAGCAGTTGGCCGACCTTTACACGCCGCTCCTGCGGCAATGGTTGAGGCGGTACGACGTACAAGACTCCGACGCCGACGATCTCATCCAAGAGGTGTTGTTGGTCGTTGCCCGCGAGATACCCTCGTTTCGGCACAACCAGCGTCAGGGTGCCTTTCGCAATTGGCTGCGAACGATCGTCGTGAACCGCTTGCGGAATTTTTGGCGATCGCGCAAGCACCGTCCGCATGTCATCGGGAGCAGCAGCTTTGCCGAGCAACTCGACCAGCTCAAGGACGATGGCAGCGGGTTGAGCCGCATCTGGAACGACGAACACGACCGGCACGTCATCGGTCGGCTCTTAGAGCTGAGTCAGACAAAGTTTACCGCCGGTACCTGGCAGGCGTTTCGGCGGCTAATGATCGACGGAGCCGATGCCGAGACGGTCGCCGACGAGCTCGACATGAGCCCGAACGCCGTCTACATCGCCAAGTCTCGCGTGCTAACGGCTTTACGCCAAGACGCCGCCGGATTAGTCGACTGATGAAGCTGCTCGCCTCATTTCATTTGAGAATCTCTGAAAGAAATTGCCTCCCCCTGCACTTCTATCTTAGACGCAGGCACTGACTCGACTCTTTCGATGAACGGGAGAAGGCAATGGTTTCGGCAGAACTGACCGCTTGGATCGGCGCGGCCGTGGGCATTGTGATTGGCCTCTCAGGGGGTCTAGTGGGAACGTATTGCGCGATCCGAAATACGAACGGGCCGCGAGAACGAGCCTACGCCATTAGGTCGTCAGTCGTCTGCTGGGCGTTCATTTCTCTGTTCTTGGTCGCGCTATTCCTCCTGCCGCCTGATTTCCGTGTTTTTGTCTGGATTCCCTACGCAATCTTGCTCGCCCTAGGAATCGTGAACTCAAACCGCACACAACAAACAATCCGACAGACTGAAGCTGGGAAGCACGATACAGAGCAAATAGAAGACTCGGGATCAACGTAGCGGGTGCGCAGAGCCCGCACGTATCAGGGCCTTCATTCATTTTCGAGACGTTCGTTATTCCTCGGATGCAAGACAACAATTGTGAAGCTCGACATTGGCGGCGGCTCATGTTCGTCATTCAAGGAGAGACATGATGGTTCAAAACGAAGTCCAACATCCCGACGTCGCTCAACTGACGGCGTTCGGGTTGGGAAAACTCGACCCACAACGTGCCGCCGAGATCGAAGACCATGTTGCCCGGTGCGACCCCTGTTGCAAGACGTTGAGTTCGCTCGAAGACGATACGTTTGCCGGACTCGTTCGCTCATCCGACAAGACAGAACGTTCCCCGGCATCGCTGCCGGCCGACGCACAGCCGACCGCAGCCGAGCCTCCCACTGGGTTGCCCGTCTCCGCAACGACTCAAAAATTTGAGAATATTCACGATCTACCGGCCGATCTCGCTGAACATTCCCGTTACGAGGTTTCTGAATTGCTTGGGACCGGTGGGATGGGAACGGTCTATAGGGCGAAACACCGCCTGATGCAGCGCACGGTCGCACTCAAAGTGATCAACAGCCGGCTCACGTTCAATGAAGCCGCCGTCGAACGTTTTCAACGCGAGGTGCGCGCCGCTGCGAAGCTGTCTCATCCGAACATCGTCGCCGGTTATGACGCCGAACAAGCCGGTCGCCTGCATCTATTGGTGATGGAATTCGTCGACGGCACAGACTTGGGCGCTGTGATGCGCGAACGCGGGCCGCTGCCGGTACGCGATGCGTGCAACTATGTCTCTCAGGCGGCCCGGGGTCTCGAGCACGCGTTTGAGTTCGGCATGGTGCATCGTGACATCAAGCCCCAAAACCTGATGCTCACGCCGGACGGCCAAGTGAAAATTCTGGATTTCGGCATCGCCCAACTCGCCGGTGAAGCGTCCGGCGATGGGCTGACGGCGGAAGGATCGATGATGGGTACCCCCGACTACATGGCACCGGAACAGGCCCGCGACGCCCGTTCGGCAGACATCCGGGCCGACGTCTACAGCCTCGGCTGCACGTTGTATGCCCTCTTGACCGGCCAGCCCCCCTTCCCCGAAGGGTCCGACATCTCGAAGGTGATGGCCCATACCGAACAGGAGCCCAAACCCGTGAGTGAATTCCGCGATGACGTGCCCGACGAATTGATCGCCGTCCTAAATACGATGACGGCCAAGAATCCCGAAGACCGCTATCAGACGCCGGCCGACGTCGCCGACGCACTCGCCGGGTTCGTCGATCGATATCGTTCGGATCGTGATCACAGCGGCGGACCGCTGAAGACCGAACGTGTTCGTCCAGAGAATTACCGCGCAGCCCTGTTCTCGCTCTACATGGCGGCGACGCTCTCAACCGTGGCCTTTGTCCTATCGTTTCAGGTCGTAACTTTCGCGACATCTTTCGGACCGTCATGGCTGGCGATGGTTGTGCGAATGAGTGGTTTTCTTTCGCTACCGGTGGGTGTGCTGTCGCTGGTCTTGCTCGACCGTGGCGAACGAACAAACAGACATCAACTCGCGCTGGCCGGCGGATTCCTGTGTTTGCTGCCGCTCAATCCGTTCGTTGTCATTCTGTTGCCGGTGACGCTGTGGGCGCTGTCCGTTCTGCGGCAACCGGCGACCCGCTGTGCCTTCGCCACGGGAACGCTCCCGCCGCTCGATGCGGCTGAAACGCGGCGTCGCAAGCCGTTGATACTGGCAGCCGTAGCATCGATCGTGATCGGCCTGGCCGTGCCCTTGGCGGTCATTACGATCGTCACAGACAGCGGCACGCTGGAAATCAAGTCGGTTGATGACTCGGTCGAAGTTCGCATCTCGAAAGTCGCTGACGACGCCGATGATTCAAAGCTCAGGACAAAGTTGACCGTTGTCGACACAGTCACAGGTTCGAAAGTAATTCGGCTTCCTCTAGGCGAATACAAGGTGTTCCTTGTCGATCAGGAGAACGAATTCACACTGAACCGGGACGGCTTTACGCTGAGCCGAGGAGGCGAAGTCGTCGTCGAAATGACGAAGAAAGAACAAGGACCTGACACGGAAGAGCCGACGGCACCAGTTGCCAGTGATGCCACACGGAAGGAGTTGCTGACACTCATAAAGGCGGCACGCGGTACAAGCTCCGATGACGAACTGAAAAACGTCATCTCGAGTCACAGCCCTGTTTTGACGGGATTCCCACTGCCCATAAGTCGACAGTTGGTGGACGTCGTCACGGGGCTTCCCGAGAGTTCACTCGGTGCGTTGCTCGACCGAGGTTATCTCAGGTGGAAGTTTGCGTCGCTGGATGCCGAACGAAAGGACGCAATGCGCAGCCTGTTGAGAGGATTGCTTTCGGCTGCACCGCAAGAGAGCATCACCGAAGACGCGATCGAGATTACGCTGAAAATGCTCGACAAGGGCGACGCGGGATTCGCGGTGCTCAACTTCTCCGAACCATCCGTTCAAATCATTGTCTGGTACGCACAACTGAAGAACTCACCGATTCCAATGATGTTGCCGTTATCAGGTGTGAAAAGCAGCGGTCAAACGAGACTCTTCTCGCGGTCTGTTTATAAACAGCTCGCCGAACTGGAAGACAAACCCTACAGCGACCTGCCGACCACGAAAAACGAGGTTTCGATCGCTAAGCCGACCGGCAAGAACGAACATTCCGAGCAGGAACGTGCGGCTCATGAATCGGCTCTCGCGTGGTTGAAGCTCGTGGATGACAAAAAGTATGCCGCCAGTCGAGACGAAATGAGTGAAATCGTGCGATCGTCCGTCACCGCCGAAGAGTGGACAAAGAAGGTCGCGCCCGTTCGGCAACAGACGGGCGCCATCGTCCATCGAAAACTTAAACAGGCTCGCTACACAATGGCCATGCCTGAGCTTCCTGGCATCGAAGGCGTCATCCTGCAGTTCGATTCGGAATTCACCGTCGGAAAGGCGGCCAGCGAAACGATTGCGGTCGTTCTCGACAAGGACGACCGTTGGAGGGTCGCCAGCTACACAGTCGTGCCGCGCGCCGTAGACAGGACCACAACCGCTGAGACCCCACATTCCAAGCAGGAACAAGCGGCTCATCAGGCGGCCCTGACGTGGCTGAAGCTCGTGGACGACAAAAAGTATGCAGCCAGCCGAGACGCAACGAGCGACTATGTCCGATCATCCGTCACCGCTGAGCAGTGGACAGAGAAGGTCGCTCCGGTTCGGCAAAAGACGGGTGCGCTGGTCGGTCGAAAACTCAAGCAGGCCCGCTACACAACCAAGATCCCCGGCTCACCAGCCGGCGATCGGGTCATCGTGCAGTTTGATTCCGAGTTTACGAATTTGAAGGCGGCCAGCGAAACCGTTACGGCGGTTCTCGACAAGGACAACCGTTGGAGGGTCGCCAAATACGTAGTCTTGCCGCGAGGCGTGAGCAAGACGTCACACAGGTCAGCAGATGAGGCAGATAAGAAAGTTGTGCGGTCGTTCGATGCAAAGGACACGCCGATCACGCAGACGGGTGTCACGCGGGAAGACGGGGGTTGGAAGATTGTTGCCACCGAGCCGGGCAGCGTGCGGCTGTTCGAAAGGGAAATTGACCTGACCGACGCACGACTCATCTACCGCGCCAAGATCAAGACAGAAAACCTCAAAGGCAAAGCCTATTTGGAAATGTGGGTCCGCGCGCCCGGAATCGGCGAAGCGTTTTCGAAAGGCCTCAACCAGACCGTCTCTGGCACGACCGGCTGGGCCACGTACGAAGTTCCCATGTTCGTGAAAAAGGGGGAGCGCGTCGATCTGGCCAAGTTAAATGTCGCCATCGAGGGCCAAGGAACCGTGTGGATTAAGGACATCGAGTTGCTGAAGACGCCGCTGCCGAACACGCAACCGTAAGCGTGGCGGACGCGCCGGCGCGTGTTACATATGCAAGCTTAGGGCCCGCCCGACGGTCGCTGACGCGAAAGGAAACGAGAACCCATGAACGAACCTGAAGGGCCTGTCCGCACGATGTTCAGAAACATTATGAACGCGACTCAAGAAAATCGGTATCTCGACTTCATTAGGGAGGGCAACTGGGCGTTTAAGATCGGCATCAACGTTCTCATGTTCCGGTCGGTCGCCCCCCCTTCCCCGAAGGTTCCGACATCTCGAAGGTAGTGGCCCATACCGAACAGGAGCCCCGACTCGTGAGCGAATTTCGCGATGACGTTCCCGACGAAATGATCGACGTCCTAAATACGATGACGGCCAAGAATCCCGACGACCGCTACCAAACCCCGGCCGACGTCGCCGACGCACTCGCTGGGTTCGTCGATCGATATCGTTCGGACGGTGATGTCGGTGGTGGATCGCCAAAGTGCAAGCGTGTTGCTTCAATCTGGGAAATCGGCTCGGAATTGGCTGCGGTAGCGGTGTTGCTGGCGGGCGTCATCTATCTCGCTACCGACAAAGGTCAACTCAAAATCGAATCGTTCACCGACGACATCACAATCGTCGTTAGCAAGCAGGGCGATGAATTTGCAGTCATCGATCTCAAGACCGATTCAAAAGTCACACGTCTTCCTTCCGGCGAATACGAGATCGCATTGAGGGGCCGAACCGACCTCAAGTTGAACAAGCCGGGCTTCACGTTGAGCAGGGGCGGCAAGGTGTTAGTCGAAGTGCAGCTGGTCACAAAACGAGATGTCGCGAGCGCCGTCCGAGCCGCTGAGAGCCTGCTTTCCGATCAGGAAAAAGCGGCGCATCAGGCGGCCCTGGCCTGGCTAAAGCTCGTGGACGACAAAAAGTATGCCGCCAGTCGAGACGAAATGAGTGAAGTAGTTGGTTCGTCCGTCACCGCCGAGCAGTGGACAAAGAAGGTCGCTCCGGTTAGGCAGAAAACGGGAGCGCGGGTCGATCGAAAACTCAAGCAGGCCCGCCACACATCCAAGATCCCCGGCTCACGAGTCGGCGAGCGGGTCATCCTGCAGTTTGATTCTGAATTCACGAATTTGAAGGCAGCCAGCGAAACTGTTACGGCGGTTCTCGACAAGGACAACCGTTGGAGGGTCGCCAGATACATCGTCTTGCCGCGAGGCGTGAGCAAGACGTCAACCGGTGAGAGCCCCCATTTCGATCAGGAACAGGCGGCGTATCAGGCGGCTCTGACCTGGCTGAAGCTCGTGGACGACAAAAAGTATGCAACCAGCCGAGACGAAACGAGCGACTATGTCCGATCATCCGTCACCGCTGAAGAGTGGACTAAGAAGGTCGCTCCCGTTCGCCAGCAGACGGGAGCGCTGGTCGATCGAATACTCAAGCAGGCCCGCTACACAGCCAAGATCCCCGGCTCACCAGCCGGCGAGCGGGTCATCTTGAAGTTTGATTCCGAATTCACGATTTTGAAGGTGGCCAGCGAAACCGTTACGGCGGTTCTCGACAAGGACAACCGTTGGAGAGTCGCCAGATACGTAGTCGTGCCGCGAGGCGTGAGCAAGACGTCACACAGGTCAGCAGATGAGAAAGTTGTGCGGTCATTCGATGCAAAGGACACGCCGATCACACAGACGGGTGTCACGCCAGATTCAGGCGGCTGGAAGATCGTTGCCACCGAACCGGGCAGCGTGTGGCTGTTCGAAAAGGAAATTGACGTGACCGACGCGCGACTCGTCTACCGGGCCAAGATCAAGACAGAAGACCTCAAAGGCAAGGCCTATTTGGAAATGTGGGTTCGCTCGCCCGGAATCGGCGAAGCGTTTTCGAAAGGCCTCAACCAGACCGTCGGCGGCACGACCGGCTGGGCCACGTACGAAGTTCCCATGTTCGTGAAAAAGGGGGAACGCATCGATCTGGCCAAGCTGAATCTCGCCATCGAGGGCCAAGGCACTGTCTGGATTAAGGACGTCCAACTGTTGCGGTCGCCGTTGCCGAACACCAGGCGATGTATGAGGCGTGGAAACGCCGGTCAGATTGACGAACCGCCGACTCGTTCGGTTAGAATGGGATGTCATGAACCCATTGGCCCTCACACGACGTACGTTTTTGAAATCCTCTTCGGCTGCGCTGGCGTTCGGCGCCCCCCTGCTTTGCCGAGCGACTACCGCTGCAAATAGCGGCAATCCGCCGCTGCTCGAGCCGATTCACGACATGATCGTCTGCCCGTGGTCGCCGCGACATCCTCGGCACGATCATCAGTTGATCTTCCCGCTCGACGGCGAACGTCTGCTCTTGGTCTGGAGTGAGTATTACACGACGAACGAGAACCCCGTCGAAACGAAGGGCGGCGCCGGCATCAACGATGCGGTCTCGTGCCAGATCACGTCGATGATCTCGACCGATCGCGGCCGCAGTTGGGGCGGTCGGGAGGTGATGCAGCCCAACCAGTGGCGGCAGAACGTCAAACATCCAAACTTGGTTCGGCTATCCGAAGAGGAAATCCTTTTCTCGTACGTGGGCTGGGATTCAGAAGCCTCCCGAAACGTCTACCTGCGGCGTTCGCTCGACAACGGAAACACGTGGGGCGAACAGGTGCAGGTTTCCGAGCCGGGTTGGTACTGCAACAACGCCGATCGCGCGCTCCGTCTGAGCACGGGCCGCGTGCTACTGCCGGCACACGGCCCTTACGCCGAAAAGTACATCGGCGGCGCAGCGTATCGCGGCGGCGGGCTGCATTCGTTTGTCTTTTATTCCGACGACGGCTTCAAGACCGTCAAACGCAGTTCCGACAGCATGACGGCAACCGGCCGAGGTTGCCACGAACCGACGATCGTCGAGTTGAATGACGGTCGGCTCTACTGTTTGATGCGGAACACAAATCAGCGGCAGTATTTCAGCATCTCCTCCGACGGAGGCGACCACTGGACGAAGCCCGCGCCGACCGTGCTCGCCTCGCCGGAATCACCGGCGCTCGTCAAACGTATCCCGGCAACAGGGCACTTGCTGGTGCTGTGGAACAACGTGGCCTCGAAGAGCAATTGGCCCCGCACACCGCTCACCGCGGCCATCTCAAAGGACGAGGGACAGACGTGGGAACGCTTCCACGACATCGACAATCGGCCCGACTACGATGCCGCTTATCCCTCGGTCACGTTCGTTGGCAATGAAGCACTCGTCGCCTACTACTCGCGTTCGACAAAGTGGAAACGCGATTCGGAAGTCACGCTGAGAATCTACAAGATCGATCAGTTTTACGGTTGAAGTCGTCCGGAAACCCTCTGTTGGCCCAAGAACACTTTCGTTTTCCTGTGTCGATTCGGCCCACAACCGGGTTTCAGAATCGGTTCTTGAACCGATACCGTCGAGCGCGCGTACTCGCCCAAGTTGTCGTCGTGAACACAATCCTGGCGCCTTGACAATGCAAATCACGGCTCGAATACGACGTCGGTCGATGAGCCGTAACGTGCCGGCAGCGGAATGTTTGACCACGAAGGGTCATGGCCGATGCGGAACTGCCAACGTCCCTTGAGTACGAGTTGGCGAGACCCCGAATGCACGCGCGGAGCGACCTGCCAGCCACGCTCGCCGCTGCCCTCATCGAGGCGGACGACGAGCAGGTTGGCATCGTTCAGCTCGATCCAGTCCCGTTTGATGGCGAAACGGCTGCCGCCTTCATTGTTCGGAAGGCGTTCGACTGCGCGGCCGTTGAACCACACCTGCGCACCGGAATCCGCGCGGGGCAGTTCGAACCGCAGGCCCGCCGGGTCGATCCATCGATCGCGCAGCCGGACCGAACAGCGGTACCAGGCAGGCCCGTCGTAGTCCTTGAGTTGTCCGGCCGAAGCAACCTCCCACGAAGCCGGCACCGGCATCAGCGACCAATGCTTGGTGAACGAATCGCTTTTCGTCGCAATCGCGACATCGTCCGGAGACGACATCCCGGCAGCCCAATAGATGCCGCCCAGCAACAGCCGAACGAAGTCAGCATTTTCAAAATCTTTCGCGTGGCCCAGCGACGTATAAAACGATCGGCCGCCGTCGGCTCGCCGAAACGTCCAAGCGGCTGGTTCTGACGGATGCCCTTCGACGCGGCCTTCCAGTAGGACCGTCGTCTCCTCAGCCACCGGCGACGTCATGTAGAGCGTGCCGCCTTGAACAAACGACTGGTTTGCGATTCCCGTGAGGATCGGATGCTTCGCAGCTTGCTCGACGACGGAAACTGTCGACTCGAGCTCACGCCCGTAGTGATTCGTGTAGCGGCCGCCGAACACCTGGGCATCGAACTCCGGCCAATCGGCGGAACCTTCAGGAGCCGGCCCGCTACGCAGCGAAAACGCGTGGCTCGCCGTCCGAATGCCGACAACAGGTTTGCCCGATTCAACAAATCGCCTGACGTGAGCAAGCTGCTCCGGCGGCAACGTTCTTCGGCGGATGCTGAACAAGGCCACGTCGGCCGTCTTCAGCACTTCGAGACCGGGAATATCATTCCGCTGTTCGTCGCTTCCAAAAACGAACGTCACGCGGAATCCTTTTCCCAGGTATCTTGCGGCGAACTCCGGTAGCGTGCGATTCGTCTTGTATTCGTTTTCGGCGACGATGATCACAGCGTGTGGTCGCGCATCGTTTTTGAAACGGAACGCGCTGCCACCGAGGAACTGGTCGCTCGTGATCGTCGGGCAGACGAACTTCTCGATGTGCGAGACGATCAAATCGGTGCCGGTAAAGTGGCTCACGTAAGGCCAACGAGCCGGGTTGTACATCGTGTCGGTCATGTCGCGAACGAGCACCACGTTCTTGCCGTTGCGGGCCATCTGCCGCAGCCCGAACGGCCGGCCGAGCACGCACATATTCGTGTGCACGCCGGTGAGAATCACGTTCTTGATGCCCCGCTTTTCGAGCACGTTCCAAACTTCATCGCCCCGGTCGCTGATGTAATCCCGCTCCGCGTCGATCACGATCAAATCCGATTGCTTCTTCCAGGGCGTGCCCGGGTTGCGTCCCATCTGCTTAAGTTTTTTCGCCCACTCGGCGTTTTCGGAGGGGTCATCGTCGCTGCCGCCGTCGGACTGATCGAGCGGATAGACGCCCCGCTCCTCGGCGGGAATGCGCGAGCACCACGACGTAATGTCGTCCGGCATTTTGTCGGCGCGCGGCGCGGCGATCGCGCGGCGACGCGCGGGATGGTCGGCGTAAGCGTCCATGCAATCGCTGGGAGAATGGATGATCGTCATCCCACGGCGGCGCGCCTCGGCAACCAACGCATCAAGACGCGGCCCGATCTCCTCGACACGCCGCACGGCGTTCAGCGAATGGTGCAGATCCCACACATCACAAACAATCACCGCCGTCTCGCTCGGCTTCCAACTCTCCTGCCGCGCGAGCCGATGGTAGCGACCGCTGCCGGGACTCGTTTCCGATTGAAACCGCAGCGTAACC
>Ga0315336_1006266_pt1 | contig 12296 bp, 10 predicted proteins | sample ASW5metaG_FD_204512 | JGI IMG/M metagenome (GOLD analysis project Ga0315336, IMG submission 204512) | Ammonia-oxidizing marine archaeal communities from Monterey Bay, California, United States - ASW #5 | ecosystem: Environmental > Aquatic > Marine > Intertidal zone | place: USA: California...
GGGCGCGGCTCAGGACGAGAGCGCTAGCGATGGCGCCGCGGCGATCGAGAACCAACGCCCGCCCTCGTTCACGCTGACTCTCGGCGCGAGCGCGAGCTACCGCTTCGAGTCCGGGTTCGACAGCGGGATGAGCGACGTCTCGGTCGGCCGGATCGGCGCGACCGCGGAGGGCGCGTTTCTCGTTGGCGACGCCTCGCGCCTCGCCCTGAACTTCACGACGGAGCACTCGTTCTACGACTTCTCGCCGATGGGCATCCTCGTGCCCGGCGGTGTCGATCCCTTCGATACGATCCACGAGTACGGCGTGGGCGTCCTCTTCACAACCCGAATCAATGACAGGTGGTCTGCGGCGTTCGGCGGCGGCGTCAAGTCCGCTGGTGAGTCGTCCGCGAGCTTCGAGGACACGCTGACCTTCAACGGCCTCTTGGGCGCCACGTACCGTGTGAACGACAGCCTCTCGATCGGTGGCGCCATCATCATCTCCTCGCGCCTCGAGGACGATGTCACGGTGATCCCCGTGCCGACGATCACATGGGATATCGACGAGCGCTGGCGCTTGGAGAGCAGACGATCGGGCCTGCGCCTCGAGAGCAATCGGGCCGGCCTCTCGCTCTCGTACAAGACCTCCGAGACGATGCGGGTCGGCATCGAGGCCGGCTTTGAGCTGCGTGAGTTCCGCCTCGACGACACCGGACCGCTTCCGATGGGGGTCGTCAGGGAGAGCCGCATTCCTGTCGGCGCCTGGGCGGAATGGAAGCCCACCCCGAATGTGACGCTCGTGGGCACGGTGGGCGCCGATGTGTACGTCGAGTTCGAGTCGCTCACGGGGGCCGGCGTCAAGTTCGCCGACGACGAGACTGACCCGGCGGTGTACGCCGGGATCAGCGCGAGCTTCAGCTTCTGACGCTACCGCTCGACCACTGGCGCGGTCGGCTTGGAAACGCGGTCCGCCTCCTCGCCGAGCGGCGCGGCGTCCACCAGCCTCGCCGAGATGATCATCGGCGGGTCCACCGGGCGGTCGTTCTCACCTACCTCGACCCGCCCGATGCGCTCGATCACCTCCGCGCCCGAGATCGCCTCGCCGAACGCGGTGTAACGCCCGTCGAGGTGGGCCGTGCCTTCGCGGCTGAGGCAGACGAAGATCTGCGAGCCGTTGGAGTTCGGGTCGTCGGATCGCGCCATCGAGATGACCCCGAAGTCGTGGGCGAGTGTTGTTGGCTCGAGGTCGAGGAAGAACCCGGGCCCGCCGGAGCCGCCGCCTGAAGGGTCGCCGGTCTGGATGACAAACGGGGCCCCGTTGGGCAGGGTCGCGACGACCCGGTGGAAGATGATGTCCGTGTAGAACCCGCCCCCGACAAGGTGACGGAAGTTGAATGCCGTGTTCGGGGCCGCGTCGGGGCGGAGGCGGAAGCGGATGTCGCCCTCGGTGGTCTCGAAGATGACGTGCTGATCTACGTACGCGCGGATTCCGGAGTAGACGATCTCCCGCTCGGCCTCGTCCGAGAGTCCGCTCTGGTGGCGGAGCGTGACCCGTTCGTCCTCGAACATGACGCGCCCGCGACCGATCACGGGGAGCATCGGGTTCTGCTCGGACATGTTCATCGCGTAGTTGGGCGTGAGCATCGGCTGGAGGACGAGCGCCGCCCCGACCGGGGCGCCGTCAAGGACGAGCTGGGCATAGAGCGTGCTCGGAGACTCGGTCCGCCAGAGCGAGGGGAAGAGAGCGGCCAGGTCCGCCCGCCCCGAAGCGCCCGCGGCGGTCTCCAGAGCCGCCGCCTCGCCCCGGATGCGCAGCTCGATCTCGATCTCACCGGCGAAACCGTCTGGGGTCTGAACGAGAACCGGCAACCGCCGATCTCGCCCGTTGTAGAGGCGCTCGGGGATGATCTGGGACAGGGAGCAGGTGGCGCAGATCCCGAGAGCGATTGCACAACTGAGTACACCCGTGCGGCGGACCGAACGCTCTCTACGCTGAGTCTTGTCGTAGCTGCTCATACGCGCACTGTACCTCACCCGCTGGACGAGGACCGGCGTGAACCCTTCATCAGGTGAGCCACGAAACCGCTTACGGAGTGTTCGAGTCGGTCTGATCGAAGCGGCCCCAGACATCACCGACGAGGGTGTCGTCCTCGGCCGTCGCCGTCTCGGCCAACTGGCTGGAGAGTGCGCCGTGGGAGTCTGCGAACCAACGAACGGATCCGTCCACGCTCAGGATATTGAAACCTCTCACGTGGTTGAAGTACGCCTCGCCGGCCAGCGCGTCAGCCACGAGGGCAACATTGCCCTCGAGCATGTGGAGCCTGCTCTGCCCGTTCGGGCCGACACCCCGATACTGGTAGTTCGAGATGATCTGCGTGTGCCCGTCGATACTGAAGCTCTCCGCGTAGCGCTCGATCGGGTGCTCACCGCGGTGCGACGGGCAATAAAAGACCGCTGATGCAGGGATATATGACTCTGCGTAGAGCTTGCCGACGCCATCCCACAGGCCCGTCCGCCCTTCGCTGCCGATATGCTGCTGGAGCTGCAATCGGAGCAGGACCATGTGGCGTTGCTGCGTTCCGACGGAGCGACCGCCGTACTGGCTGTTGGGGTTGAGGAACTGGCTCTTGGGCAGGGCGCCCAAGTTCTCTCCGGCGAACATGTGAACGCCGAGGCCGATCTGGCGTGCGTTCGATGAGCACACCGCCTGGCGGGCGATCTCACGGACCCGCCCCAAAGAGGGGAGGAGAATCCCCATCAGCAATGCGACGATCGCCAGCGACACGAGGATGTCGATGAGGCTAAAGCCCCTGGGCGCCACCCTGGCACTGTGCCCAGTGCCGGAGGAACGATTCGGGCTCGATCTGAGACCCCCAGATCCTCGCACACAGATCTCCTTCGTCGCGGCATCGACTCCACGGATGGAGCCTTCTCCCGACCCATCCACGATAGCGTTGCGGACCCACGGCTACAAGGTGCACGACGTCCGGATACGGTCTATTCCTATTAGTAGATCACCCCAATCTGCTAATATCGGATACCTATATCTTTATTAACAGCCGTCATGCGGACAATCCTCACGAAAATCCGCCAAGGTAGGGCATCCTGAGGCCTGGGAATGCGTATCTCATTGCAGGAGGCCGGGTCTCGGCCTCTCGCGGGTGGTTTCCCGCATGCAGACCGTGGGTGAATACATGGGCGAGCTAGACCGGAACCCGGGCGACAAGGACGCCGGGAGCCGGAAGGGCTCATCGACCGCGAACGGGTCGGCATCGGGCTCGATGCGACCCAAGGCAGACGACGCTCGGCGTCGTCAGGACAAGATCGATCTCGAACTGATGCAGCACGTCGCCGCCAACCAGGAATCAGCCGTTGCGGAGCTGTACGACCGATTCGGGTCGTTGGTGTACCGCATGGCATTCCAGTCGCTTCCCTCTCGGGCGGAGGCGGAGGACGCGGTGCAGGAGATCTTCGTCCGCCTGTGGAGAACGGCTGGGCGCTACGACCCGAGCCGAGCGGCGCTGGTCACCTGGGTGATGCTGATTGCTCGGAGGCATCTGGTCGACAAGCTGCGTCGCAAGCGGGCCCGGATCAAGGCCTCGAGCCTGGACGAGTTCGATCCCAGTTCCGCGTCGGGAGTGGCCGCCGGGTCGGCCCCCGCGGTCCAGGGATCGCGGATGGAACGAGACGAGAACTACGAGTCGTTGTTGAGCAAGATCGACGCGCTGCCTGAGTTGCAGCGGACGGTCGTGACCCGCGCTTACCTGGGGGGGCAGACGCTCCGTCAGATCGGCGAGGAGTTGGACACGCCTCTCGGAACGATCAAGTCAGCGCTGAGCCGGGCACTGGTACGCCTGCGCGAAAGAGCCACTGAGGAAGCCACGTCATGAATACGCGTGAACTAATCGAGATGACGGTCCTTGATTCGCTGGGCCTTCTCGAACCCCACGAGCAGGAAGCGTTCGAACGCGCTTTCACCGAGTCCCCGCCCGCGATCCGCGAGCAGGTCCGCTTCGAGCAGTCCCGCCTGGCGGACCTGAGCGAGCTGCTCCCGAGCGTCGAGCCCCGCGCCGAGGTGCGGGATCAGGTGCTCGGCGCCGTTCGCCAAGCGATCGCGGAGCGTGAGGCCGCCGAGGCGACAGAAGCCCGTCGGTCGCGTCACGCGTCGGGACGTTCGGTGCCGAAGCTGGTCAAGGGCCCCCGCGTGAGCTGGGTCTGGCGTGCGGCCGCGATCGGCCTCGCTGTGTCCGCGGCCGTGCTTGGCGTGGCTTTGACGCAATACCAGATGGACTTCAACAAGCTTGAGAACGAGATCCGCCTCGGTCAGCTTGAGAGTCTTGTCGGCGCCGAGCACGTCGATGACATCGTCTACAACTCGCGGACGAAGCGCGCGTTCCTGAACCCGGTTGACGCCGATTCGCCCGCGCTGGCCGTGGTGTATCACAACCCCGACCGCAACGTAGCCCGGTTCATGCACAAGAACGTTGGGACCGATCTCGGATCGGGCAACTTCCGTCTCGTGGTGCTTGACGCGAACGACAACGTCGTTCGCGAGGTCGCCAAGTTCAGTTCCGATGGGCTTCGTGACGGCATCGACGTGCGTGTCGATCTCCTCAAAGAGAGCCGCCTGGGCCTCATGCAGATCTCGGCCGACAAGGGCGAGAGCATGCTGCTTCGCAGCGAAGGCCTCACCGCGGGCTGATCCCAGCGGGCCGATAGATAGATTGCCCTCTCCGGGGGCCGGTCGATGGCCGGCCCCTTTCTCGTGCGCTCTGGCGCTAGCGACCGTTTGTGGGCGGGTTGGTCGCGCGTTCGGGGACACCCCAACCGGAGTCGTCCGTCAGCACATCGACGCGGTTGTCGTGCTCGAACCTCGCCTTGGTTGACGCCATCTTCCGGTAGGCGCCCAGGCCCACGATCATCGAGAAGAGCACGCCCCCGCCCAGGATGGCCCCGGCGTAGATCAGGCGTGTCTGGTCGAGGGGCTCGGGGAAGGCCTCGGCATCGACCTCGACCCGGGTGCTGGCGCCGTCAACGCGGCGCACGCGGTTGGCGTTGGCCACGCTCGTCATTGCCACGACGTAGGTATCGAGCACGCGCTGCGTGTGCGTGGCGCCCAGGCCTCGGAACTCGAGCTCAAGACGCCCGGCGTGGGGCGACTGGGTGTCAAGGCCTGCCTCGAGCACGGTGGTCAGGTCACCTGGCGCGGCCAGGTCGGACATGCCCCGACGCTCAAGACGGTCGGCGACGGTCTCGATGAGACGGGGGTCTTGCGTCAGGTCCTCGTGGTACTTCTGCCACGAGTCGAGGTTGTCGGCGGTGAGCGTGCGGGAGCCACCGTCGGCGATGACCACGGCGCGGGCCGCGTACATGCCCGGCGCGACGCGTCCGGCGATCAGCCAGCTCACGCCCGCGAGGATTCCGATGAGTGTCGCCATGCCCAGCACGAGCCACATCGCGCCCGACTTGGCGTTCTTGTGGACGATCTTGGCTTCCTTCTCAGCGATCGCCTGGTGCGCCTCGGCGAGCTTGGCCCGCTTCTGCAGGATCTGTTCGCACTGCTGGAAGCGATCGCGCAGCCCCTCGCTCGCGCGACGGACCTTTGCCGACTGCGCCCTGGCGAGTGTCCGCTGCTTACTGAGGCGTTCGCGACGGAGCGTGGCGGCGGGATCGAGGCCCTGGCCGGTGGCCTCGCGGGTCTTGGTGAGCTGCTCGTTGAGGAGCTTCACCGTTGACTCGAGTTCGCTCACCTCGGAGCGGGCCTCGTTGAGCGCCTTGGCCGCCTCGGCGCCATCGCCGGCGTCGCTGAGCTGCTGACGGGCGCCGGCCAGCTCGCCCTCGAGCAGCTCGATCCGGTCGTTGGATTCTCTGAGAGCGTTGTCGAGATGCTCGGTGTGCTCGCGTGAGCCAGAACCACCCGCGGAAAGCAGCTTGGCGCGAAGCTCGGCGTTCTCATCTCGGAGCGCGCTGAACTCCTTCGAGTTCTTTCCCTTGCCGGACGCCGGCGCATTCTTGAGCTTCTCTTCCGTCTCAGCGCGGGCCTTGCGCTCCTCGTCGCGACCGCGATTGGCCTCATCGAGCGATCGCTCCAGCTCGCTGAGCTGGAACCGGAGCTTCGAGGTCTCGTCGGTCGCGGTCGCGGCCTCGCCCTGCACGCGCTTGACCTGGCGCTCGAGTTCGCCCCGCTGGTCGTCGAGGGCGCCCATGGCCGCCTCGGCGCGCTGTTCGGCGAGCTGGGCCCGCTTGTCAACCTGGACCAGCTCATCGCGGAGCTGTCGGACTTCCTTGTTCGCCTTCTCGCGATCGGCGACTTGCCCGTTCTGGCCCGAGCTGAGCTTCTCGATCTCCTGACGGAGCGCGATGCTCGCCGCCTCGTGCTGGGCTGCGCCGGTCCTCGTGGACTCGAGCTCAGCCGTCAGCTCGTCGATCTTTGCCTGGGCTTCGCTGATCTGGGCTTGCGCCTGGCTGACCTGCTCGCTCTCGTCGCCCTGGCTCGCGTTCAGTCGTTCTTCGAGCGTGTTGATCTGTTCACGGCGTTCGTGCGAGACCTTGCGGACCTGCTCGAGCTCCTCGCGGAGCGCGGCGGTCCGGCCTGCCTCCTGCTCGAGTTCTTCGACGCGCCGTTGGGCCTTCTGCTCGTGATCGCTGACGTGCTCGGCGGCCGCCTCGATCCGGACCTCGCGCTTGGCGAGTTCGGCCTCGCGATTGCGGAGCGACTCCTCCTGGGTCCGGATCTTCGCCGTCCCGAGGTTGACCTCGCCCAGTGCCTCGTCGATCTCGGCCTTCTTCTTGTCGAGGTCGCCGCGCTGGCTCTCGAGTTCCTGGCGCTGCGAGGCGAGGGCCGCGAGCGCCTTCTGACGCTCGGCGTGCGCCTTGCGGAGCGACTCGAGCTGAGACTGGACGCCCGAGATGACATCGAGGATCTCTTCCTCGTTGGCGCGCTTCCCGCCCGGAGCGGGCGCGTTGGGCGCCTCGGTCGGAGAGTTCTGTTTTGCATCGCCCTGCGTCGGGTCCATCCGAACAACTCCCGATCAATCGCGGTGGCGAGTCGGCTCTCTCGCTCTTTACGCCCAGCGGCTATCGGCTTGTGGACCCCGCCACTGAACGTAGGGGGGACGAGAGGGGCTTCCTCGGACAGAAGGTGTCCCGGCGGACCGCACGGAGGACCGAGAAACGCGGAATAGCCCCTAATCGGAGGCGGTTCGGGCTGGCGGACAGGGGTACTCTTCCCTGAATGAGCAGATTCTCGATGGAGGGGGTCCCCTCCAACGTCCGATTCGAACACAACCACCACCCGTGAAAGGGTTTGCACGATGAGCGTCCAGCAGAGCGTTACCACAGGTCTGATCGGTCTTGTCATTGCCGGCGCTGGCGCCGTTGGAATCTATAACTTCTCGACCTCGGGCTGCTTCCTCGGCTCGTGCTCGAGCGGAGCGAGTGCCAGCACGGGCGAGAACGCTGCAGTGGGCCTGATTGTCAGCGGGTCCGAGACCGAAGCCGGCGTCGATTCCTGCTGTGCCGTCACTGACGCGGACAAGGCTGAGATGGTCGCCGTGAGCGGCAGTGAAGCGGTCGAGGCGCCCGCGTGCGAGGGCGCCTGCGAGCACGCGAGCGGAGAGATGGTCCTGGCAGCCGGCGAGACGCTGCCCGAGTGCTGCGCTGCGGCCATGGCTGCGTCCGCCGAGACTGAAGTGCAGACAGAGGCCCCGGCAAGCGACGGCTGAACCGAGCCTGAATCCGATCTGATCAAGGAACGAACGCCCCCGCACCGGGGGCGTTTTCGTGCGCGCTCACCTGTGCGCCGATACGATCGCGCTGATGTCTTCGTTCACGATCGAGAGCGGACCTGTGCGGGTGGTGATCGACCCCGACCTGGGGGCGTCGGTGCTGGATCTCTCGCTGCTGGCGCCCCACGGGCAGTGGCGCCCGCTGCTGCGCCGCGCTCCTCACCGGGCGTGTCGGGTGGACGAGACCGCGATGTTCCTCATGGCGCCCTGGTCCAACCGGGTCGCGGGGGCGGCGTTCACCTTCCGAGGACGGCGCCATGAGCTGACGCCGAACTTCCCCGACGGGACCGCGATCCACGGCGACGCCTGTTCGCGCCCCTGGCGCATCACGGACCGCACGCCCGTCTCGGCGACACTCCTGCTCGACTCACGCGAGCACGAGGGCGTCAACTTCCCTTGGTCGTTCGGCGCCCGCGCCAGGTACGAGGTCACACCAAGCGGATTCGACGTGGACCTGAGTGTGACCAATCTCGATCAGGAGGCGTTCCCCTGCGGGCTGGGGCTCCACCCGTTCTTCAATCGGCGCCTCTGGGGCGACGCCGATGAGGTCCGCGTTCGGGCGCCCGTCGGCGGGCGGTACCCGTGCAAGGCACAGCTGCCGACCGGCGGCGCCGCGGGCGACGACGTCAGCCGTCAGTTTCAGGAGATGGCGCCTCTGGGTGATCCCGGGCTGGACGACGTGTTCGCGTGCTTCGCCGGCGAGGCGACCATCGAGTGGCCCGCAAGCGCGGTCCGGTTGACGATGCGCTGCACCGAGTCGCTCGATCACCTCGTCATCTTCACGCCCCACTCCGAGGGTGGCGGCCCGCTGGGGTGGTTCTGCATCGAGCCCACGAGCATGGTCAACGACGGGTTCAATCTCATGGAGCAGGGACAGGCGGGCACGGGCGTCCGCGTGCTCGAGCCGGGTCGGACGCTCGAATCGCGTGTGAGCATGCGGATCGAGCTCGACTCGTTCGGGTCTACGATGGGTCGATGACGACGTACCTGCTCAAGTCCGAGCCCGACGATTACTCGTATGACGATCTCGTGCGCGACAAGCGCGAGCCCTGGGACGGCGTCCGGAACCAGACGGCCCAGATGCACATGCGCCGGGTCCGGAAGGGCGACGAGGCGTTCATCTACCACACCGGCAAGGAGCGCGCGATCGTTGGCTTGGCGAAGATCGTCACCGATCCTTACGAGGACCCGTCGGACCCGGGCCTCAATGGCAAGGGCGAGATGAAATCGCCGCTGTTCGAGATCACGCCGATCAGACGCGCCGAGAAACCGGTCTCGCTGGCGGAGATCAAGGCGGACGAGCGGTTCGAGGGCTTTGATCTCGTGAGGCTGTCACGCCTGAGCGTGATGCCGGTGCCGAAGACACTCGACAAGCTGCTGCGGAAGATGGCGGGGCTCTGACGCGAGCTCCCGCTCAGCCGTCGGTCTTCCGTTTCGCAAGCTTGTCCACCTGTGCCTGCTGGGCGGCGTGGAACTCGGGCACGGGCGATTCGTCGTTGAAGTAGTGCAGGATGTGGTTGAGCTCGCCCTTGCGGAAAAGCTCGACGAAGAGCTCGGCCGCCTCCGGGGAGTACCGGTTGCCGGAGCCCTTCTCGATCTCCTGCAGCGCGTGCTCTGCAGCGCCCTCGCCAATTTCTTGGCGATACGGGCGGATTGAGGTCATCGCGTCGAAGCTGTCGATGACCGCGAAGAAGCGCGCGCCCAGCGGGATGTCCTCGCCCTTGAGGTTGAACGGGTAGCCGAGCCCGTCCCAACGCTCGTGGTGGTAGCGGACGAGGTTGAGAATGGGGTCCTCCTCGACGTCCAGGTCGATCATGCGGGCGTAGCCGCTGACGGGGTGGATTTTGATGATCTCGAACTCGTCCTTGGTGAGGCGGTCGGGCTTCTGGAGGATGGAGTCGGGCACGTCGAGCTTGCCGACATCGTGCAGGGCGGCGCCCTGGGTGACGAGGGCGATTGTGTCGTGGTCCACGCCGAACGCCTCGCACAGGGCCCGGGCGTAGAGCACCACCCGCCAGGTGTGGGCGGCGGTGGAGAGGTCCTTCAGCTCGATCTCGCGGAGCAACTCGGCGACTTTATCCGGTGACATACGCCCTGATCGTACGGTCTTGCGAGCGGATGGCCCACATCGGCGCCGGAAACGAGTTCCTGGCGCATCAGGGCATCCAGGGCGGGCTGACGCCTGTACCACGAACGCCCAGTGGGGCGCCAGGAGGACGGGTGATGAGCATTCGACAGAGAGTCGTAGCGGGCATGTGCGTTGGGCTGCTTATCTGTGCGGGCGCCGCCGCTGCAGCGATCAGCTCGCCGTTTGTTGGGGCGCAGATTGATGTGGACACCATTGTCCGAGATCTGGCGATGGGCATCCGCAACAACTACGTCTTCCCCGACAAGGGCGAGGATGCGGCCAAGATGCTCGAGGAGAATCTCGATGGTGGTCGCTACGAGTCACTCAGCGACATGGAGCTGTCACAGCGCCTGACACTTGACCTGCGGGAACTGACCGAGGACCGCCATTTCGGTGTTCGCCCGGCGCCGCAGCGCGATGAGACCGAGGTGGAAGTGACGTTCACGGGCCAGCCTTCCGGGACGTTCGGGTTTCAGCACATCGAACGCCTCGAGGGCAACATCGGGTACATGGATCTTCGCGAGTTCGCGCCGCGGGCAGTGGCGGAGCCGACACTGCACGCCGCGATGCGGCTGCTGCAGGGCTCGGACGCACTGATCTTCGACCTGCGCAAGAACGGCGGGGGCGATCCCGAGACCATTCAGGTGCTGTGCACCTACCTGTTCGATCCCGATGAGCCGGTCCACCTGAACAGCCTGTACTTCCGACCGAGCGACGAGACGACCGAGTTCTGGACGCAGCCGGAGGTCCTTGAGTCCGACGCGATGCCCGAGACACCCGTGTGGGTGCTCACGAGCGGCTACACGTTCTCGGGCGGCGAGGAGTTCGCGTACAACCTCAAGACGCAGCAGCGCGCCACGCTCATCGGTGAGACGACCGGCGGCGGCGCCCACCCCGTCGACGGCTTCCTGCTCGAGGGCGGGAGCCACCTGGCGATGATCCCGGTCGGTCGCGCCATCAACCCGATCACCGGAACGAACTGGGAGGGCGTCGGCGTCTCTCCCCACGTCGAGGCGCCCGCGGACGAGGCGCTCGACATCGCCATCGACCAGGCGCTCGAGGGCATGGCCGGCTCCGACGATCCGGACAAGGCGGGGCAGGCCGAGTGGGCTCTGACCGCTATTCGAGCCAAGCGCGGCGGGCAGCCTGTCAGCGAGGCGGTCATGATCGAGATCGCCGGCGACTACGGTGAGCGCCAGATCGAGATGCGCGACGGGGCGCTCTGGTATTCGCGCAAGGGCGTCAGCAACGGGCAGCGCAAGCTGACGTGCGTCGGCGAGGACGCGTTCGTGGTCGAGGGCGTCGCGGGCTTCAAGCTGGAGTTCAGGCGCGACGACGACGGGCGGATCGACGGCGTGACGGGCAACTACAAGATGCGCGGGCCTGATTTCAATGAGCGGGAAGGCTGAGCGATCGACTGGTGTCAGGCGGTCGGGCGAATCATCGCCAGCGCGTCCGCCTGCTCGTCGGCCAGGTAGCTCGACCGGACCAGCGGGCCGGACTTGACCACCTTGATCCCGGCCTCGATCCCGGCGCGCTCGAACTGAGCGAACTCGTCCGGGTGGACCCAGCGATCCAGCGGCAGGTGGTTGCGTGTCGGCTGGAGGTACTGGCCGATCGTCAGCACGTCGCAGGGGTCGCCTCGTGAGGGGTCGCGCGGGTCGCGCGTGCCGTCGTGGGCGCTGGTCAGGCGGACAATGTCGTCGAGCAGTTCGAGGACCTCGTGGGTCTTCTCGCCGATGCCGACCATGATGCCGGTCTTGGCGATGGCGCCCTGGGCCTTGACGCGCCGGAGCAGCTCCATCGTCCGCTCGTACCGGGCGGCCGGGCGGACGGCGGGGTGGCAGCGCTTTACGGTCTCGAGGTTGTGGGCGATGATCGTCGGCTCGGCGTCGATGACCATCTGCAGGGCGGCCTCGTCGCCCCTGAAGTCGCCGATGAGGACCTCGAGGGACATCTCAGGGCAGGCGTCGCGGACGCGGAGGATGGTCTCGGCCCAGATCGAGGCGCCGCCGTCGGGCAGATCGTCGCGATCGACCGAGGTGATGACGATGTGCTTGAGGCCCGAGCCCCGGAGCGACTCTGCAACGCGCTTGGGCTCTTCGTGGTCGGTGACGGGGGGTTTGCCGGTCTTGACGTTGCAGAAGCCGCAGTTCCGGGTGCAGGTATCGCCGAGGATCATGATCGTGGCGACGCCGCGGGCCCAGCACTCGCCCATGTTGGGGCAGGCGGCCTCTTCGCAGACGGTGTGGAGCTTGTGCCCGTCGATGTTGCGCTTGGTCTCGAAGAAGGCCTCGCCGCCGGGCATGCGGGCCCGGAGCCAGGCGGGCTTCTTCTTGATCGCGAGCTGATAGGGCTCTGAATCGTTGTCGAGGATCATGCCAGTCAGGGAGACGGCAGCG
>Ga0315336_1006267_pt1 | contig 12293 bp, 9 predicted proteins | sample ASW5metaG_FD_204512 | JGI IMG/M metagenome (GOLD analysis project Ga0315336, IMG submission 204512) | Ammonia-oxidizing marine archaeal communities from Monterey Bay, California, United States - ASW #5 | ecosystem: Environmental > Aquatic > Marine > Intertidal zone | place: USA: California...
AAAACGCTATCTGAATACTCAACCGGAGCGATCAGCGATCAATGCGACTCGAACGGTGCGTTGTTCATCGCTGACCAGATTTCTCAGGATGATTCCGGTGTGATACGCGGATGTTGTCACTAAATTGTAATCCGCACGCCAGCCACCGACTACGACTCCAGCCGAACAATGACTCGACGGGGTGTTGGAATCATTGAACGCTGTCCACGCTCGGACCAAGTATCGTCTCCAAGTAGAGCGTATCGACTCCAAGTAAGTTCTTGAACTCTTCGTAGGAACGCTTCTTTTGCTCGATCGATTTGGGCGCGTCGTTTTCGCGACGGATTGCTCGAATGAGCAGGTTCTTGGCTGTGTGCTCCATGTCGATGAACTCGACGACCTGCGTTCGGTAGCCGTGGATTTCTAATACGTGAGCGCGGAGCGCATCGGTGGCCGTGGCTGCGAATCGTTCCTTGAGAATACCCTGCTCGGCGATCGGTGCCAGCGGCCCGCTATTCAATTTGGCGGCCAACTCGTGCTGGCAGCAGGGCACCGCCAGAATCACGCGGGCCTGCCACCCGATGGCTTGGGCCAGCGAATCGTCGGTCGCCGTGTCGCAGGCATGCAGCGAAACAGCGAGATCGATCGGGCCGTCGGCCTGGTGTGCGGCGATGTCACCGACTTCGAATCGCAACCCGTCGCACTCGAGACGTTCGGCAATTCTCACGCAGTCTTCCACGACAGAACGTTCACGGTCGAGGCCGACGATATCGACGGTTCGGCCGTGAACACTCGCAAGCAGGTGATGCAGGGCGAACGTGAGGTAGCTTTTCCCACTGCCAAAATCGACGACGCGCAGCGGGCCGTCTGAGTCCAAGTGCGGCACAACGTCGTTCACGAGTTCCAAGAACCGGTTGATCTGACGAAACTTGGAGTATCTCTTGGCCTTCACCTTGCCGGCGGGTGTCATCACGCCAATTTCGGCTAAAAAGCGACAGGGCGTGTCTTCAGGGATGAGATACTGTTTCGTTCGGTTGTGAGTTCGAGAGCCGGGCTGCGCGGTGGGAGGCTTCTCGCTGACCTTGATCGAACCATCGCGGCGGGAGTGCGCAGTGTAATCGGCTTCGGTTGTAAACAGGTGGCAATCGCTGAAACTTTTTCCGAACAGCTGCTCGATTCGCTGTAGCACGACATCTACCGGGACGTTCTCGTGCGTCTCGCGCCGCCCGTGGCGGGCCGCCAACTGGTAACACTCCTTTCCGCCGACGACGACCGGGCGAACCGTTATCTTGTCGGCTGCGCCGAGGCCGTCTGCGTTCGCGTCCGTTTCGTGGGAGGCCTTTCCGCTTAGCACCAGCTTCAAGCAAATCTGTCGTCTGATGGCATCGGAAAGGATGTCAGCGAAGTCGGGCATATTCAGTCGGCAATCGTTTCTGTCCAGGAGCCCGATTCGACGCACTCGGCCACACGCACGTGGAAGCTTCGGCGATCGCGGATTGGCGAGAACTTCATCGAGAAGCCTTCGGTGCGGTCAATCCGCCACCGATTCCAGCGGCGGCCCGCTCGACGAATGGAGCCTCGCGGAATGAAGAAGACGCCCGGATTCTGCATCAGTAATTCTGGCAATCGGCTCCGTTCTGGTGACTTTACCGGCGGAGGGCGAAGCACGGAAACCTGTTTCTCCTTCAAACCCTTCTTCTTGACGAACGGGAGCACGACGACCAAAGGCGTAAAGGCGAGCGAAGCTAACGACCACATCACCGACGACTCAACGTCTTCGACCACGATCAGCTGAGATTCCTGATCGACTCGGTGCGGAACGAAGCACAACCCTCGTTCGGTCGCGTACAGAAAACCCGTATCGGGAAGCAATCGCCGCTCGACGCGGACTTCGCCCAGCCGATGAACTTCATCGCCGATCAATTCTTGGAGCACGCGTTCCGGCAGATCGGGCGAGCTGGTCAACACGAGCGATTGGCAAGCCGGACACCGATCGTTGATCGGCTCGACCCAAGAATAGCAATCGTGACACAGCAAGAATGTCATGATATCAAGCGATGAATGAGGATTTCGTGCCTCGACCTAAGCCGCGACGCCCGACACACAGAAGCTCGCGCGGCATTTTCAGTTCCGCGCCGTCCATGATACCGGTTTTTGCAAACGGTCGGGGAGAGTAATTGAACGCTTTGTTAGCTTTTGGCGATGAATCGTGACGTGACGCATCGGCTGCGCTAATACGATCGTGCGTGCGGCGGTGCGCCTATTGTTTGTGGAACAGACTGGCGAATTCAGTTGTCCCAACGCTGTTGTGCCGTGTAGACTGGGAACGTTCACCCTACGAACGCAATTTGCGAATGTAAGGCGATCGTTACTGGATAAGCGGTATCGTTGCCCCGTTATTGAACACTCCAAGAATCACATCCTTTTGTATTGTACGCGCAAATATGGGACTCAATAAGAAACAGAAGAAACAGATCGAAGCCAATCGCAACAAGCTCGCCAAGCTGAGGGTCCTGCTCACGGCCGCAAAACAGCAGCTCGATGATCCGAGCGAAGTCGATCGGTTGATGAACGAAATCGCCGGTATCGAAGACGAGATTCGCAAGATTCAGCAAGGCTAAGTCGAGCGCATCGGCAATCTGGCGTGTTTCTAGCCACGCGATAAAAGCTGCCCACGAGGATAAAGGCCCATCTTGACTGCGCCCGATCACCCCCCCACGATATTCGTCGTGCATCCCAAAGAGAAGCGGAGCAAATGTACGATCGAGCCGCTTCGGGGCCGCGCGGGGTTCGTTTTCTGGAAACACCCCAAACCAGGCCGGGAACCGTTAGAGAACTACGTGCGGCTTGGAATCGGCGGGCCGGTGCTCAGCCACGCCGACCGGTCGAAAGGCCTGTTGTTGCTCGACGGTACGTGGCGGCTCGCCGCGTCGATGGAGCAGGAATTCGAGCGGGCTCCGCTGCGTAGCTTACCGGCGTGGGAGACCGCCTACCCCAGGACGTCGAAGTTGTTCGATGACCCAATCGGGGGCCTGGCAACAATCGAGGCTCTCTATGTAGCGCATATGCTGTTGGGCCGCGAGACCGATTCACTGCTTGATTCGTACCACTGGGCCGACGAGTTTCTGGCGCTCAATCGCGACCGGTTGAATGCGGGCAATGGGCCGCGCGATGACTGAGCTCTGATCGGCCGGACACGTGAGCGCCTCGGGCAAGTTTTCTGTCCATACATTTTCAGAAGCGGTAGCTCGTCGCAGACGACTGCGCTGTGCGTCACAACGTCGGCGCGCAAAAAAGGGCTCGGCGCGCAAAAAAAGGAACCACCTGCATTCCTAGCAAGCGGTCCCTGCGTCCTTGTCGTATTATCGGATTGGTGTGCTTCAGGACGCCCTTCTTTTGTCGTATCTACGTCGTACGTTCTATTCCTGGGCCTTGTTTTTCGTCCCCTCTGCCCACTATTACGCCAATGTCATCCAGAATGCGGGCGCCTTGCGGGAAATTTCTTCGATTTTTCGACCCGCCGGGCGCAGCTTCCTTGCTGGATACGGGTTGCGACAACTGCCGTCTCCCGCAACACTGCGGGTCCGCCACCGAAATATAGCTCGTCGGTCTCTCAAGGATTCAACGTGCGAACGGCATTCGAAGGCCCAAAATGAGTGACTTGTCCACGCCTCCACAAACGAAGAACGCCGGAGCGAGCGACGCGCGTCGGCGGTGGATATGGCTGTTTTTGAAATGGGCGCTCTGCCTGTTGGTCGTCGCGTTCGTGGCCAAAAGGGGTTACGAGTTGTGGAGCGCGGACGAGGGCCAATTCGAACTCGCCGAAGTCCAACCGGGTTGGCTCGTTCTCGCAGGATGCGTTTATTTGATCGGCTGGATGCCGTCGGTTTGGTTTTGGCTGAAGCTGATGTCGCGTTCGGGCGGTGACGAGATTCGATTCGATTTTGGTGCCCGGGCCTACTACTGCGGCCATTTGGGAAAGTACGTGCCCGGCAAGGCGATGGTGCTCGTCATTCGAGCCGCCCTCGTCAAGGAGTATGTGTCGCGAGCCACGTTCGCCGCGCTGATGGCGGCTTACGAAACACTACTGTTCATGGGAAGCGGTCTGGCCGTCGCGCTGGCTCTTCTGCCGGCGACGGTATTGGCCCTGTTGCCGCAGGCCGCTCGTCCCGATTGGTTGCAATCGGCGGCAAACGACGCGTGGATTCCCTGTGTCGTGATCGCGCTGCTGTGTCTGTTGGCATTGCCGATCATATCGCGATTCCTGACGCTCATTGCCGACAAGATGGCCCCCCGTGAATCGGGGCAAGATGACGCATCGTCACGAATACCGGCCCGGCTCGTCGGCGCGGGGTTGTTGGCGTTTCTTGTGAGCTGGTCGATTCACGGCTTGAGCCTGGGTCTGACAATTCGCTCTGTGTCGAGCGAATCGTTTTCGCTCGTCGACTGGCCGGTCTGGACGGGAGCCGTGGCGATGGCGACGTCGGTGGGTTTTTTGATGATTTTCGCGCCGGGTGGCATCGGTGTTCGCGAGGGACTGTTGATCGAGGTGCTCGCGAATCAACCGGACATCGGCGAACGGCAAGCCGTGGTTGTCGCGCTGCTGCTACGGATCGTCTGGTTCGTGGCTGAAATCGGGGCAGCCGCTGCCTTATACTATTGTGTACGTCCCAATAACTTCCGATCCGAATCACCGTTGAATCAATGAGACGCTGACGCCCACCGAATACTCGACCGAAATGGCCGGTGGCCGATGCCACTTGATTCGGTCGATTCATAAGTAGTGGGATGTCACCAACAGCAAGCACCTTTTGGATCGACTTTTTTTGGCCGTTCAGCCCGCATACTTAAACGACGTGGTGCACCAACATGCTGTCCATCATCGTACCGGTCCTCAACGAATTTGAGAGCCTCCTGCAACTGCACGAGGAGATCGTTGCCAGTTGCGAGGCGGCTGAGGTTTCGTTCGAGCTGATCTTCGTCGATGACGGCTCGACCGATAGCTCGTGGAAGGTCATCCAGGGTTTGGCCGAGCGCGACGACCGAGTTTCCGGAATCCGCTTTCGCAGGAATTTTGCCAAGGCGGCTGCGCTCACCGCAGGTATTCGGGCGGCAAAGGGCGAATACATCATGATGATGGACGCCGACCTGCAGGATGATCCAGCCGAGATCCCCAACTTCTTGAAGAAACTGGACGAAGGATACGACGTGGTCAACGGTTGGAAACAGCGCCGCCTCGACCCGTGGCACAAGGTCTATCCCAGCAAGATCTTCAACTGGATGGTGTCGAGCTTGATGGGTCTAAAGCTGCACGATCACAACTGCGGGTTCAAGATTTTTCGTTCGCAGGTTGCCGCCGAATTCCGCATTTATGGTGAATTACACCGGTTCATCGCAGTTCTCGCTCATGCGCGCGGGTTTCGCGTCGCCGAGTTGCCGGTTCGGCATCGCGAGAGGAAACACGGCCATTCGAAGTATGGAATCCGCCGCTTCCTGCGCGGGTTTTTGGATCTGTTGACCGTGCGCTTTCTGACGAGTTATGGGCAACGTCCACAACACATTCTCGGGGCGTTTGGATTGCTCTTCTTCGGACTGGGCTGCGTGGGCCTGCTCTACTTAAGCACGCTGTGGATTCTGACGAATGTGTTCGGAATGATCGCCATCGGCCCGATCGGAAGCCGGCCTCTACTGGCGTACTCGGTCGCCGCCGCGCTGCTCGGCTTTCAAGCGATTTCGCTGGGGCTCCTTGCAGAACTGATGGTCTCCTACACCGGACGCGAAAGCGACACGTACAGCGTGGCCGAAACGACGGATCCGTCGACCAGCGGACAGGATTCGGCGGAGGCGTGATCGCGGCCGGCTTCTGAACTCGTCAACCGGAGCGGTGCCGACGGGCGACGGCGATACGCCGCGTGTGCGATATTGTCGACCCCATCGGCGGTCGGCGCAGTGCCCTGTCAACGAATCCGCCGACCACGACGAACGCCCACAATTTCTGCGATCTGCGGCGTCTCCGACCTCTGGTTTTCCCGCTTTAGGAGCCTCATTCAAGTGATCTGGACACCCGGAGCCGACTCACATATTCTCTCGCGTTCGCTTCATCGGCACCGCGTCGGCCCGGCCTTTCGGCAGGCGACGTTGACGTCGTATTGGCAGAGTCAAGTGCCACCACGACAGGTACTTCAGACGATATCCAAACCGGCCCCACGGACGGGGTTTCGTCAGGCAGGGAGGCTTCATGACGACGGGACATTATTCCCAGCGCCGCGTGGTCATTACCGGCGTCGGCGTGGTCAGCCCCATTGGCTGTACGAAGGACGACTTCTGGCAGTCCTTGATGGAAGCCCGGAGCGGAATCGGCGCGCTCGAATCGGCTTCATCCGGGCATTCTCCCGGCCGTTGTGCCGGAGAGGTCACACAATTCCGGGGACACATCGACGACTTCGGTGATCTCGACAAGGCAAAAAAGAAGGCCATTCGTAAAGCGCTCAAGCTGATGAACCGTGAGACGCAGATGGCCGTGGCCGCCACGCAGCATGCGCTTGGCGACAGCGGACTGGCGGACGATGACGTCGACCCGGAGCGGAGCGGTGTTTCGTATGGCGCCGGTTACGTCTCGATGATGCCTCAGGATTTTCTGGATGGCATCCAGTCCTGCACCGACAGCGAAAACGAATTCGATTTCAGCCGTTGGGGATCGAGCGGTCTGGAAAAAATGACGCCACTTTGGCTGTTGACTTGTCTGCCGAACATGCCGGCTTGTCACATATCTATCTACAACGATCTCCGTGGCCCGAACAATTCGATCACGCAACGGGAAGCGGCCGCGAACCAAGCCGTCGCCGAAGCGAGCCACATCATCGCCGACGGCGCCGCCGACATCATGATCGCCGGTGCAACGGGAACGAACATACTGCCGCTGAATATGCTGCACACGGTCATGGAGCAGGAAGTGGCCGACGATGCGCCTGACCCAACGAAACTTTGTCGGCCGTTCGATCGACAGCGCACGGGGTCGGTCATCGGCGAAGCGGCTGCGACGGTGATCTTAGAAGACTTCGATAGCGCGGTCGGCCGCGGCGCTCACATTTACGGCGAGGTCGTCGGTTCGGGTTCGAACTGTGCAGCGGCCGGTCATCACGCTGAAAAACGTTCCGACGCCATTGCCCATGCGATCAAGGCGGCGCTAGAAAGTGCTGCGACGTCGGCCGATTCGGTCGGCCACGTCCATGCCCACGGACTCAGCGGGCGTCTTGCGGACATCGAAGAAGCGCGGGCCGTTCGACAGGTGTTCGGCGGCAAAGCTGATACGTTGCCGGTCGTGGCGGCCAAGAGCTATACGGGGAACGCCGGTGCCGGCAGCGGAGCGGTGGAATTGGTGGCCAGCCTGTTGGCGCTGGAGCACGGGAACCTGTTTCCCGTTCTGAACTATGAGCAGCCCGACCCCGAGTGCCCGATTTCTCCGGTGACGACGACGGGCGTCGAAGCGGGTTCGAGCTTCCTGAATCTGAGCGTTGTGCCGCAAGGACAAGCCAGTTGTCTGCTGGTCCGTTCTGTCGAGTAGGCGGTTTTCGCCAACACGATCATCACACTCGTTGGAATTACGATGGAATCAAGACGGCGTGTCGTCATTACAGGTGTCGGGTGTGTGACGCCCCTGGGCGCGACCACCGGCGACGTGTGGGACGGGCTCACCGCCGGCCGGTCGGGCGTTGGACCGCTGACGTTGTTCGATGCCAGCAGTTTTGCCGTCCGTATCGCCGCCGAGGTCCGCGATTGGGACCTGTGGGACGTCGGTGAAAACCCGCGGCGTTGGCAACACTGCCCGCGGCAAACGACGTTTGCCATCGGAGCCGCCTACAAGGCCGTGCGAGGCTCCGGAATCGAACAGGCCCGCGTCGATCCCCTGAAATTTGGCGTCTACTTAGGCTGCGGCGAAGCGTTCGAAGATTTTGGCAACTTCACGCGATCCATCTGCGGTGCGTCGCGCGATGGCCACTACGAGCCGGAACGTTTCAACGAAACGGCTCTCCGCATCTTCGATCCCGACTCTGAACAAGAGTACGAGCCGAACATGCCGGCCAGCCACTTAGCAGCCTTGTTCGATGCGCATGGGCCCAATGCCAACTGCATCGCCGCTTGTGTATCGAGCGCGCAAGCCATCGGCGAGGCGACGCGGATCGTCCGACGTGGTGAAGCCGACGTCATGCTGGCCGGCGGCGCCCACAGCCTGATTCATCCGTTCGGTCTAACGGGTTTCGAGCGGCTCTCGGCACTAAGCACGCGGAATTCCGACCCCGCCAGCGCGGTCCGCCCGTTCGACAAGAATCGCGACGGATTTGTGATCGGCGAAGGGGCGACGATCTTCATCTTGGAAGAGCTCGAACATGCACGCCGCCGCAACGCGGAAATCTGGGGCGAACTGACCGGCTACGGTTCATCGCAGGACGCTTACCGCATCACCGACTCGCATCCCGAGGGGCGCGGGACGTCGAACGCCATGCGAGCCGCACTAGCCGACGCCAGGCTCAACCCGGACGAGATCGATTACATCAACGCGCACGGTACGGGAACGCTCGTCAACGACAAAATTGAAACGTTGGCGATCAAGCGTGTGTTTGGCGACGACGCTTACCGGGTGCCCATCTCCAGCACGAAATGCATGCTGGGTCATTTTACGACCGCCTGTGGGGCCATCGACTTAGCTGTGGGAGTGATGGCGATCCGCCACGGCGTCGTGCCGCCGACGATCAACTATGAAACCCCCGACCCGGATTGCGATCTCGACTACGTTCCCAACTTTGCCCGCGAGGTGCCGTGCGATCAAGTGCTCAGCAATAGCATCGGTTTCGGCGGTCAGAACGCGGCTTTGGTTGTTTCGCGATACGAGCCGGTCGGAACGCCGGCCACACAGCGACGTGCTGCGTAAGTGAACCGCGGCAGAGAACTCGAAGTCCGGCTGTCGTGATCAACGACGCGACGTGTACCGAGGGATCGTCGCCCAACGGACGTTTTTTGACCGACCGGCAGAAAGTCACGACGACGATGGATACGCCTACAGCGCGCACCAACCATGTTCGGACGGGAAACATCGCTCAGCCCGAGCAGCGTGATTCTTCGCAACAAACGGCTTCCCAAAGCAGTCAGCGGCCAACCGGGCAAGCACCCAAGATTCATTCTGTCACAGTCATCGGCGCCGGAGCGATGGGACGGGGAATTGCCGCTGCGAATGTCGCGCATGGCATCCCGGTCGTCCTGTCGGACACGTCACAAGAGATGCTCTCGGCCGGAGTCGATTGTGTTCTAAACGAAGTTGCAGCCGGCGCGGATGAGAATCTGATTCACGGCAGCACGTCCGATGCCGAACTGGCTGCGTCCGGGCTTGTTATCGAAGCGATCGTCGAGCGACTCAAGGCCAAACAACGGCTCTTTGCCCGGCTTGAACCGATGCTGAAAGACTCGGCCGTTTTGGCCTCGAACACGTCCAGCCTTTCCATTACGCAGGTTGCAGCGGCGCTAAACGACCCCTCGCGGCTTTGTGGAATGCACTTCTGCCACCCCGTGTCTGAGAGGCCGTTGGTCGAGATCGTGCGTGGCCGGCAAACCAGCGACGAAACCGTTGCGGCAGCCGTTCAGCACACGAAAGCGATCGGCAAGCTGCCGATTGTCGTCAAGGACGGGCCGGGGTTTCTGGTGAATCGTCTCCTGACGCTTTACTTGAACGAGGCGATCGAACTCGTGCTCGACGGCATGTCGGTTGAATCGGTCGAACAGGCGGCGACGTCGTTTGGTATGCCGATGGGGCCGTTTTCACATTTGGACGCCATTGGCATCGACGTAGCGATTCGAGTCGGCGCCAACCTTCAGGCGGCGTTTCCCGATCGTGTTGTGGCATCCGATCTGCCGGTTGCCCTGTTTGAATTGAATCGACTTGGTCATAAAACGGCGGCCGGCTTTTTCACATATGAAGAAGAAGACGTCGATCGAAAGTTGGATTCCGAAGTCGAGCAAATGATTCACCAGCGCCGCCGCGGCAATACGAAATTGACGCACGATGAGACGATCAACCGCTTGTTGCTGCCGATGATCGTCGAGGCATCGCGCGTTCTGGAAGAAGGCATTGTCGAGACGCCGCGTGACGTCGATCTGGCCCTCATAAACGGCATCGCCTTTCCACGATCGACGGGCGGACTGCTGGCATGGGCCGACAAATCGAAACGCACCGGAACGATACCTGAGTGGCTCAAGCCGTACGAGTCGCTGGGTAAACGCTACCATCCGACGGCCCTGCTTCGCGAAATGGCGAGCAAGGGTTGGGGCTTTTATCGCTGATCGGCTGGACGAGACCAGACGCGATGTGGCGGGCGGCACCGCTCAACTAAACACGCTGTCGATGAGTTCCTCTTCCGAGGCATCCGGAGAAGAATCGTTCTCACTCGGTGACGAGAGCCCGAGCAACAGAAACACGTCGGCATCATCGATGGTCGTGATCGCGATGGTATCGTCGACCACAACGGGGTCACCCGATTGGACATTCGTCTGATCCTGAACGGAGATCGTCAGTACGTCATCGCCGACGTAATCCTGATCGGGCAGATAAGTTAGGCTTGCCAATTGGGAATTGATCTGCTGGATCATGCCCGAAAGGATCAGCGTGTATGGTCCGCCTTCAACGATGTCCGCCGACACAGGAACGTCACCAATTTGATCGACGGTCAGAACACCGTGCATCGCCGTGAGAGTGACCGTGAACAGGCCGCCGAATCCCGGCAGGTCGGGAGAGTCGACAACAATTCCCGATATCGCCAACTCGGTGTTCACTAGAGCGGTCTGGGCACCCGGAACACTAAGCGTCGACGCGTCGACCACTGGGTCAACCGTGATTGACACACCGTCGGTGTCACTCGTTCCATCGGACGCAGAAGTTATCAGCGATAACGCGGCAGTCCCGTTGAAATCGGGCGTTGGATCGAACGCAAAACCATCGAGTGCCGCGTTCACATCGATCTGCGAGCCGGAAAACGTCATCTGAGAGTCGGTCGTGCCGTCGCCTGTTTCAAACGTCAGATTCTCGATCGTCGAGAGTGTGATTGTGCCGTTGGTGACGCCGAGTTGAACCTCGACCAATTCTTCTCCGTGCGTGTCGACGTCGACGACGACCAGGTTGCCGTTCGTTTCGTTGAACGTCAGCGACGTGTCTTCGTCGGTCGTCTGTGAACCGGGAACGATGTTAAAAACCTCGTCGACGGCGGCCGCCACGAGGCCACCACCACCGGCCGTCAATCGAAACTCGTAAAAGCTGATTTTGTTATTTGTTGGATCGAGCGCCTTGACGCGCACATTGTAGCTGTCGGTCGCGTCGAGGTTGGTCAGCGTGATTTGGTGAGTTGTTCCTAGCGGCGTCCAATTCGAAGCCATTCGGTTGCCGCTTAGTTTGTGCTGGTCGTAGCCGACAATTCCCTGCGTCGCGACGTTGGAGGTCCAGGTGATCGTTGCGCTGGTCGGATCGTTGCGGACGACATTAACGTCGCTGATGGATGGAGGCGGTGAGACGTCGTTGCTCGTGTATCCGAAAATGCCTTCACGCGTGGTCGTCGACGTGGCAATTTGACCGCCGATGGCAATGCCGTACTGCTGCCAGTTTTGTTGGTTGGTGAGGTCCGGTTCAATGGTCGAAGCCAGACGATCTTCGATTTCCGGGATGACGAAACCTGGACCCTGTTCGAAGTAGAAGAGCTGAAAATTGGCGCCCGGGGTTTCAGACACCGATGGCTCGGGGGCGTCGTGCAACTTGGCGGGGTCGGCGTGATAGCTGGCGTCGAACGTGGCGACGACGACGCTGCCCGCGATGCTGCCCTGCCAGCGGTACAGGCTGCCGTCGGGCGTGATGAAGTAGGGCGTGGCGCTGGCACTCTGCATCCACTTTTCACCCAAGCCGGCCCAGTCTGTGCCGTAGCTGCCGTTTTTGTAGAGGCCCAACGATTGATCGATCTGGTAGGCCAGTGCTTCGAGCGGATCGCCGCCGGCAATCTCAGCGGTGTACGTCAGCGTGTCTCCGTCGGGGTCGACGTCCGGCAGGCTGATGGAGAGCGAAGGCTGGGTGGGCGAGAGCGTGCGATCGCCGATATCGAGCGCCGGCAGTGTGTTGGCAACGCTGACGGTGAACGTCTCGGAATGCGTTTGGAAACCGTCGCCGATTGTCACCGTGACTTGAATGTCGCCGATGTAGCCATCGGCTGGCGTCACGACCAGTTGGTTGCCGACGATTGTTGCCGTGCTCCCGTCACCGCCGCCGGCTGCCGGCTCGGGGGCAT
>Ga0315336_1006268_pt1 | contig 12285 bp, 12 predicted proteins | sample ASW5metaG_FD_204512 | JGI IMG/M metagenome (GOLD analysis project Ga0315336, IMG submission 204512) | Ammonia-oxidizing marine archaeal communities from Monterey Bay, California, United States - ASW #5 | ecosystem: Environmental > Aquatic > Marine > Intertidal zone | place: USA: California...
TGTGGTATCGAAGAACCTTTGAACTTTTACAACTGGTGTTCGACTCAGCATCAATCGCTGAGAACCGAAACTCGGAACGGTCTCTTCGTAGACCTGCCGACGTAACGGGAACCCAACATAGCGTTCGGCCCATCCAGAAGCCTGAGTCAACGCCAAGTCCATACCTGATGACGAAGCCGTTGCTCCCAACATCGTCATCAAGTCGCCAAGATGAGCCAGTTGGCTCTCTGTGCTACTGGTGCAAACTGTCAACATCTCACATCATCGAGTTCACCACTGCATTGCGACCTCGAAGCGTGAACAGGTCTCGCCAATAGGTCGCTTCCTGAACTGCGCCATCGATAGTCGATACAGCGGCGACAACCTCGCCTCGCTGTTCGTTGAGAACCTTCATTCGTTCTTCTGGTGTCAACTCATCAATCTTCTTGAGTGTTCGTTCGTTTTCAGCCATCGCACCATCAAGAGCGTTGAGTAGTGCCATCTTCTTGTTGCGTTCGGTTGAAAGATGTTCGATGCGACTAGACACTTCGCTAATCTTGAGAGGACCGAAGTCGGGTTCTCGTTCGTAGCCATAACGATGCGACTGTTTTAGCAACGCAGACTGGTCGGGAATCACGACCTCAATGCCTTTGCCGTGAGCGAGACCTAGCCAGAACTCCAGACATGCTTTCTGCTCTGCGTACTCTGTGCCGACGATGAGGTCGATGCCATAAAGTCCTATAGTTTTGAACCCTTCCAACATCGCCAAGCCGACCTCGAAGGCAACAGTGCTTGTGAAGTAGTCAATGCCAGCCATCTCAATCACGTCTTCGATTGGATATCGCACACTCGTCGGAAGGTCCGGCTCGGAGTTCATCATGTAAACAGGAACGCCACATTCTCGAATCCATCCACGATGGTCCGTTCCTTCAACGTTGTCCTCTTCCCAATACGAATGAATGTCAAAGTGTCGAGTGCATCGAGGCACGTGCCTATATATCTGATTGAGCGTCCAGATTTCATACTCGGGGTCATCGAACGGTGCAAGGTCTCGACTCGATGTAGCGAATCCAACAATCGCAACCTTGTCACGTTTCGGAGTCGCTTCAACGATTGCCTTCTCTTGGTCTGTGACCTTAACTGCGAATCCCTCTTCGGCCTCATGATCGAAACGAACACCGCTCCCCGGCTCCGCTTCTTTCGCTGTGATGTTACTGCTCATCTCTTTCCTCTCCTGGACTTTCTTCGGGTTGATGTGGTTCTCGTCATCTTGTCGACAGGTGGGTCAATCACTGCCCTAGAATGAACAGGCGCGGGTGGCACGATACGCACCCACCCACGCCTGATGAAGCTCGCATATTCTGGCTTGGTCTCGTCCAACGAGAAACGTTCGCCAACTTGGAACTGTGGTCCTCTCGGGTTAAGGCACAAAGGTCTTCCGACAACTTCGACCTTCACCATTGAGTCACACTATGCGTCGTTGCAAGTCGTTACGAACACCGCCGCCGTTGACGTTGTGTTTAGTGGCACTTGGTCTGGCGCACCGAACACAAGGTCGACTCCGGCTTCGTGTAACGCCGAACCGCCAGAACTTGAAGCGTTGGCATTCCACAAGAGAGCAGCTTGAATGAATCTCTGCGCTCCGGTGATATCCATGAAGTTCGTCGACTGACCTGCCGCACTACCTGTGGCCGTTGCGGTGAAGACACCGAACGTTCCAATGGAAGTACTTGTTGCCATGAATCCACTCGCGAGAGTCGATGTCGTGTTGCCAGTCAAGAACAACGCACTGTTCGAGGCTCGGTCAGCGGTCGAGAGTTCAGAGAAATCGTCAGCACACGTTGTACTTGAATGAAGTAGTCGTGCGCCAACGGTCATGAACTTCGTGCCGCTTGCGGTACTCGTGCCGATATCTCCCCACCCGAAGGCGTTGAGTGCGACAGCTGTATAGCTGGTGCCTAAGCCAAGACGGTCGATGATTCGACCCTTGACTTCGTTATCTGTGGTGCCATCGTTACTGCCGCAACTCGCGTCGTAAGACTTCACGATAACAGCACTGATGGGTTTCAGTTGTGCAACATCTCTTGTAATCATAGGAATCTATCCTCACCCAAAGAAAAATTAACGGCCACCAGTTATGGAGTCCACGTAACGCCAGTCAACATCGCAATGGCTTTGTCGTGACGCATCCCAAGGTCGTGTTCGGCAATCGCTCGCACAACCGTCTGGTCAAGTGAGAACGCCGCCTGAACATTACTGCCATCGTGATAGGCAGCCTCCTGCGACGAATCGACGAGAAGACCTTGCGATTCACCGATGAGAACCTGCGCGAAGTCGACGAGATAGATTTCACTCTCGTTGTCATTGCCAGCACCGGTTGTATCAAGCGTGATTGGAACGTTCGTGGTAACACCTACAGGCCAGCCCCACAACGTCCCTCGAACGATTTCATCACGGAACGCGAACGCTCCTGTCGTCGTTTGAATCGTGGCAAGTTTCTGTTCGGTTCTTGGTGCCATCACCCATCCAGGCGATATCATCGGAATGTCGGCCTGTTTTAGTTTGACAACAAGTTGTCCAAGGTCGTTCGTGATGTTGGCAAGGTTGACTGTTAAGTTCGACGCTATCTTCTGGTCAGCCACCGCCCAATTCAACAACCCCTTCGGGGTCGCGTCGGTTCCAGTGCCTCTCAAGAACGACGTGTCTTCTTTGGTTGCCATTGCGCTCACGAGGTCATCTCTGACAATCGCGTCTGCACTTGGCGAACTGTAGCGAAGCAGGTCGTTGCTGATAGGTGTCAAGACTGCCAACTTCTTGAATGTCAGAGTGAGTTGTCCGAACGTCTCTTCTGATTTCCCAACGTTGACGTTCTCTCCGATATAGGTGGCATTGGCACCTGTCGCAATCTTTGGATACTTGAGAGTCCCGGTCGGCATCTGAACTGTTCGTGCGCCAAGGCGACGAACGACTGATTGACTCCTTAGAAGCTCTATCACTTCATTGCTGAACTCGGTCGGAACCATGAAACCGCCCGCCGTTGCATCGCCAGCCGCAAGGGCTTTGGTCTGTGCCGCACTGATGCGTTCGGCGATATCTTCATCACCCCACGACCTCAGAATGTTGACAGTTCCCTCTTGTCCCATCTTGTTCATTCGAGCCGCCGCCATCGCACGAACAACTCGTGCGAACGCCATGCCCTTTTGTCGTTCCGGCTTCGGCTGTTCAGGTTGACCGAACAGCTTCTTGGCAAAACCGTTTCCGCTAGAATCGTTCGCCATAGCCTCAACGTTCTCTCGAACAAGTTGAGCCACGTCGGACCCTAGTTGTTCTTTTAGAACTGGCACAGACGTATTGACTACAAAGTCAGTGAGTTCTTCTTTTGTCATGCCTTTACTCATTGCGTGTTCTCCTCAATCGATGCGACCTCGCATAGTGTTGATCGCGCTACGTGTTTCAGCAGTCACGATATCTGTCAACGTTTCGCCTAGCGCATGTCGCATCGCATGGGCTAGAGCTTCCGGTTCTACATCTATGATTGAATCCTCAATCGGCTCACTCTCTTGCAAGACTAGCACGATGTCTTCAGAGTTGACCTCATCTTTTTTTTGCGCGTCATCCATATCATCTGCGAGGACTAATCTCATCTCTGGTTCTTGTTCGATGCTCTCTTGTCTCTCGATGATTTCATCAACGTTGATGTCTAGTTGTTTCTCGATGAGAGACCTCAAGTTCGAGAGTTCTTTGGATATCTCATCAACAACGCCACGAATGACAATCTCTTGGTCGCTATCAACAAGACTGGTCGGGTCTTCAACAAGTGAAGCGGCTTCATCTTTGAACCCATACTCGAACAGCAGTTCTGCGACGACACGGTCCGGCAACGGTTCTTTGTAGTCACCCTGAATCTCGTTGCGGTTGCGAAGATACTTCGACCAACTGACCGCATCTCGTTCCCACGGTGCCTCTCGGTCGAACTCCTTGAAGTGATTCGCAAGGTGTCGCTTGACCGAACCCATATCTTCTGATGGGAAGTTTGTTTGATCTAAACGACCCGCCGCCGCGACAACACCGCGCCAAACAACATAGCCGTCATCGGCTCGATGATGAGGCAACTTCATGTCGCCGAACGTATCCGGCGAAGCCGCTGTTGCCCATGCGTAGTGTCCGGCAATCTTTTTCTTCTCTGCTTCACTCAATGACTCCCACGGTTCGTCTACGAAGTCGCCAAGGTTCGGTCGACTCCACGGCGTGTCCATTGGGGCGGTCTCTTCAGATACGTTGCGAGGAGAGATTCCCTTCTCGACACTCGATGATGAACTTCGTGGCGCACTGTATTGAAACGAGTTTTGGAACTCGTCAACGTTGCGAACGGTTTCCTTGACAGAGACCTTGATGTCGTTCATCTGTTTTCGTATCACATCAAGGAAGTCGTCAAGTTGGTCACTGATGGGTTGCTTTGTTTCAGATAAAACTTCAAGCGTCTTCTCTGCCCATTGCTTAATGCACGACACGTCTTTCTCTTTGACACCTGCCGCCATTAACGATTGAGCGTTCGCCGGGATAGGAACAACACTGAACTCCAAGAGTTCTTGTCCAGAAAAGTCAACACCGCCTCGTTCGTCGTTGTACTCGAACACGGTTGGACGAAATCCAACACTTGCGCCTCGAAGGAACCCCTGCTTGAGCATATTGAATACTTGTTCTGCCATTGGGTTTAAGTCTTCGGTCGCAAACTCAGCAATCGCAACAAGGTGGTCATCGTGTTGTTCGAGCTTCGTAGTTCGTGCGATTGGCAACGAACCATAATCATGCGCGAACAGAACGACTGGGTTCTTCAGATAGTTCGAGACATCCCAACCCGTCGGGTCGATGACATCGTTCTCTCTATCGGGGTCGCCTGTCGTGATGATGAACTTGATTGAGCGGTCGCCGTGAACCTGGACATCAGTGATGAACTGCTTCCTCAGAACAACCGTGTCGGTCGCACTACCTGCCGCCGCTTGTTGTTTCCAGGAATCAAGTTCGGTCACAGCTTCGACGAATTCTGGTTCTGTCATTATCGTCCCATCTTGTGGCAAAAGAAGGGCGGGCGCGTACGTTAGATGGAGAGCCTCCAACTGCGCCCTGTCCCGTTCCCACTACCACATCGACCCGACTGCAAGCATGGGTCAGTGAATTGAATGTTGTCAAGTCGAATCATTCGGCAATCTTTCTTCCGATTAGCGACCCGACATACTCCTTAACGGTGTTCGCTTCTTTCCAATAGTCGAAGCCGTATCTCGCCCAATGCTTGAGCGTGAAATCTTGTTCTGGCACTGTGACCTTCAGTCCTCGACCTTCAGCAAATCCAAGCCACCAGTCGACACAAGCTCGTTCAACTGTCGCCTCTCGTTGAGTGCCATAGGCGAGTTCGAGACCGTGAACGGCAATCTCTTCAAAGCCCTCATCTATCGCAAGGGCAATCTGATAGGCGAACGTGCATGAGAAGTAGTCACGATACTTGTTCGCTAATCGGTCAACGGGAAAGACCACAGCGTTCGGGTTATCGTCGAACGGTTGCGTTGTGTAGATCGGAACCGGACATTCTCGAAGCCAGTTCATGTCGTGTTCATCTTGAATGTCAGTTGTGGGCGGATGAATCTCGAACCATCGACACGCCCTGAGATGGTCGTTCGCGTCTCGCATGGCGTTCCAGAAGTTGTTAATGCCCCACAGTTCCCATGATGGGTCTTGCCACGGCAAGAACCTCATCGAATCTCCAGCACCCGTGATGGCGACTTTTTTTCGACGTGGTTCAACGATGACTTCACCGTTGACGATTGTCGTGTTCGAGTTGTGCGGACTGAGAACATACGGTCGAACAGGCCGACTCACTCGCCACGCACCTCTCGAATGACGTTCTGGAGAGACACGATTGCCTTCATCACGTCGCGTGTTGCTTTCTCAACCCGTTCATCCGACATCAGGTCACGGTCGGCTGTTTCTTCAACCGTTGACAAGATTGCGGCGACCGCAGAAACCGCCGCATCTTCCTTCGCTGGCCCCTTCGCCTTGAAGAACGACTCCACGGTCTTCACTGCCGTCACAATAAAGGGAAGAATCTTGAGTCCTACAGATAGCCAATTCATGCGCTCTCCTTAATCGATTAAACGTGTCAGTCTAAGTTGAACAACGTCGACTGCGCTTCGGGTTCAACGTGTTGTTCTTCTGGTTCTAGCGTAGCACTTTTCTTTTGCGTCGTGTCATCTTTCAAGACTTTCATCTTCACAAGATAGTCGACGAGTTCTTCGAGTGTTTCGCACTCGATACGAACTGTCATCATTGGCGTTTTCATCGAAGATGTGTATCGACAGCCAGCACATCGACTGACTCACTTTCGTCGAGTGAGCGACGTTCGACATCGACAGTTCGGGTGAACTGGCGCGTCTGCGTAGGTCTTCCCGTTCTTCGCCATCCACGTCTTCTCGTAGGCTATCGGCTTCTGTTCTGCAATCGATGAACAGATTGGACAGACCTTGAGGTCGAACGTCGCATGCCATCTCTTGAACATTCGATTGAGTTGAATCAGGCTGTTCTTCGCCGCCTGTTCCCAGAGACCACGTTGACCGGCAGCACTCGACAGTGCCAACTCTGTTCTTGCGATCGTCATCGCTCGCAATCGAACCTTCGTTCGACGGTACGCCTTGACACGTTTCAATCGTTCGGCGGCTGAGAGATTCGGCTTCTCTTCTGCTAAACGTGTCGCAAAGTCAGCCACCATCTTCTGTTGCGTTTTCGTGAGTCCAATCTTCGTCTTCAAGATTTCACCGGCGGTGACTTCTGAACTCAAGCCTTCCTGTATCGCATCAACGACCGATGCCCTTATGGCTTCCTTTGTGGCGAGACCAACTTCTGCGACGAACTCTGCGCCTCGAATCTGAGCATAGTTCAACGCCAACGGATTCATCTGGTTGAAGGTCACATCTGTTGGACCGACTTCCTCATCTTTTACATTCAGAGAAGTGCCTTCTCGAACGATGTCGAGGTCAAGGTCAAGTGCGGCGAACTTTGCCCCGATGATGAACGAATCGAACCACGTCTTCTGCATTAAGTCGTTGAGGTCATTCAGCCACTCGTCAACGTGAATCAATCGTTCGAGGTCGGGACCACTGGTCACGCCCATCAGGTCCTGAACGGTCACCCTATCAGCCAACCCGTTGATGTGCTTCACGAGCTTCCGTTGAACGGTTTTCTCTTTGCGGCTGAGATTCACCCACACCGGTGGAAGGTCGTTCTTGTCTTCGGCAATCTCTCGAAGAACTACATCGACCGCTTCACCGTCACAGGCTTCCTTGAGAACGGCGAGGTCATCGTTCCACGACTCTTCGATGATTTCGTCCACGTCTGGCGTGGTATCACCGGCCACCATCGCTGGCACTGGGGCTGGCGGTGTTCGAGGCGAGTCAACAGGAATCAAGTTCACCGGCATCATGTGGACTTGACCGTGTTCATCATTCAACGGTTCTTGACCTTGCAGCACACGCCACTCATCGACCTTCATCGACCACGGAGCCGCCTTCGCCGCATCGAGCATATAGGTTCGGTCTTCTTGAACAGGTGACACGAAGTCGAGAACAAGGCGGTCATCGTATTCAGGAACGAGTCGTTCTTGAAGTTGACTTCGCAAGAACTCAAGTCGTGGCGCAAGCACCCATCGAGAGAACAGATAGTCAGCCGAATCAATCGTCGCTCGATTACTGTTCTGGAGAATGCCAAGCATCTCAGGTGGAATGCCGAAGACCTGCACGATCATGTCTCGCTCGAACTGTCGCAGTTCAACGAGTTGCAGTTCTTGAAGAGACTGATTGACTTCGTGAACTTCAATCTCTCGACCAACGAAGAACGGCTTGAACGCTCGCCAGAACCCTTGATGTCCATCGAGCCAACGTTCTTCAAGTCGCCTGACTTGGTCTTGTTGAAGACCGATGTCATGTGCGCCTTGTTGTTTGGGCCAGATAATCATGTCGGGTCGCGCACGATTGAAGAACAGTTGACGAGTATGCTTCGCCGCATATTCATCCGTTTCTAGTTCATCAGATAGCGTTCGAGCGAGACCGGTTCCTCGACCGTAAGGATTGGCGGGGTCAAGGTCTGCCATCCACAACACTTCGGTCTCTGGAATCTCTCCCTGCCACCCTCGGAAACTGACACGAAACGACCGACGGTCTGGCGTGGGCGTGTCTTGAATCCAATCTGGCGGCACCGGCCAGAACTCGACCGGTGCGCCAAAGGCGTTGCGTTCTTTTATCCAGAACGATTCACCGATGAGGTCAAGATGAATCTGTGTCATCTTGAACAACGACTGACCGGTCATGTAACTGTTCGCACGATTCAACGCATCAAGTAAAATGTGCGACTCGACTTCGAGAAGTTCACGGCCTTGTTCTTTGATGATTCGTTGTCGAGAGTTGTAGTCGGAAGACCGTTGCAAGACACGAACGTTCTCTCGGCGATTACTTTTCGGTGCGTAGAGTTTCCACTGCGTTGCCGACGCAACTGATGTTGCTATGCGTTGACTGACCGCACGAAGCCACGGCATCGTACTGTACGCGTCGAGAATACTTGTCGAGCCTCGATAGGGTGGGTCGCTCTGACCGTTCAATACACCGCCAAGAAGACCATGCGCCTGTCGTGCGCTATCGTCGTTGAAGATACCGACGAACGCCTTTGCGGCTATTGAGAGTCGTTGCGTGAGAGAGCCTTGTGCCATGTGTCAACTATGTGTCTTTAATGAACGCCCGTCAAGATACTTTGAACGTTCAAGAATGTGGTCGGCTACCTGTTGACGTATCGCTCGAATGCGTTTCAATCCATTGACCGCTACCGTATCGGTGCCACAGTTCCACAGTAGGTATTCAAACGACGAATCGCTCATCTCTGTGTCGAGCGCGATGTCTTCGTGCGACTGGTTTCGATGGTCGGCAAGTCTCATCAAGAACTGCGCCTCGTTCTCGATGTTGATGCTCGCTCGTTGAGCGCAACGGCAAGCGTGTCGAATATCAGCCACGGAAAACTCGCCAGCCGGTATACCTGTTTGAGTACTCCTGTGGACCATTTCCTAATACGTTGCGCGGGTAGCAAGACCAAGATTGACGAGGCGTTCGTTCAGGTTGACGTTGTCTGCCCATAACGTGATGAGCCAACGTCCATACTTGCCAGTCTTCTGTTCGTTCTCTGGTCTCGTTTGAACGAAGACGGTCCCTGCGGCATCAAGTTGTTCTCGAAGCCAATCACGAGTCTTAATTCCTTCTGGTCGTTCTTCGCCTCGAACTTCAGGCGCATCAATGCCGTAGAGTCGACCGGTGATACTGATTGTGATGCCGAAGCCAAGGTCACAGACGATGTTCATTAACGTGTCGCCGTCATAGACACGGCACGACTTGACGGGGAACATCCACACATCAATGAGGCCATCTATCTTGTCGTTGATAACGGTCACCGGCATCGTGTCTCCTTATCCGAACATACGTCGACCGCCTGATGGCGGGAACCACGCACCATCTGTCGAGACAATGCGTTCAACGTGGCGGCTCTTTGGTTCTCTATCATCACCGCCACCCCAGACTTCGATGTCATCGGAACCGTAAATGACGAGTGCGGTCATTCCCCAGACGAGTGCATCGAGTCGGTCGGGTGACGCCTCGCCGGGAACCCAACTCGTCAACTGGTCTTCGAGGTCTGGAAACAATCCACAGTGACGAACGCGACCTTGATGATAGAGAGCAGAGATAGGTTCGGCGCGTGTGAGTTTTCCACGACTGGCGCGGACGGGAACATACGGTGCGACCGAACTCTTGCGTTCGCCTTCTCGTTGTAAGGCTTTGGCACATTCTCGAATCGTGAACCCCACCATGTCACCGCCCTGATTCACTTCGCCAACAATCTGGTCGGCTTTTAGTTCATCGTAAAGTCGAACCGCTGCACGACCCCATTCGTCAGGAGTGCCATGAGTACTCGCATCCCCAAGAACGTATGACATACCATCTGCGGCGCGACCAACGGCGATGATTCCAGCTTCGGCGCTTTCAACATTGGCTGTGGCTGGTGGGTCAACCGCGATGACGATTCGTGCGAGGTTTGTTGGGAGACTTTTGACTCGGTTCTTTTCGAGATTCTCTCTCGTCCACAACGCACCTGGACGGTCGGCAATCATCAAGCCTTCGAGTTCTTGTTGACCAAGATAGGTGCCTTCGTATCTCTTGATGAGGCGAGTGAAGAACTTGGGACTGAGATTCGACCGGTTGTCGTAGATGCTGCCCTGTGTCACGTAGGTCGAAGGGTCTTCGAGGAGTCTCTTCATGATGGGCGTTGGTCGTGGTGTTGTGGTTACCACGATGCGAGGTTCAGGCGGTAAACGAACCGCCATCACCAGCGTGTCCCATGTTTCTTGAGCTTGGTCATACTTCGCCAACTCATCAACCCACGCCGCATGAAAGTTCGGTCCTCGTAGGTCGGCAGGTTTCTCACTCGAATAGATGTGAGCTTCACTGCCGTTCGGCCACTTCAACAACCGTTGACTCCCGACATACTCGGGTCTGAAGTCAGGCGGTGAACAGTTCAAGATGCCACTCTCGCCATTCACCATCACGTCACGACCATCGGCAGGGATTCGACCTATCATGGCGATGTGCGTCTCTGGTCTCTTGGCTTGTTCGATGACCCACTGAGACCCTGCCCGTGTCTTGCCAAACCCACGACCAGTCATCAACAACCAGACTCCCCATTCGCCCTTCGGGGCTATCTGGTTTGGTCTCGCCCAGAACCGCCACTCATACCGCAGGAGAGCCGCCTCAGAGGGACTTAGGCGTAGCAGTCGACGTTTACCCTCATCGTTCGATGAACACCTCTCAGCGAAGGACTCAGACTTATCTTGTTGTGCCATCAGAAAAGATTCTCTCGCCGGGAGCCACTGACTCGGCAATCTGGTTGAGCTTACTCTTCAAGGATTTTCGAGCCTGTTGAACTTCATCGATACTCAACGACCCACTCACGTTCACATTGACGTTCTCTCCGTAGACTTCAGGTCGAAGGTTCTTCAAGAGGAAGATGGCCGCGATGGTGTCCTTCTCTCTCGCCCTCATGTGCAGGTTCGCTTCCACCGCATCGATGCCATCTTGTAGGGCGTGGTCCCATGCGATGGCGAACTTCGGGTCTCTGGTTCTCGCTCGGTAGACCTCAGCACGAGAGACCTGAGCTTCGACACAGGCAACCTTGATGACGGGCAACTTCCCCAGTGCCACAAGGAACACCTTCTGCCATTCACCGACTCCCTTCGCCTTCGAGCCTTTCGGTCGACCTCTCTTCCTCTTCACTTTCGTTTGGGTTTGATTCGTTTCATTCATCTCGACCTCGAACTCTCAAGAACCTTCGATATAAGAGACTCTCACGGTTCAATGACCTCTCGTGCCACTCGATGCCTGATATGCGCTCAGAACGCCCCTGAGAGCCTTGAATCAGGTGTTCTCACGTCTTGATGTCTCACTCCTCGAACTCTACTGAACAGAACCAGTTCTCCGCATGACATCTTCCCATCTCAATAGATACCGTCTCGAAGTCACGCAGGTGATGATGTCCACGATGGAGACGAGTGCGATGCGTTCTGTTTGGTATCAATCAAAAGAATGACATCACCTTGGAGACGAGTGCGAGGCGTTCACATAAGTGCGGTTCCCCTCTCGGACACCCACCCTGGGTTTGTCCAAGTAGGTGGACCGTTGCGATAGTTTGCCTGGATTCACTACGCATTCCCTCGATTGCCTAGGTCTCGACCGTTCACTTCGAGGTATCGACATCATTGACCTCGACCTGCCCCGAAACATTGAACCCTTTTTTGATTGTCTCTATTTATAGACCTGCGTGTCATTTCACAACTCTCGAATCTCTCGCAAGTGATTGATACTCCTCATCTTGTTGTTGATATCAAGTCCATAGCCGATGATGAATTCGTTCTTCACATTAAATCCAATGTATTCGATTGAATGAGACACTGTGACACGAGACTCTTTCACGAGCAAGGCAACGGTTGCTAATGACTTGACGTTGTATCTCTCGAAGTGTGTCTTGAGGTATTCAAGGGTCTGACCTGTGTCAACGATGTCTTCTATCAACACCACGTCTCTCCCTGCCACATCGAGGTCGATATCACTCACGAGGGTGACGGTGCCTGTAGTCTCTGTGCCTTGATAGCTCTTCACTCGAATGAAGTCGACTTCTGGATAGAGAGGCGTGAAGCGTTTCGGTGGGTGACTGATGACTCGTAGGAGGTCA
>Ga0315336_1006269_pt1 | contig 12284 bp, 9 predicted proteins | sample ASW5metaG_FD_204512 | JGI IMG/M metagenome (GOLD analysis project Ga0315336, IMG submission 204512) | Ammonia-oxidizing marine archaeal communities from Monterey Bay, California, United States - ASW #5 | ecosystem: Environmental > Aquatic > Marine > Intertidal zone | place: USA: California...
TGCGATGTGAAACGACCGGCCACCCGGGTCAACTTGCGCGGCGCTACTCAGGCCTTCGGGTCCGCGCAGCACGACTTGCGAAACGGGCTGATCGGTCGCGCCGGTCAGTTCCAAGCCGCTACCGGCGAGCACGCGATACGGTTCGACAAGCCGCTCGGCTGGAAGTTGAGTATAGTCGGGCGGCATGGCGGTGATCTGCACGGAGTCGACGTGCGGAGGTGTGACAACTTCGACCCGTCTCCACGGCATACTGTCGTCGTCGCCACCGGTGGCGCGCAGCTCAAACGACGCCTGTACGTTGAGTCGGCGCACACTCGCAGATTCGTCGTCGGTTTTCACGGCAACGGTTTCAGGGTACCAACGGCCAGCGCGGCGGGTGCGGAAATGGACTTCAACGAACTCAGGCAGCGGCCCCTGCCGGTCGCGGACTAACAGCTGCAGATCGTCGCCGGTGGCAACCAGCGTCGGCGGATCGACCAATTCGAGCTGATGTTGCTGGGGCCACTGGGTGGAACCGAGCGGGTTAATCAGCCGTGCCGCACCGATGTCCAGCGACTGAGGCGCCAACCACGCCAGCCCAACCAACACCATTCCGGCGCCTGCCGCAGCCACCGCGGCCTGGCGGAGCGGTCGGCGCGGGATGAGCTGCTCCCAGTCGACCTGCCTGACCGCCTGCGAGGCTTGCAGAACGATCGCTCGTCGCAGTGTCTCGGAACCGGCTCCCGGTGTGTCGGACGATTCCTGGCTGAACTGCAACGCACTAGTGAGCAGGTCACGCAAAGACGGATAGCGACGCTCAACTCGATGCGCTACCTGCAGCACGGTCAGCGGCTTTCGACCCACGGCCCTTCGCCACCAACGTCCTACCGCGATGCAAGCCAAAACGAACAATGCCGTCAGCAGCAGACGCCCGCCCGACTCTCGCAAGCCTAGCGCTCGATCGATCGCAACGATTCCCAGCGCAGCCAGCGCCAACATGCTGAAGCTCCAACAAGCAGCGGCGATCAAACGTCGGCGCTGCAGCCGGCGGCGGAGGTGCTCGATTTGATGGACGAAATCGGTGGTCATGGGAATCTACTCTTTGGATATACCGTCCCTCTCCGTTTATTTTACAGCATGCCCCAGCGGCGGCGTAGCAGCCATTCGGCGGCTAAAACCAACACCAGCAGGCCGATAACCGCAGGGACGTTCCAGAGTTTCTTGGATGGGAGTCTTTCGATGACGGCCGGCCTGGCTGCTGGGAGTTCGTCGGGCAGCCTGGCCGCGGTCGACAGGGTGTAGGATCGGCCTCCTGAGATTTCCGCCGTCCGGCGCAGTGGTTCCAGGGCAACATCGAGCTGAGCCAGCTCTCGCGGCGGGGCTTCGACCTGAAAACGAATCGACGCAACGGGCGGATCGAAACTCGGGCTCAACCAGCGGACCTGATAATCACCGGGCGCCGGGCCAGGCAGCTGGACGACAAACTGGCCCCGGGACGCCGGCCGGCGCTGCAGCGTGATTTGGCGGGGGCGTTGACCCGGCCCGACAAGCTCGACCACCACGCCCTGGTCACTGGGTGGGGCCTGGGCCAGGTTGCGAAACCGCGCTCGCAGTTCAATGGATTCGCCTGGCCGATAGAGCTGACGGTCGCTGGTCAACTCGACACCCTGCCGATCGGCCGAGAGTCGTCCCCGCGCCAATCGCCGCACGACCTGCCCCCAATAGCGGGCGAAGTAGCGGTCGTCGGTCTGCCATCGCCACCGCCAGGTTTCGTCCGTGGCGTGCAGTAGCACCTCGCCAGCACCGACGTAGTGCCGCACGATGATCGGCAGCGGCTTTCCGTTGGAGTTGGTACGGGTCACGTGCTCGGCCAACACTTGGGCGCCGGGCTTGGTTTGCTCGATACTCCGATACCAAAACAGGGGAGGCAGACTGTTCCAGATTGCCTCGGAGGCTGCGCGGCTTTCGCCCAATTGCAAACTGGGCCAGTTCAAGCCCAGCGCGGTCGGGCGCAGCGAAGCAGGGTTGCTGTCCATGGCCGACTTGCGACTCGGATCAGCGACTTGGTCCATCTTGATCGGCAATAGCGTCCGCATCGTACGGTTTTCGCGATAAGCGACCGGCAGGAAGCGAGGGCCTGCAATCAACCCCAGACCGCCTCCCCGTTCCGAGACAAACTGCAACAGCAGCGGCCAGACCGAGCGGGAAAGCAGACTTGGATCGACGTCGCCCAGCAGCACTACGTCGTAGGTGAAAAGCTCCTGGGCTGTAGTCGGAAAAGCACTCAAGGCGGCAGCATCGACTGCGACGAAATCGGCGTCGGCCTCCTGCAACAGGGTGCGAAGGTGCACGGCCGGATCGCGCTGCAACATGCTTTGCAGTGCTCGATACTCGTAACTCGGGCTGGCTTGCACGAGCAGCACCCGGATCTTTTCGTCGCTAACCTCTATCTCGCTGCGAACGACGTTGTTCTGGAGGTTCGACTCCTCAGCCAGGGGAGCTACGTTCAGCTCCAGGCTAAGCTTGCCCGGCTCGGTGGGCTGGACGAAGAACCGGACCCGCTGGCCAACACCCTCGGCCGGCAACACGACAATCTGCGTGGCAAGCACCTCGGCGGTCGATCCCTGCCGGATTGTTATCTGGGCGGGCTGGCCCTCGTAGCCAACGCTTCGCAGCGTTGCCTCGATCGGGAGCCGATCACCCGGGTAGACGATCGGTTCGACGACCACCTCGGCGATCGACACGTCAGCTTGCCGCTGTTCACTGCCGACGGCAACCGTGTAAAGAGGTACTCGGCCAAGTCGTGCCTGCTGAGCCGCTTGCTGCAGAGAGCGACCGGCGGTGACGATGCCGTCGCTTAGCACCACCACCGCGGCGGGTCGTTGGCCGGGAAGTTCGTCGAGGACGTAGTCGATCGCATCGCCCAGCCGAGTGCCTTGTTGTGATGGGTCGGTTAGTTCAATAGCCAGCACCGACTCGGAGAGTGGGCGCTGCGGGTCACCGACGGGGAGAAACTGTTGGTCGCAGGCCAACAGATCGAGCTGCCACTCGGGTGCGAGCCGAGCCAGCAGGCCCGATTGATTGGAAGCGAGAAGTGTTTGGGCGGCAGTCAGACGCGTCACGACCGATATTGAACGACTGTCAGATTCGCTCGCACTGCCCTGGGACGACGAAAGTGCAAAGGGTTCAGGCAGGACGGCGTCGGGGGTGGTCATGCTTTCCGAAGAATCGAGTAGCAGCACCAGCCGCGGCCGAGCGGTGCGGAAGTAATCCAGCACCGGCTGCGCAATCATCCACGCCACCACGGCCAGTGCCATAACGCGCAGCGTAACCAACAGCAGCCGGGCACCCTTGCCGGCGGTTGACGCTTCGCGGGCATACAGCAGAGCAACCCATGCTACCGCGGCGCCGGCCAGCAGCGCAGTCGCCCACAGTGGCCAATCCCAGTCGAGCCGGAGACTCCACTGGACGGGCCGATCGGCCGTTGGCGTTCCGGCCAAGGCGACCGACTGCAGCAGCGTGCTAAACCAACAATAAGTCATCCCCAGGCCCTGCCCATTTGCCAAGCGACCACCAGTTCCAACAGCAGCAGTACCAACGCGGTCGCTAGCAGAGCCGGCGCCAAAGCGATGCTGCCACCGGAGGTCAGCAGAGTCTCAGTACTGGCTGAATCGGTGCTGCTTATTCCCTCGGGCAAGTCAGCCAACTCGATCGTGGCCAAGTTGCTCTCGCGCGTGTCGAGATTCACGGCAAACCGGCCGAGCTGCTGCTCGTCGGAGTGGATTTTATAAACCCCGCTTTGCCACGTCTCTCCAAACAGGACCAGGCCTTGGTCTTGTTCGCCCGGCGTGGGTAGCAGCAGGTGGCTGCCGTCGGGCAGCTCGGCCGTAATCCTGCCGAGCGCCTGTTCCGGGTCCAGCGGGCAGACAAGCGGCTCTCCGACTAACCTGTTGAGCCGGTCGAGTCCACTAGAACCGACGACATAATCAACTAGCTCGCGAACGATCGGCAGAAAGCTGGGGCTGACGGCGAAACTTGACCAGGGCGATCCCCCTTCGGTCCGCGATGCTAAAGAGCCGGGAATCGCCACCACCGCCACACGACCCAGACCTGACCGGTCGACGACGATCGCCGGATCTTCGGTAGAAAAACCAAGCGCCGTCTCGATGGTGGGACGATCGGTCAGATGCTGTAATCGAAAATACTGCGAGATCGTGGTGGTCAGCAGTCCGGAGTTTTCTTGACCTCGGAACGGACTGACCAGAGGATGTTGATACTCAAGCGGGTCGAAGCGATACTCGCCAGCCGGGGAGAGCGCTCCAATGCGAACCGGAAGCAGAGAATCGCCTTGATCGACTTGAAAGACCCGGTTGTATTGCTCCGGCACCACCGCATCGCCCAGCAGCAAAACTAGTCCTCCGCCGCCGCGGACATAGTGACTCAGCCGTTGCACTTCGTCCGGTGTCAGGGTCGCTAGATTGCACAGCAGTAGCGCATCGTAGCTGGTGAAATCCAAGTCCAACAGCTGGCCGACGCCGACTAGATCAACTTGCCGTCCGGCAATCGCTGAGAGTCGATTGCCCGTGTGCTGACTCTGTGGAGCAAGGGCACGAACCAGATCGTCAGCCGCGCCCGCTCGCCCGGATATGCAGGCGACGCGGAGACTCGGCCGAGCGTCGACGACCAGCCAGCGACGATTGTCAACCGACAACGGGTCGGTTTTTTCGGAAGACGGATCGACCACAGAAACTTGCAGCAGGTGCTCCGCGGCGTCGGCGAAACGATAGGAAAAGGGAACCTGGGCTTCGCCGTTGGAGGCCAGATCGATCTGCTGCTGAGCTACAATGGTGCCGTCGATCGACAGCTCGATTGGCAGATTCGACCAGCTGCGCGAATCGAAGCTGCGGAGAGTGGCGAGAACCGACACCGGCTGATCTTGCAACACGGTCGGTGGTTCGATCCTCAGACTCGTGACTGCTACCTGCTCGCGTTGGTTGTCGCCCACATCGTAGACGACCAGCTCTGCTTGCTCGGCCAGAGAGCGACACAGGGCACGTCCCGATTCGGTTGACAGCTGAGGGTCGGTCCAGGTGTTTCGGCCCAGGTCGCTTAGCAGCGTGACCCGGTGATGGACCAAGCTGGGTGCTTGTTTTTTGGCCCTCTCGATGACGCCCTGCGCAGATCGCAAGGCAGCAGGCAAGCTTGCGCCGGTGTGCAGGATCGAAAGACTATCGATTGCGGAGCGTGCCAGTGACGGGTCGAAGGTCAGCCGACAGACAACCGAGGCGCCCTGCTCTGCCCAACTGATGATCGAAAAGGCGTCGCCGCTGTTGCCTGAGGCGATGCGTTGCCGCGCCAACTGCTGGGCCCGGGCCAGGCGAGTTTGTCCTTCGCTTTGGCAGCTCATCGAATACGACAGATCGACCACCAACACGTGATGCGTCGGGCCTTTCCCAACCGAGGAGATGACTGCGGGGCTCCAGGCCGGCTCAGCGACTGCCAAGGCGACCAGCACGATGATGGCGGTCCGCAAGGCGAGCAGTAGCCATTGCTGGAAATGAATCAGCCGAGACCGTCGGCGGACCGCGTCCCGAAGCAACTCGACCGCGGCCCAAGGCGTTTCTTGCTGTTGCTGACGACTCCACAGCGTGATCAACCAAGGCAGCACCCCTGCCGCCAGCCAGCCGAGCATCGACAGGCTACCCAACTCCAATAGCGAAAGTAGGGCGAGGGGAATGTCGGTCATGGGGAGAGTGCGACCAATGAGCAGAGGTGAAAGATTAGCGAAGGTTCGGGGCTCAATTGTTTTCAGTGATCTTGCATTGCCCTAGGTGTTCTTTCCGCTGCGCTGGCCAAGTAGACGTTTGATGGCGATGTCCAGCGGTTCGTCGGTGCAAACCAGGCGGTAGTCGATCTGCAACGCTCGGCAATCGGACTGCACCCGTTCGAGAAATTCTGCGACCGCCTGCAGATAGGCCCGACGGACACCCCGTGGCTCGGCCACCACCTCGGGCAGCGCCTCCAGGCCGCGGAACAAGGTCGTTTGCCGGAAGGGAAACTCCAGCTCGGCACGATCGAGCAGCTGCATCACGATCACCTCATGTCGCTGGTGACGTAAATGCTTGAGCCCGGAGAGCAAGGCGTCGGCGTCGCCCAGCAAGTCGCTCAGCACGATCACCACGCCGCGGCGGTTGCTGCGACTGGAGAACTCGTGCAGCGCGGCGCCAAGGTTCGATCGGCCACGACCCTCGGCTTGTTCCAACTCACTGACCAACTGCTTGAGCTGGGTCGGGTTGCCGCTTTCGCGTACCCAGGAGCGAATCTGTTCATCGAACGTGACCAAACTGACGCTGTCGCGCTGTCGCAAAACGATGTGAGCCATGGCCACCGCCAGGCATTGGGCATATTCGCACTTGGAGAGCCCCTCGGGGTTGCTTTGATAGAGCATGCTCTCACTCACGTCAACCAACAAATAACAGACCAGGTTGGTCTCGGCCTCAAACTGTTTGAGATAGACCTTGTCCGATTTCCCGAAGACGGTCCAGTCGACGTACCGTAGATCGTCGCCGGGCGAGTATTCGCGATGCTCGGCAAACTCAGCAGAATGGCCGCGGTAGGGGCTGCGATGCATGCCGGAGAGGTAGCCGTCGACCAAATAGCGGGCTCGCAGTTCCAGCCCCTGCAACTTGGCCAGACTGGTGGGATCGAGTTGGACGCTGGTCGCGGACACGGTTGTTTTCCACAAGGTTACGAGGCGGCGGCATTGTCGAGGGACGTGTCGAGGCCCGTGTGATCGATCAGGTGAGCGACAATCGCGTCGGCTGTGACGCCGTCGGCTTCGGCATGGAAATTGGTGAGAATCCGATGCCGCAGCACGGGCGGAGCGACCGCTCGGATGTCTTCACTGCCCACGCAATATCGGCCCGACAGAGCGGCCCTCGCTTTGGCGGCCAGCACCAGATTCTGACTCGCCCGTGGGCCTGCGCCCCAGCTAACATATTTGGCAACCATTTCGGGCGGCAGTCCCCCACCAACCCGGGTTTGGCGAGCCAGGGCCAAAGCGTAACGGGCCAGGTGATCGGCGATCGGAATCCGTCGGACCAACTGTGCGTAGGAAAGTATTTCTTTTGCAGCCAACGTGGGCGTGATCTGCGGCAGGTAGTCAGCAGTGGTCTGTTTGACGATCTGCAATTCTTCGTCCTCATCGGGATAGTCGACCAATACTTCGAACATAAAGCGGTCGAGTTGCGCTTCGGGCAGCGGATAGGTTCCCTCCTGCTCGATGGGGTTTTGGGTCGCCAGAACAAAGAAGGGTTGGGGCAAGCTGTGACGCTGCCCGCCGATGGTCACTTGCTGTTCCTGCATCGCTTCGAGCAAGGCGGCCTGTGTCTTGGGCGGGGTGCGATTGATTTCGTCGGCCAGCAGCACGTTGGCAAAGACCGGTCCGGGAAGAAAGTGAAAGGTCCGTTCTCGCGTCGCCGGGTCTTCCTGCAGAACGTCGGTGCCGGTGATGTCTGCCGGCATCAAATCGGGCGTGAACTGCACTCGGCTGAAATCGAGAGAGAGCGCCTCGGCCAAGGTACGCACCAACAGTGTCTTGGCCAAACCAGGGACGCCGACTAGTAGGCAATGGCCACCGGCCAGCAGCGCGGTTAGCAGTTGCTCGACCACCTGATCTTGGCCGACGATCCGCTTGCCCAGCTCGCGGCGGATGTTGCCAACCACTTCGCAGAGCTGGTCGACGGCTTGAACATCTTGCTGGTCGGTCATGGGAGGGAATTACTCCAATGGTTGCTTGTGAGGTAGATGCCGAGAAACTGTCTCAGCGGTGGGTGTAAAGCCAGTATCCTCGACGTGAAAGACCGAGAGTCGGGACGGACCGGCAGCCACCAACAAACCGTCGGTTAGCAGTAGATTAGCGCCACCCGGCTCGGGCAGCTCGACCGGTTCGGATAACTGCTTGCCGGAGGTTCGGTCGACCAGTTCGATCGTGCGGTCGGTCGGCCAGTAAACGAAGTTGCCTGTCGAAAGGGCTTGGCCGACACCATCGGGCAGGTCGGGCGCCCAATCGGTCTCAATCTTACCGGAGTCGATCTCAACCTTTCGCAACCGTCTGCCGCCTAACAGAATCTGGTCACCGTCATTGGCTATGAGCTGGCCAGCGGCTGCGTCCAGGGGTTGGCGCCACAGCAGGCGGCCGGTGTTCGCCTCCATCGCCAACAGATCGCGGCTGTCGGTTGGCGCGACCAACAATGTGTCGCCGTGCAGCACCGCGGGACTGGAGCCCCGATAGTAGGCGTGCGGTTGAGAGTTGTCAGACGAAGTGGCAGTGCGCGGGTAGGTGCGGACCCAATGCGGCTGACCATCTTCGCTGCGCAAAGAGGCCACGACGCCCAGGTTAGTAATGACGAAGACCTCGCCGGCGTCGAGAGCCAACCGATTGGAAACCCATTGACGCTCGCCACGAGTGGCAGGCGTGTTGGCTTGGGCAATCGACCGCTGCCAGAGAAGCTGCCCGCTGGAAGCTTCGTAACTAACGATGCTAAGCTGGTCGGTTGGGTCACTCGACCGCAAGGGGACGAGCAACCGTCCACCGTCGATCACGGGCGGACCGGCAAAGACTGATCTTGCTTGCTCAGGTTGGAGTCGCAAGCAAAGCGCCGCGTCCTGCTGCAGATCGAGCCCCCACAATTGGCCTGTGGACCGCTCGGCTGCCGGTCGCTGCCAGCTGATCAGCCCGCCCAGCACGCCAAAGATCTTCCGGTCGGCGGCGGTCAAGTAATAGTACGGCTGGCCAAGTGGTTGATGTGCTGGTGAACGTCGAAGATCGCTCGACGATGCAAGATTATCCGACAGGACGTTGCTGCGAGCTCCGAAGGCGGGCTGGCCGGTTTGCAGTTGGACTGCCTGGACGCCTGTCGCGTCTTGAAAGAACAGCAGACTGCCGATGGCAACTGGAAACGTTGCCGGGAGCGACGTCTCCTGCAGAGCGCTCAATGGCTGGCTCCACAACAATCGAAAGGCTGGCGGCGAGATGGTCGTTGATCCAAGCGACTCCGTAGCGGTCTTGGTTTCCGTGGCCTGATCGAGTAGCTCGCTGAGTCGACGCGCCAGCGGAACATCTCGGCCTGCCAGTCTTCCCGTCGCAGCAGGACGCACCGTTTCAAGCCAAGCGATCTCGGACTGGGCACGTTGCAAGTCGCCCGCCCGCAGCGATACCAGGGCCAGTCGAGCGATAGGCACTTCCAGTGGGATGTCGGTGTCGGGAAAGACAAGCGGTGCGGACTGCTGTGTTTCAGTTTTGACCGGCAAGCGTTGCAGCTGGGGGCTGATGCGCTGCCAGTACCGGCGAGCGGTCCGATAATCGCCCCGCTCCAACGCCAACTCGCCCAACGCCAATAAGGCGTCGTCTCCCCACTCGCTGCAGAAAGCCTGATCGACGACGCGCTGAAGCAGGCGACGGTCGCGCTGGGTGACACCCTGCCGATACCACTCGCCGGCGGAAGCGTCGACCCGGTGGCGATACTGCTCGAGTGCCTCCGGCGGCAGACTGGCCAAACTTCGGTGACAAGACTCGGCCACGCTGACGAACAAATGCTGGTCGAGTTGAACGACTCCCTGGGAGTTCTCTTCCAACAACCCGACCGCCAATAAAATGGCGTCTTCCCATTGACGGTTTTCAACGAACGATTCGAGTCGCTTGAGCCGACGCCGCTCGGAGCTGCGGACTTCGTCCAGACGCGGCTCCGAAGGAGTCCAATGCTTGTTGGCAGGCTCGGCCCCGACCGCCTGAGACGAGAGCTGACCGGCCGCCAACAACCAAACCGTCAGCAGACACGGTCGTACCCATCTCGGCAGGAAGTCCCGCTGAATACGTGTTAGGGGCATGTGCAACATGGAATTGGCCACTGGGCCGGGTAATTGGTGAGCAAACCGTAGCAAGTCAATATGCATTATAGACTTGCGCCGGAGCTACTGGAATCCGCAGAGCGAATCTCATCCGAGGCTCCAAGACGTCAGGAGCGCGTGGTGCCGCCGAAACGCTGCAAGCCGTAGCCCAATAGAAAGATACCGACCGACATCAGCAGGAATTTCAACATCTGGCCGGTCGAAATCCGCTGACTTAGCTGGGCCGCCATGGCCAAGGGAGGAATCACCAGGGCCGCGAATTGTAGTAGGCGCGCTAGAGAGTGCATAACCAGCAACCTACCGGCCCCGACCCAGCCTGGCAAGACGGGACCCACCGGCGAACAGCCATAGTCGAATTGTATCGCCCCGATTACGATGTACGTTGGCCGTAAACCTGCGCAGAACTATTACTGATATGGGACAGAAAAATGACGTGGAACCCCGATCGAAAGCAGGCCCGGGCACGCTGCTGTGGCGAGCGACACGGCTGAGGTGTCCGGCGTGTGGAGAGTCGAAGATCTTTCGCGGCTGGTTCGCAATGCAGGACCCGTGCGGGCGATGCGGTCGGCGTTTCGATCGAGCGCCGGGCTATCTGCTCGGTTCGATCTATTTTAATTATGGCATGACGTCGCTGCTGGTCGTTGTGCTGTACTTTAGTCTCTACTTTTCCGAGACGCTCGCAGGGTCGCAGCTGGTCGTGCTGCTGGGAATCTTTGCGTTGTTGTTCCCGGTTTGGTTCTTCCGCTACGCACGCTCATTGTGGATTGCATTCGACGAGCGATTCGACCCCTGGCCCAACGAACAAGAAGCACGTGAGCTGGCTGCGGAAGTGGGCAGCCCGGACGGATGAGACGTCCCGCCGTAGCGAGGGGTTACTCGAATGCGATGTCGTCCTGTTCGGACGCAAGCTGGGCCGATGCTTCCTGCCGCCGTGCGCGACGGATTGAGAGATAGGCTGCGCCGCCGAAGGTGCCGATGATCACAAAGGGCATCGACATCATAAACAGGATGCTATAGAAGTACCCCGCCGCCATCGTCCGCCCGGCAGCGTCGTTCTCGGCCAGGCCATCCTTGCAGGTGGGGCAAGCGGTCGCTGTGGATGCGAGCATGGCCAGCAGCGCTGTCACCAGCAACATGACAGTCAAAGTTCGCAGGAGATGGTGCATGGTTGGATTCATCATAAGAGTCACAATGATAGCCGGATTATAGGGCTCACGCAGTTCGCTGGCTAGTTCACCGGCGGCCACAAGTGGTAGAGCATCACGTAGACCGCCACGCCGCTGATCGAGACATACATCCATATCGGAAGGGTCCACCGGGCGAATTGACGATGTCTGGCCAAAAACCGGGCTCGCACTTGGGGGTCGAGCTGGGCGGCGCCTCGCCAGCCGGTTCCTAGCGCCGCAAAAGTGATTGTGATCAGTGCCAAAACCGGTACCGTCGCGGCCAGGGGAATGTGCGTCGCCAGCAGGATGTAGTAGAGGTATCGCACAGCACCCGGATGCGTAAACGAGACATGCCCCGCGGTATAGTGGTAGGTCAGGTAGCTGATCAGAAACAAACAAGAGACGCCAAACGCCGAGAGCATCGCCCTGGCATGCGCCACCACTCGGCCCCGGCGAATCAGTATCAACCCCGTCACCAACAGCAGTGCTGCCAGCGTATTGAGCGCCGCATTCAGATGCACCAGCGCACGCGTCGATTCGGGAACTGTGGATAGTAACGCAACCGGACCGTCAGCCCCCAAAGCAGGAATCATGCCGCGACCCGCGAATCTTCAGGTTCCTGGACCCCGTCTGGCGGAGTCGCTTCGGACGTGGCTGGCGGTTCGTACGGTTCTTGCAGGCATTCGAGCAGCAGTAGGCGGAGTCGTTCCGACTGGGTCTTGCTGGTGGCGTCGAACATGCCGCGGGCTTCGCCTTGCCGGTCGATCACCACTGCATAATCGTTGTGCCCGCGCCAGCCGATCGGCAGCTTCATCACTTCCTTGCCGATGCGCGAAATATACGCCAAGTCGCCGCGGCAGAATAGCCAACGTTCGGGATCAGCCTGGTAACTGTCGGCATACTCCCGCAGCACAGGCAGGGTGTCGATGTCGGGATCGACCGAGATGCTCAGCCACACGACCTCACGCAACTCTTCGAGGCTGTTCAGGTGCCGGATGCTGGCGTTGAGCCGCGGGCAGGCCCCTGGGCAGGTGGTGAAGAAAAACGTGGTGACCCAGACCTTGCCTCGCATCTCCTCGGAGCGAAACGGTTGGCCGCTGCGCTCGGTCAGCTCGAAGTTCTCCAGCGGCGGTCCCTCGAAGGTAACGTAGTCTGCAGCGGCCTGGTATTGCCGAACCTGCCACCACTTCCAGCCAGCGTAGCTAGCCCCCAGCAACACCATAATCGTCA
>Ga0315336_1006270_pt1 | contig 12284 bp, 10 predicted proteins | sample ASW5metaG_FD_204512 | JGI IMG/M metagenome (GOLD analysis project Ga0315336, IMG submission 204512) | Ammonia-oxidizing marine archaeal communities from Monterey Bay, California, United States - ASW #5 | ecosystem: Environmental > Aquatic > Marine > Intertidal zone | place: USA: California...
CTCGACACTGTTCGTCCCGATGACCGGTATCTCCGAAAAGCAGCGTACCCTCAAGCCGGACCCGCTCGACCCAAAAATTGTCAACTCCGGTTTCGAAGTGGATGAAGATGGGGACGGGCGGCCCGACAGTTGGCATTATCAGCGGCAAAGTATGCTCACCGGCGGACAGGCACCAGAGGGATCCCGCTATCTTCGGTTGCACAACACCGAACCGGGGCGCGCCGCGCACGTTTTGCAGGGCATGGCGATCGACGGACGGCGCATCAGCTCGCTCGACGTCACGGTGATGGTAAGGATCGAGAAGACCGCTGCGGGACCAAAGTCATTTCAAAAGCCGGGGCTCGTCATCCATTTCTACAATTCCGCCCGGCGACCCATCGGTGAGAAGATTTTGGGGCCGTGGACCGGTTCGAGTGGTTGGCAGTTCCGAAATGCCGTGATCCCGGTCCCGGCTCAGGCGCGCGAGGCGATCCTCCGCATTGGCCTCAATGGGGCGACCGGGACGATGTCGGTCGATCAGGTGAGGCTGGTCCGCAAAGGCTCGCGTTGAGGGAGTTAGACATGGAGGAGAAACTCTTGAAGCCGGCTAACCTGATCCGCGTTCAAACCGAGGCGGGTGCAATCTTCGACGACAATCAGCAGCACGCCCGGCATTTCGGAGATCCTCATGGGGAATACGAGTCCGCTCGAACCGGTTCTGCTCTGTTTGACCTGAGTGATCGCGATGAGCTAACCGCGTCCGGTGACGACAGGGCCGTTTTTCTCAACAATTTCTGTACGAACAACGTGAAGGCGTTGCTGCCCGGTCAGGGATGTGAAGCCCTCGTGACGAACGTGCAGGGAAAAGTCGTCGGGCATGTTTTCGTTTTCGCGGGTGAGAACGCCATCGGGATGGATTCGACCGCCGGTACCGCGAATACGTTGCTCGCGCATCTGGAACGCTACATCATCACCGAAGACATCGAGCTGCACGCGCCGACGGGCAACTCGGGCAAGTTGTTCCTCACTGGCCCGGAAGCCGATTCTGTGTTGAAGCAAGTCGGCATAACGGCCGGTGGGCTCTCGGCGTACGATCATATTCTGGTCGACTGGAAGCGCGAAAAGATTTCGGTTCGCCGGGCTGATTTCGTCGGCAGCAGCGGATTTCTACTCGTCGCGAAGTGGGATTGTCTGGCAGATCTGTGGAGTGCGCTGACGCAAGCCGGTGCTCGCCCCGCCGGCGCGGAGGCATTCGCTTACCTCCGCATACAAGCTGGCATGCCGTTGTACGGAGTCGACGTTTCCCAGGAAAACATGGCGCAAGAAGTCTCGCGGACGGTTCAAGCCATTTCGTTTACGAAGGGCTGCTACCTGGGACAGGAACCGATCGCCCGCATCGACGCCCTGGGGCACGTCAACCGGATGCTGCGAGGATTATGGCTGGACGGAGCGGCTCCACCACCCGGTTCCGCCGTTCTGGACAAGCAGGGTGGCGAACCAATTGGCTCGGTCACCTCGTCCGCCCAACTCCCCGGCGAACCAACGGTCGCCCTCGCTTACCTGCGGAGCAAGTTCGCTCAGCCCGGCGGTGAAGTTTTCGTGCAGTCTGGAGCATCGACCGTCACGGCAACCCTCTTTTGGCCGGAGGGACTGGCGGATACGTAGCACACTGGGCACCGTAGTGGAACACAACCAACGGGCCAGACGATGACTGATTCACCGTCCACTCCAGCCTTCAAACCGTGGGACCTGCTCCTCTCCAGGTGGACCGCTCTGCTTGCCGTCTTGGCGGTGATCGGTGGCTTCGTCTACTTGTTTTGGTCGCCACACCTAAATCAGAGGTTGGCCAGTGAACCCGCCATCGAAGCATCCGGAAATCAAGTCTATATCGAAATTGAGCCGGGTGGCTCCGAGTGGATTCGGGATCTTGAAGAAGACGGGGCCCCACCAGAGTTCGGCGATGACGACCTGAAGCATTTGGAAGGACACAATGAAATACGATACCTGTCCCTCATGCACACTCAACTCAGCGACCAGGGACTTCAGCATCTGGGCGGACTCAGCAACCTACAATACTTGAACCTCGCCGGCACGCAGGTCAGCGACGAAGGTCTCAAATACTTGGTACGTCTGACCAATCTACAAACTCTGACCCTCTCCAAAAACGCAAGTCACTGACGAGGGGCTGATCAATCTGACGGGGCTGAAAACACTCGAACGGCTCGGCCTTCGCAACACCCAGGTCGCCGGAGAGGGACTGAGTCATTTGGCCGGTCTCAGAAATCTCAAAGTCCTGATCCTTGGCAACACGCAGGTCGGCGATATCGGACTAGAGCATCTGGCAGGACTCAGCAGACTCAACGCACTGATTCTTGACGGCACACAGATCAGCGACGAAGGACTGGCGCATCTCGACGGTCTCACCGAACTCAGTGAGTTGTATCTGCATAATACAGAGATCGGCGACAGCGGACTGAAATATCTGGCCGGCCTTACCAAACTTCGCTTCCTATTACTCAACGGCACGCAAGTCCGCCAGGAGGGACTTCAACATCTCGCTGGTCTGACGGAACTACGAAACCTGAATCTTTCGGACACGCGCGTCACCGACGAAGGAATCAAGCATCTCGCTGGGCTGCGGAGACTTGGATCAGTCCACCTCAAGAACACACCGATAGGCAACAAGGGACTTGGTTATCTAGCCGAACTGACCGAACTCGGATGGCTACAACTCGACAACACGCAGGTAAGTGACACGGGATTGAAGCATCTGGCGGCTCTTTCCAAACTCAAAGTACTAGCTGTCAGCGGCACGCAGGTCGGCGATGAGGGGCTGAAGCATCTCGCCGGTCTGACGGAAATGCAATACCTGCACCTCAACGATACGCAGGTGAGCGACGAGGGACTTAAACATCTGGCCGGCTTTGAAAAGTTAGAAACATTGACGCTGCACAACACACTGGTCACCGACGAGGGACTGAAGCATCTCGCCGGACTTGCCAAACTCTACTTTCTGGATCTCAGCGGCACGCAGGTCAGTGAAGAGGGACTGAACAATCCTGCGGGACTGACCGGACTAACTTTCATCCACCTCGATCATACACAGATCAGTAAAGAAGGCGTGGCGAGACTCCGCCGCGCACGACGCCATTGCGTAATCGAATTGGTGCCAAGGCGAAACGGAACAAGGACCACGGGGAGCCATACTGTACGATAGCGTGGTCCACTCACGGCGGCGGTATTTTGCCCCCAACGCGCTCCTGAAAAAGTGGCCCGTATTTGGTATAATGCCTCTTTCCCGCTGCGGTTCGGTGGCTGTGGTGGTGCGACGCGGCCAGACAGAACTTCGAAGTTCTGGGGGCTCGCCTGCGGCTCGACCGCCAGGCACTCGCATGGGGCAGTAATCGAGCGCGCGAAGCAGAAATCGCGCGCGACAATAATCCCGAAAAACGGGATTCGTTATGCAAAAAGGATTTGTGACATTCTGAGCACGAAGATTTTTAGACATTCCCGGAAGTAAAGACGGAAGTGAGAGGAGCCACTTTGATGAAGAAACCGATCCGTGTCGCAGTCACCGGTGCCGCCGGGCAAATTGGTTATGCATTGGTATTTCGGCTCGCTTCCGGCGAGCTGTTTGGTCCCGACCAGCCGGTCATTCTGCATCTGATCGAAGTGCCGCCGGTCATGTCGGCTTTGGACGGCGTGCAAATGGAGCTGGACGACTGCGCCTTCGGGTCGCTCGCCGGGCTGGTCACTGCGGACAGCGATCATCTTGAGGAAGGTTTCCGCGATTGCAATTACGTCATCTGCGTCGGCAGCATTCCGCGGAAGGCAGGCATGGAAAGGGGCGATCTGATCCGGGTGAACGGGCCGATCTTCACCAACACCGGCAAGGCAATTCAAGCGGCCGCGGCGGCGGACGTGCGTGTGCTGGTTGTGGGCAATCCGTGTAACACCAACTGCCTGATCGCGATGCACAACGCACCCGACGTGCCGCGCGACCGCTGGTACGCCATGACGAGGCTCGACCAGAACCGGGCGGTCAGCCAATTGGCGCAAAAGGGGGGAACGCCGATCGCTTCGGTCAAGAACCTGGCGATTTGGGGGAACCATTCGGCAACACAATTCCCCGACTTTTTCCACGCGACCATTGACGGCCGGCCGGTCCCGGAAGCGATCGACGATGCCGCCTGGCTCGAAACGGAATTCATCGAGACGGTGCAGAAGCGTGGGGCGGCTGTGATCAAGGCACGTGGCGCCTCCAGTGCCGCTTCCGCAGCGAACGCCGCCGTCGACAGCATTCGGTCCATCGCCAATCCAACGGCCAAGGGAGAGTCCTTCAGCGCGGCCGTTTGCAGCGATGGCAGCTATGACGTGGCCGAGGGGTTGATCGCCGGTTTTCCGCTGACCAGCGACGGGGTGAGTTGGAGCATTGTTAGCGGCATCGAGCACAACGACTTCGCGCGGCAAAAACTGGAAGCGACGATTGCGGAATTGCAGTCGGAACGCGATACCGTGAAGGATTTGTTGCCGAATTGACGCTCACTCGGCGGTTCGCGAATGTTGATTCTCACGAACCGGCCGGCGGGGCGTCCTGAGCAGGCTATTCATTTTCAGCGGTGGGTTGAACGGACATGGACGGCACCAAGTTAGAGACGGTGAGCCAATCGGCTGCGTGGCGCGAGTGGGATACCCGGTATGTTTGGCATCCCTTTTCGCCGATGCAAGCGTACCGGGACGAGCAGGCCCCGATCGTCGAAACCGGCGACGGGTTCTTCTTGATCGACACCGAAGGCAACCGTTACCTCGACGGAATTTCGTCACTGTGGTGCAACGTACATGGCCACCGAGTCCCCGAAATCGACCGGGCCATCCGGGATCAATTGGATCGAGTGGCACACAGCACGCTGTTGGGACTGGGGAGCGGCCCTTCGATCGAGTTGGCGCGCGAATTGGTGGAACGGACGCCGGCCGGCTTGAACCACGTCTTCTACTCCGATAGCGGTGCGACGGCTGTCGAGATTTCGCTGAAGATCGCTTACCAATTCCATCTTCAGCACACGGCCGCGATTGAGAAAAGGTCCGATTCGAATCGTAGGAACCTGTTCGTCCGCATGAGCGAGGCGTATCACGGTGATACGCTTGGCGCCGTCAGTGTTGGCGGGATCCCGCTGTTTCACAAGGTTTACCGCGATTTACTTTTTGAGACGCTCGAAGTGCCGGCCCCGGTCGCGTACCGTCCGCCACCTGGTTTCGATGCCGACGCATATCTCGCACACTGCGATCGCGAACTCGAACGGGTGATCGTCGAGAATGCCGAGAGGATTGCCGCATTCGTGATCGAGCCGCTGGTGCAGGGTGCCGGCGGAATACTTGTGCACCCGCCCGGTTATCTCAAACGGGTCCGCGAGCTAACGGCAAAGCATGGCATCTTGCTGATTGCTGACGAGGTGGCGGTTGGGTTCGGTCGGACTGGAACTCTTTTCGCCTGTGAGCAGGAACAGGTCCAGCCCGATCTCCTTTGCCTGGCGAAGGGAATCACCGGCGGTTATCTCCCCCTGGCGGCCACTCTCGCCACCGACGAGATTTATGAGGCCTTTCTGGGCGACCCAACCGAACGTAAGACCTTCTTTCACGGGCACACCTACACGGGAAATCCGTTGGGGTGTGCCGCGGCGTTGGCGTCTCTCGAGCTATTCGACACGAACTGTGTGCTTGACAACGTGGCCGAGAACACGCGAATTCTCAGCCGCCGGCTCGACGAGATTCGGGAGTGGCCGCATGTCGGAGAAGTGCGGCAGAAAGGGATAATGGTCGGCATCGAACTGGTGCAGGAGAAGCGAGCCAAGATCCCCTTTTCGAACACGCGGCGAACCGGACATCTGGTAGCGCTCGCAGCGCGCCGGCAAGGCGTGATTCTCCGGCCGTTGGGGGACGTGGTCGTCTTGATGCCCGCCCCAGCGATGCCGGGCGAACTTGTCGAACGACTCTGCGATGTCGCGTTCAAGGCGATCGACGAAGCAACAGGCAACGTCTGAATGATTTGAAATCCCGCAAGTCCACACGCGTGGTCACCGACGTCCCGCATACGGGTTACTCGTGTCGGAATCGGCTGGTATCAAGATGCGGTTGAATCCCCAGCTTCCGGCGCAGAGGGGGGTGACTCCGTCCCGATCTCTTCGGCAACCTGTTTCAATTGTTCGCCGAGATCGCTCATTTCAATGGCGTCGAATTCTTCGCGAGAGGGGATCGTTGCGGCGGCGATCGGCTTCAGATGCTTTCGGCGAAACATCCGGTCGTGCCGGGCGACTCGCCAGACGGCAACACAAACGGCGGCCCCCATCACTACAAACAAGAGAATGAACAGCGGATTCGATACGACTGCTTTCTCCCGGCTGCCCAGCGGCTGAAGCCAATGCAATGTGTCGGCAAGCAGAACTGGTGCGGAATGCAGTCCGTGGCGAGCGGCATAGCCTTGTCGCTTGAAAAAATAGCCGGTAGCGCGGACCCGCACGCGTGTTTGAATTTCCGCGCCTTGCGGAATCTCTGTGGGAAGAGCGGTGCAGAGGAGACGGTATGGATTCTCACCAGAATCGGCCGAAAAGAGCCAGGCTTCGTACAGTTCGTCGATGCCATAACGATTTTCACCTGCGGAGATTTGGATGAGACGCTTCACTTCGCCTTCCACGGTCACCAACGATCCGCGGAATTGCTCCGGTGCCGTCATGAGAGTTGTGTATGTTGCGTCAGCGCGGGCCGCGGTCTCCAGGTCACTCAACGAGATTCGGCGTACCTTCGCCAACACTGCATAGAAGGCATCCGCTTCGTTTTCCCGGATTCCCAAAGTGTCGTCCTCAATGGGAGCGAGACTCTTCGCATCAACGGTAGTTTCTTTGGACAAGTCAGCAGGTGAGCCGCGTGCGGGGTCGGCAAGCCCGGTGGCACGCGGCTCCGAGTTTGTCGAGTTGGTACTGGCAGTGGCCGCGTTGTCCTGTGGAGGGGCTGCGGACGGTTGGACGAGCGGCGTCTTAAGCTTTTCAGAACCCACGCCCGGATCATGCACTGCTTCCGACGAGATCTGATCAGCAGAGTGCTCTCCCGGGAACATCCAACTCCAGAAGCTTGGCTTGGCGACCACTTTCATGGCGATCAGCACGAACACCAGCAACGCCACGAGCCGAAACAGTTGCTTACGATCGGCTTTGGTAAAATAGGGAGGCCGCTGACGTGGATTATCGATAACCATGACAAGCTGTCGAATTGCGGCGCTGGTTGAATCGGGGCCTGGTGGTTGCAGAAGTCAATTGTACCCCCTGTGAAAGAGGCTCACAACATGCGTGGCGGGCTGTGCCAGGGTGACGACCATTGGATTCGAGGGGTTTTTCGGTGCCAATGGGGTTTTGGGGTGGGTTCACGCCGGGTCGGAAAAACCGATCCGAATTGCACGGGACGGGGTTCAATATTGGTACTCAGACAGGTGGTCGGGATGTGCGCGGCGGACAGGTTAGCTAACATTGATATTTGGATTGGTCAATGGTCTGGAATACGTATAGGATTGCTGTAGGCAATGTAAATTCGTTTCCTGCGGTAGCCGGAGTGTCAGCCACGCAGGAGCTCTCTCTGACACGCTCAAGAAGCTTGTACTGTCGCTGAGACTGGTATCAACAGGAATATCTGATGCGCACAACGAGGGATCCACAATCGAGCGTTTCACGCGATCCCGTGATGGCGAAGCGCAGGTTCGCGCCGCAACGGACTCGGCGGGAAGTTAGGGGATTTTCCGCCCTGATTATGGTCGGCGTTTTAGCTTTCGGTACGCTGGTGGTATGGCTGCTTATCTACAGCAGTTCAGGGCAAGATTCTTCCCAGCAGGCGCTCACATACAAAGTGACGCGCGGCGATATGGTGTTGACTGTCACGGAAGATGGTAACGTCGAGAGCGCCAGCAATGTCGACGTGAAGTGTGAGATCGCCGGGGGTGGGACGATTCTCTGGATTGTCGAAGACGGCAAACAGGTGAAGAAAGGAGACGAGATCGTCCGGCTCGATCAGTCCCAGCTGGTTGATCTGTTTAACGCCCAGGAGATCACGTACGAAAAAGCTCGCGCGATGAAGATTCAGGCGGAGGAGGATTTTGAAGCGGCTAAGATTGCCGTTGAGGAATACGCGCAGGGTACGTATCTCAAAGAATTACAAACTCTCGAGGCTCAGATCACCATCGCGATGGAAAATCTGCGCAGTGCTCAGAATATGCTGAAGTTCACCGAGGTGATGTCGCGTAAGGGCTTCGCGACCACTTTGCAGCTGGAAGCGGACCAGTTTGCGGTGGAGCGGACCAACCTGGAACTCGAATCCGCGAAGACGGCCAAAACGGTTTTAGTAAAATTTACCAAGGCGAAAACGATCATTGCACTGGAAGCTGCGCGTGACGCAGCCGAAGCCCGGTCGCGATCCGAAACGGCCGCCACGAACTTGGAGAAGGTTCGCATGGATCGTTTGGAAGCACAACTGGCCGACTCTGTGATCAACGCCCCGGCAAACGGGATGGCCATTTGGGCCAACCAGCAAGGAGGGCGCCGTCGGCAAGAAACACCCGCGGTTGAGGAAGGCGCCTTGGTCCGCGAGCAGCAGACGATTATCCGGCTGCCCGACCTCACCAAGATGCAGGTCAAGGTCACGGTGCACGAAACGAAAGTTGACGAAATCAAGCCGGGCCTGCCGGCGACGATTACGATCCTCGATCGCGATCTATCGGGAAAAGTCGTCGCTGTCGCCAATCAGCCTGAAGCAGGTTCCTGGTATGCGACCGATGTCAAGCAGTACAGCACCACCGTTTCGATCGACGGGAAAGCGACCGGACTAAAGCCCGGCATGACCGCCGAGGTCGAAATTCTGATTGCGGAGTTGAGGGATGTCCTCATGGTTCCCGTGCAGGCGGTTGTGGAACAACGAGGGGATTTCTATTGCTGGGTGCAGACGGGTGCGGGTCCAGAGCGCCGACCGGTCGTTATGGGTGCCACGAACGATAAGTTGATCGAGATCAAGGACGGAGTAAACGAAGGAGACGACGTCATTCTCAACCCGCGGGCCCTGATTGCAGAAGCACGTGATCAGAACGGTGAGGAGGACGAAGGAGATGAGGGGAGAGAGAAACGGAAGCGGAGATCTCGCGGAGACGACTCTGGAGAATCAGAGTCGAATTCCAGGCGACGATCGGAGTCAGACGAGAAGAAAGAACAGAATTCGCCGGCAGACGATGGAAAGCCGTCGGACCGTGCAAAACAGAATTCCGCTGGAGTAGAATCCGCATCCGGCGGAGACCGGCCGCGCGGGAACCGGGCATTCAATTTAATGAGCGCCGATACCGACAAAGATGGCAAGATTAGCCGCGAAGAGGCGCCCGCACCACTTCAACAGCGATTTGACCGGATCGATGCCAACGGAGATGGCTTCATAGACGCCTCGGAGATCGCCGCCAGGCGCGATGCCCGCAACCGGTCGGGCGGCGACTAGACCCTCTCTAGCAACGATGCGGCAGGGCGAACCGTCCATTGGGTGGTTTGAAACATCGCTCCATAACTAACGGCGCACCTAGTGTGTGAACGCGGTCTCGAAAAGCCGTGCGACATCTTTTTCGGAAACGCTCTCAAGAAGGGGAAGCTGGAAGTGTTTGCACGTCTCGGGCGGACGCTGCGGTTGGGGCTCAAGAGCCTGTTGCTGCACAAGCTCCGGTCCGGTTTGGCCATGCTCGGCATCCTGATCGGAGTGACGGCCGTCATTTGGCTGGTCGCATTGGGCGAGGGGGTCAGCTATCAGGCGCAGCAGCAGATCAAAGACCTGGGCGCGACAAATATTATCGTCAAGACGGTGAAACCCCCGGTCGGTTCCAGCAGCGGCAGCACTAGCTATTTCATGGAGTACGGGCTGAAGCGCGCCGACTACGAGCGGATGGTCGCCACCATTCCCAACATCCTTCGCGCCGTACCGATGCGTGAAATTCGTAGGGAGGCTCGGAATGGCGGTCGCAGCGCCGATTGCCGGCTTGTTGGCTGCCTGCCGGAGTATTTCGAGATGAACCATTTGCGGATGGACCGTGGACGGTTCCTGGAAGATCGCGATAGCGATCGACGTGACAACGTCGCCGTGATCGCTGCAGAAACGGCTAACCAGTTATTCCCGTACGAAGACCCCCGCGGAAAAAGCGTCCGCATCGACGGTGAGTTCTACACCATCGTCGGTCAGACGGCGGAACGGACTCCCTCGGCAGCCATTGGAGGGAGTCTGGAAGGTCGCGATTACAATCTTGACGTGTACATCCCCTTGGCTACGTTTCGCGTGAGAGTCGGCGATACGGTGCTGACCGCCCGCGCCGGCAGCCGCGAAGGCGAAATCGTTGAGCTCAGCCAGATCACACTGACTGTTTCCGACATCGAAGAGGTCGAAGCCACCGCAGACATCGTTAGCCTGCTCTTGGAAAAATTCCACAAGAACAAGGACTATTCCATCACGGTGCCGAAAGAGCTTTTACGGCAGGCAGAGATGGTCCGTATGATGTTCAACGTACTCTTGGTCCTGATCGCCGGCATTTCGCTGGTTGTGGGCGGCATCGGTATCATGAACATCATGCTAGCGACCGTCACGGAGCGGACGCGCGAGATCGGCGTTCGCCGCGCCATGGGCGCCAAGCAGCGCGACATCATCTATCAATTCCTCGCCGAAACGATTGTGTTATCGGGGATTGGCGGGGTGCTCGGCGTTGTGTTCGGTTTTTCCTGCGGACCGGTAACCGTCTGCGTCCGCTGGGTTGTCAAACAATGGCTCCCCGAGGTTTGGAGTTCGTTGCCGCCGGCAATCCAGAACCTGGAGCCAGTGATGGCAATGTGGGCGATCGTGGCTGCCTTTGGCATTTCAGTCGTGGTCGGCGTGGCATTCGGGCTATATCCGGCGCGTCGTGCCGCCATGATGGATCCCATTGAAGCTCTGCGGCACGAATAGCACGTCGAATCCTGTTCGGCTTTTCAGCGGGCAGCGCGTCCGGCGTTTTCAACAGGTGGAACGGTTCCGGATCCGCCCGACCGAACCAAAGAATGATAGTGCCGCGCTGTGGCAATTCGACTATGCTAATAGCGTGACCGCTTTGTTCTTGTCCGCTCTCACTGGGATTGCCCCACACAGATGCGAGCTGCTGCAGGAAGCGAAATGAGGCAGAGTCGCCTCGACTGAACAGGTTTGCTCCGTTGTTGGTTGTGATGCATACAAATTGCACTGATTCGAGAACAGAACGCTTTGCCAACTTAGCGCGAAGCTGTGGTTCGATTCGGGGTCTGTTCTACATCCTGATCGTAGTGGGGCTTCTCCCTTATGATTTCCTGGGCAATTTCGCATGCGGCGATGCCCCGCTGCCTTTGCCGACGACGACTACGGTCACCAAAGGCAGCGCAAAGCAGCGGGGCCACCAAAGCACGTTTCTCAGTGACCGGCAATCGACCCAGCGGCTGGCGAAAGCCAAGGATCACGTCGCTAACGGGCGCAACACACGGGGTATTGAGCTTCTGCAAAGCGTTCTGGATCAATCGGATGATTTGTTTTACGAGCCGAGCAGCCAACCATCCCTACACGGATCGACTATCAAGAGCGAAGCCCTTCGCCTGATCGCAGGCCTTTCGCACGAAGGTAGGCATTTATACGAAGTTCAATTCGGTCCGACGGCCCGCCAGTTACTCAGTGCGGCAAAGACTGCCAATGACGTCGACGGACTCGAGGAGGTCATTCGGCGGTTTTTTCATACGGATGCGGGATATGAAGCGGCTTATCTGCTTGCGACTTATCATCTGGATCATTCCGAGCCTCTGGCAGCTGCTTTGCATTTCGACCGCTTACGACAATGTCCCCAGGCATCGGCGCAATGGGAACCAATGCTCTCTCTCAAAGCGGCGGTTTGCTGGAGCCGAGCCGGACTTCCCGAGCGCAGTCTTCAGGCGCTCATGGAGCTGCGGGCAAATAGCGAGCGAGGCCACATTACGCTCGGCAACAAACAGATCGCTTTCTTCGAGAAAGAGGGGCAGGCGCTCGACTGGCTTGTCTCGGTGCTCGGACCGCAGCAAGAGATGGCGCCGGCCGTTGAGGAAATGTGGACTGTCTTCCGCGGAAATCCGGCGCGGAATGCGGTGAACCGGTCGGTCAATCCCATCTGGGATTCTCAGTGGTCGTATCCGACGATCCGTGCGAACGATAACAACACAGATTCATACTTGGTTGGGATCGAAAAGCGGTTCAAGCAGCAGGAAGCAAACTTCGGCCGCAGC
>Ga0315336_1006273_pt1 | contig 12280 bp, 21 predicted proteins | sample ASW5metaG_FD_204512 | JGI IMG/M metagenome (GOLD analysis project Ga0315336, IMG submission 204512) | Ammonia-oxidizing marine archaeal communities from Monterey Bay, California, United States - ASW #5 | ecosystem: Environmental > Aquatic > Marine > Intertidal zone | place: USA: California...
TGCTTCCCATTCACTGTATATTTGATCTTTTGCATCTTTGTACTTTTTACTATCTACAGTAAATCCTATTACAGGTCCAAAACTTGTATCTGCTGTATTGCAAAAGAAACCTATTTCACATAAGTCTTTATACGGACCTTTATCAGTTAGTATTGGCTTATTTTGCCATAATTCCCATGCCATTGCTTCCTCCTTAAATTATTCCTACTCTTTGTTCTAGTCTCTTGACTCTATGTGAGACATTTATTATCTTTTGTTCAAGAGACTCTAATTTGTCAATTACTTTTAACAGGTCTTCCTTGACTCCTTTAAGACCTACTGTTGATTTTTTCTTATCTACCATTATTCTACTCCTTATTTGTTTCAATTTTATTTAAAAATTTCTTTACTTTTTTTGGATCTATCATTGTTCTTCTTAACATTGCCATTCTTTTATATGCAGAACCGCCTTTTTTTATTTTACCAGTTCTGTATAATTTTTCATAGAATCTTATGAATGGCAAGTCTGTTTTCATGATGTTGGTTCATAATCTATTTGTTCTATCTTTCCATCTACCATAAAAACTCCAGAAACTTCATCATTTGATTTAACAATAGATGCTCCTAATTGAACATCCTCATCATCATTATAGTCGGTTTCCTCTAAACATACATAACAGATACGTTCATCCGTATCCATCAATGTATGATGAAACTTATGTTTGCATTTTATACAAGTAAATTCCATTGTTTTAAACTCCTCTTTTTTCATTGGGTATGGCATTAATTTTATTAAATATGTTGTAAAATAAGTCTAAGATGTGGTTGAGACAAATTTTTAGTTTTAAGTACATACCATTCTTTTTCTTTTATAGTAAGTAAATGATCTCCACTAAATATTGTTTCTCCTATTCTTAAATCTGTTATTGTTAATATTTGGATTAAATCAGATATAATTATATTGTAATCTGGTTCATATATAGCTGTTTTTTCTACAATTAGTATATCACTATTATTTTCTAATAATCCTATAACAAATGAATATTTTCCAATACTATGTATTTTACTTAAAATATAATCTCCTGTAAGTGGCTTTCCTTTGTTATATTTCATTTTTTGTTCCTTAATTTATTAGCTAAGATAGGATTAAATCTATCCTTATTCATGCTATCTACAGTGTTAGGCAGTACATACCCTACCAAATCTATAGATAATCGCTTTATGTTGTTGTTTTTACAGCGTAAGACCCATTTGTGTATCATACGGTTAACTTCACTATCAAGAAAATCAAATGAATCTTCTGGCAGCTGTATTTTATGTTTACTAAATATCTTTCTAACTTTTGTCTTTTGTAGCATTTTTTCTACCCATCCTTTCCTGTATTTTACTTTTAAGATCTCTCCATATGACTTCATATATAAAAATAGCTATAATAAGTTGTACTAATATAAAAAATTCAGATAATAATATTGTTTTCATATCTACTCCTTTTAGTAAGTGTTATTAAATTATCATTACATTCCTGAACTCTATTCTTTGGAATAAAGTATGCAGAATCAATGTGTTTTTGGTCACTAAATGCTTGACAAAGATAACATTCTTGTCTAAACCATTTCATTCCCATATACTGCTGGACTTCAGGGAATGGAACTAAAATATATTCTTCATTCATTTTTGACTCCTTTTAAAGTTATTCTTCACATTATTTTCCACTTTTTTACCATTTTGGATAAGTGGGAACCAAGTTGACCTTTTCAAGATTGGCGACTTGTAATAAATAACTTCAACCCTAATACGGCTGACCTAAGCTTGTTAATGAAGATTATTTATTAAATTAATCCACAGGTGGACACCTACTAATCGGTTGCGAACTTCAATAGTATTGTTTCACACCTGTGGTATTGTACAAATTGTAAAAGAGAGAGACCACGCTTAACGATGTTCTACAAGTTTCCCAGTTATAGTTTACGTATTAACGGATGTGTGGTTTTAGCCGTAAACTCTCTCTTTTATTTTTATTATGCTGCTATTGGATTTAATTCCTTTAAAGCAGTCAATTTACGTACACATTTTTCATTTGTGTCCAAGTCAGCCCAAGAATTAATCTTAGTTTGGTTTTTTCCACTATTCCAGAATGTATGTGTACAAGCTTGTGTTACATCCCAAAGAGTGTGACTTGTACCATTAGATGGTGACTCTGAAAGGAATCTGTCTACAACTTTTCCCCATTGAGTATAACCAAGTACATCCTTACCAAGATGATTTCTCACAGATTTAAGTTTATCAGTTGTATCAACATCAATACTACCTAATCTATCAAGATTCTCAACTAATTCTGGCATTGAATCTGCAGCATAAACTATTGATTGTTTAGCTTCATCAAGTACTTCTGTCCAATTAGAATTATTGGGAGTATGCTTGAAACGAAACCTGTTAAACCATTGTTTATGAGTCATACCATTAAGACATGATAGTATATTGACAAAGATATCAAAAGACAATGATCGTGTCATATCATATGCATTACGCCACATTAATCCCATTGAAGCAGTATCTCCTACCTTCAATTCATGAGTGCCAAAGCCATTATCACAAATTTGAGTCATCATATACTTACTTCCATCAAAAATCTCTTTGCCTGTATTCCAGTTTCCTGGTAAGTTTGACACAAGATCATCTGAAAATGTCTTAACCTCTGAATTTGGAATTAACATAAACTGTTCACTTACGACACCACATTCGTAAGGTTTTCTCAGTGTAGTCCCTTCCTTAGTCTTATATGGTACTTCCATTTTTATGGAATACATTTTAGACTGCATACCACCATCTTCAGTAAATAGTGGTACTTTTTCTATTGGTGCATAAGGTTCGAATGTATTCATTCATTGCTCCTTTGTTTTAAACCACTGACAAATGGCTTTTTGATTAATCTCACTCCAGGGATTGTCTTTCCCTCTTTCAATTCTTGCAGTATTCTCTTCTTATCCAGTCTTTCTTCCTGAACAAGAATAAAATATTCCTTTGGAATTATGTTTTCATCTTCAACATCCACCGCACCGCTTGAATTTCTTATGGTTACTGGATTAAATACTGAATGCTTAGGTAAACTACCTAGAGCTTCATGATTATTTATTACCAGTTTTTTTACATGTTCGTTATCATTCCTGATAGCATTCATGACAGTTTTACATTTATTTATATGCTCTTTTATCATGTCTACTTTTCTATCATTGTCTGTATATAACCAGTAAATACCATCTTCTTTATCAAACAATTCAACAAACAGTTCTTTAACTTGAAGCTCCCTTTCTTTTGGATCCTGCATGTCTAAACCCATTTGAAGCTTCATGATATCTGTTGATATCTCATGCATCTTTCTTTTCTTCATATTATCCTTCCATTTTTCCTCTGATCAACATCAAGTCTGCAATTAAGTCTCTCTTGTTCTCTGTTCTTTAAAGTAATAAGCTCAAGATGTTCTATGACTCCTTCATTACCTCTGATAGGTTTCAATGCTAGTATCTTGTTTGCATTATAAGATATCCTGAATGATCCTGATGGACTTGCAATATCCACTCCATTCTTAAAAGCATCTTTGGATAATTCCCAAATACCTATAACAATACAATCTAAATCCTTAGATAAATTCATTATACCTTCAGAGATGTCTTTATCTTTTGACATTTCATCTCTAAACCTTGATTTCATCAATCCACAATGATCTATGAAGATTACTTCAGGCTTAAAATCAATTACATCAAGCTTTTTCTTTATCTCCCATGGAAAACATGGTTCAAATTCAAACTCAATATTATTCATTTTAGGCATTCCATTCTTTCCAGTTTTATAATGCTTTACTAAAGTTTCCTGATTCCAGCCATTATGAATCATTGATATTCTTTCCATTACCTGCCTTCTAGACATTTCAAATTCCATAAAATATGAATTTTTCTTAAAAGCAAGAATCCAATTTAATATCAACATTGATTTCATTGACTCTGGAGGAGCAGTAATAAGCATAGTTTCACCTGGATGTATAGGAAAATGCTGATCATAGAGACTACCTATATCAAGAGGTTCCTTATCAGATGAATAGAATTTTATAAGCTCTTTTTCAAGATCACTTATATTGTAGCTGCTGATAGACTTTTTAGATTTATACAATTTGCATTCTGGTGAACACATTCTATCTTTTATTTCAGAATTACATCCAAAATTGTATCCTTCACCATTATTAGCATTGTATACTGAATTGACTATCTGTTCCATTTCATTTTCAGTAAATAGATTATCACTTGAAGATATCTTTGTTCTCCAATATTCCATGAATAACCTTACTGCATCTTCTGGAAATCTAACTCTTAAATGAGAACCAAGAGTTAAAGCTGCCTTATGTCTGAATCCTTGTGGAACATTCTCCATTATTTTCTGAATACAGATATAATTATTAGAAATTGAACCCCTTCCTTGAGAAGTAAACTTCGCTTTTGGAAGAGAAACAGTTACATCAAATACAGCATTTGTTTCTAATTCCTGAAAAATGAAATTATCTCTTGGCTTTGCAGCATTTAAATCCAGCCAATGTTCATTAACATCTGCTATTTCAGATCTTTTAAGTGGTACTTTCCAATATCCAGAATGAACTTTTAAAGTGTTAGGCACTCTTATAAGTCTTGTCCTGTCTATTACAAGAGGATCAGCATAGTCATAAATACCTGCATTTTTTAAGACATGTTTAGCTTTTAAATGCAAATCATTACATGGTTCCCACTTAAATGCAGAACCTGAAATATGTACATGAAAACCTTTCTCTCCAGAAAAATAGACTTGTACTGGTATAGCTATACTAATATCTTCTAAAAGATTTAATAATGCAAATGTTAACTCTTTTGCCTGATCTATATTTGCTCCGTCAATATCAAAAATGAATTCATCAGGCATGTATAATTTTCCCCTAAATCCAGATAGTGTCTTCTTAGTTTTAACATATTCAACTACTTCTTCATCATAATCCCATAAAGACATGAATGTATCAGATGATATATTATAAAATGAAGATATCTGGCTTGGAGGAAAGAAATGATGACGGTTGGTAAGCGAAAATGCGTATTCTTTTAACATCATAAGTTATGTCCCCTTAATAACCAGACTGAATCTGTTCTGGTTGATTTTTCTTTAACATTAATTTCTCCCTTTTCTTTCATATCTCTAAAAGTTCTGTCATATGTAGAAGGTGATCCTAATCTTCTTCCATATAATCTAACACCTCTTTTTGAGAGACTTTGTATATCTCTGGTACGAAATCCTAATTTCTTATTATTCCAATACCATTTTATCATAATTCCTATGTGTTTTCTAACTGTAATCACCATTTTATTCTCCTTGTATAAAAAAAGGCTGACAAACATCAATTCCCCTGCTTTAAACTGATATTTATCAACCTTTAGTATTATTTGAAAGCTAGAATGGTGCGTCTTCAGGAAGATCTGTTATACTTTGTACAACAGCTTCTACTGATGTTTCACTTTCTCCATTTCTTGCTTGTTGCCAGGAACTAAGACCTCTTTCGGAACGAGTTTTCCAGAAAGAAACATCTTTTTCTGTATATGAAAGTTGATCTGTATCCATCACAACAGGAGCTGGTTCACGCCATATACGAGCATATTCACCATCACCTGTATCTTCTCTGTAAAATAGAACATTAATTTCTATTCCGCTGAGATTTTCTGTATCATCATCATATGTTATCACTGGTTTTCCAGATCCATTATCAATGACTTCTTGTATACCAGCATTACCAAATCTAAACCAACTTGAAATTCTAAATTCCTCTTTGGTTGTTTTGTTAACTGTTTCATATACACGAGCATTAAGATTGTCTGGATAATCCTCAAACCAAATATCCATAAACTTATTACCGTTATAATGATCATACTTGGCATTCTTGATTGTTAGTTGTTTCCAACCAGCTTCATAATCAGAACCACCAGAACCTACTGTTACTGTTTTAATTGCCATTTGTTTCTCCTTTATTAGTCAAAGTAGCTAGGCTTTTTGTTTTTCCAGTACCTGGACTTCCAACTACCATTATTCTCACATTAGAGAATCCTTTTTCTTTGGCAGCTTCAATCACAGGCTGAAAATCTTGTTTCATATCAGATGGGAGAAGATCAGTTCTATCTTTAGCATGTTCATATATGGATGAATGTTTTGTTCTCCACATATAATCTTCTGAACTACCATTCTTCTTTGTATAAGTATATAATACAAAATCAAACCATTTACTTATATCTTCTTTAGTGCTTCCATCTATATATGGTTTAATTTTTGTTCTTCCATCTTCAAGAGTTTCTGTTTTACTATGGCATGTTACAATGAGCACACCAGGTATTTTAGTAATGAATTCAAGCAATGTATCAAGAGTATTCTTTAACTTGCCCCATGAATTCAATCTCATTACACCAGTTTTGTCAACTAATGATCTTTGATACTTCTTTGCCAATTCAGAAAACGAATCAATAACTAAAGTATCTATTTTAACACCATTTTTCAGAATAGTTTGTTCTTGTACTTCTTTTATTACAAGATCATCTGAAACTTTCTTCTCAATTTCCATTCTTTGAGTAGTATACATTGAAGTTATAATGTTCCTAAAATCATCGAATTGAGCTGGTTTTAAAACTGGGCAGTTAAACATTTCCTGTATTTCAGTTTCTCCACCAAGAGTATTAGATCCATGTTCTGTATCGAACATTAAGATTTTTTTCATTTTATTTTCTTCCTTCTATTTTGAGAGATAAATAGTCAAAAGATCGACTATAAATCTACAATTGAATAAGGGAGCAGACTAGAGTAATAAGTCTACTCCCCTACATTATTATGTTAACACTTTTGGTTCAATATACTCTTCATCATCATCTCTCCAGGCAAGAGCACATCTAACACTTGGTTCATCGATTGTTTGTTCCCAACTATTCGCATTAGAAAAAGATGGACCCTTAGGATTAGGAATACCTTCAAAATGAATCTCTTCAGTAGATGGATTTACCATGCGTAAATATGAACCCCATCTAAATCCTTCATCATTTGAACTGTCTGGTATTTTTACTTGTACTAAAGAATAAGGTCTACTATCTATTGTTTCTTTATCCAGTTCTTTAGAATGTAAAGATGTAAGTATAGTATCCATACCAAAATGACTAATTACTATTCTTCTTTCTGATACATTACGCAATTTAAAAACATCTTCCATCTCTATTATAGACCAATCATCATGTTTTTGTGCATAATTAAGTCTTTCTAAAGCCTTTTTATTATGATATGATGATCGTCTATTTCTATTAGTATTCAATCTAGTGATTTCCATGATTTGATCATGCTGTCGTATCTGTATCTTAGTTGGTTTATTTAAAATCTCCAATTTTGAGTTGATAATCATTCCATTGAAAACCATTTCTTTCCTATGTGGTGTTTTATCAAAGAATTCTAAATATCCAGTTTGTTTCCATATTATTCTTTCTCGTCCATCTTTATTGCTTTCACTTTCAACACGTCCATACCTTTTCTTTAGTGTTGCTTTACCATCATACCAAGTCCATTTTCCTTCTTTATCTCTATATTGACCACCTGGACACCAATGCCCAAGAAACCAATGTAATGCTTGGGCTGACATATCTAATAATGATTTATCCATTACTTTAATTGTATCATTTTTAAGATTAATAATCATAGCAGGTATAGTCCATTCAGGTTTAGCATAATAAGATGTTCTAATATGTCCTACAACTTTATGTTTACTCATTTTGCAATATACAATTTTCACATAACCATTAACATGATCTTCAATGAAAGAAGCATTTGGCATTTTCTTTAATGTATCCAAATTCCATTTAGGCAAACTCCAACCTCTATTAGCAAATCCCATTAATCTACCACATTCCTTGTAACACCACCTATATGATCAAATTCCCTGACAATTTTTACTTTGTATTTACCAGATGGAACTTGTATTGGATTATGTTCTTGATGAATAAGAGTTGCTGTCTTTTCTATTTCAACATATTGTAAAGCATTAGTTTCACCCCTTCTACCCATATCAGTTACATATCCAGTAACAGGATAATTAATCATAGTTTTACTATCAAATTGAAATCTATGATTATGCCCAGTAGCTTCACCATAAGCAACAACAGTATCTCCATTACTTTCTCTTTCTACCCTAACTTTTCGCCAGTTATTAGACTCTTTTTTATCTTGAAAGGTTTTTGCTTCATCATCATTTAATTCAATAAATAATACATCACCTTGTTGATATTTTACCATCTTATTTCCCCTTCTTAAATGGAGATTCTAGAAACTTTCCAAATCCCCTGGTTGCTTGTTTTAAAAATGAACTGTCTGGTACTTTTACTGCAAATCCAGGTTTACCAGCTCTTCCCCATGGATTGTTAACTTTCTTTTTTTTGACCATTGTTGGTCCCCCTTTTTTCTTTGTTTTTAACATACAACATTATTCTTGTTGGAGTTACGACTCTTGTATTACAAGAACCACAACATATTCCACTATTAATCGGTTCTGCATTATGTCCACCATCCCAACCGTCAAGATCAGGCAGTATAATTTCTTTACATATACTGCATTTAGTCTTTTTCATCTTTAACATCTTCCTTCTTTATATTATAAGCATATCGCTTGTTATGCAATTCATCTTTTGTTTCTTGAGTTTCAGTCTGTAATGCTATAATTGTTAAGGCTATACTTATCTTTTCAAGATAGACTGTTATTTTCGGCAAACATTCATTAAAATTATCAAGTGCTTTTGCTTCATCTCTTGGTCTCATTTATTACATCCTTTAATTATTTCCCAACCTTCTTCCATTTTTATCTCACGATATTCATCATCACTGCATATGAACTCATAACAATCAATACTATATGGTATAACCATATCTTCATTCAGCTTTATACATTTCTTAATATATTCAGCTAATTCTTGTTCATTAGGCTCACTAATTTTATCATCTATTGTTTCTTTCATGAAAAACTCCCTTATTAGTTTAAAATACCAGCATCCACTCATGGTGGAAAACCACGTCATGTGTGTAAGGGAGTAAGCAGATGCTGATAGACTTAATCCCAAATAAAACAGCAGGGTTCCCTATTAGGAACAATCCTAATATCTAGTAGGAGCAATTGCCTGTTTCCAGGTCACGGCTCAACACACTCCTGTCTTTCGACAAGAAACCTTAAACAATGACTTTCCCAAGTTAGGGCATCATTCATAGGCATAATCACTACAATAAGTATGTTACTGTCCAGGCTGCTTCATCCCAGAACCTGTTGACAGTTAGAATCCGTCACAAAGAAGTTTAGTCTCTCGACCATCTTTTTATGTTATGTTACCAAGACTTTATCTGCAAGAGTTATCCTGCTTCACAACCTTTCGGCTGTCCCCATTTGGGTTAGTGCGACAACAAACAGTCCTTTCACTAAATTGCTGTCTAGATAAATACACGTCAGAACCTTTGAGACAGTTCTTCTTTCAAACGTGTGTAGAGATAAACAAAGACATTTTATCAGCTACGAAAACTGAACAAATGCAAAAACTGCTGCACTTCTGAATAGCTAACTCCAGCTCTACAACAATTTACTTTGAACCCTGCATGATATTAGATAGCATATATTTTCACAGTTACCTGCGTCCGACTTACACAGTCCTCATGAAGAGGGTTTGCTATCTATAAATTTTGGATGAGTTTTATGTCTTCCCAGGACAGTGGTATTGGGCAACCACCCGCACATTTATGTTTATACCATCCAGTTGGAGTAGTTTTCATTTTATTGTGTCCTTTGTTAGAATTTCTATATCATAATAATTCATTTCTTCTATTGCATAATCACGCAAATCGTCCTTTTCTTTTTTATTAAGAACTTTATATTGTTGAAGAAAATCACCCATAATACCATCACCAATACCCAGCATACTCTTTAAATATCCAAGTACTGTTGATTTTTCCACATTTAGTGGCTTTATTTTGACTTTTTCTGCCATTATTTACTCCCTGTTTATGTTAATAAGTTTTAACGTGTAGTTTTTATATTATCATCTATCCAATCTGCTATATTGTCAAAATTAAATCTATGACGATCTTCTTCATTATTACAATCATCATTCATTCCAGATAAAACATGAGCTAATTCATTGTCTTCAGCTCCTCCTTGTAATACCTCAGGAACAGACTTATATCTAATACGCCAATCATCAATAAATTCACCGTTAATTTCATCTTCAGGCACTCCTGCAACTGCACAAGCAACACCAAGACAACAATATGATGTTATGTAATCACCTGTAAGTGTAATACCATCGTCTTTATACACTTTTTCTTCATGCATTAAAGCTCCAGTACCTTGTATATAATCTCCACTTTTAAGTGCTTTGATCCATGCTTTCTTAAATCTCCAAGGTAAACTATATTTATGTTTTAATTCATCATGCATTATTCTCTCCTTATTGATTAAATGAAAAGGGCACTGAAACAGACATGCGGAGTCCGATATATCTCAAAATTGTAGTTGTGGGATATTACAATGCCCTTATGTTAAATGGGAAGAGAACAACCTATTCAAGGTTGATTTTTAATCCTTTACAGGAAATTAGAACAAACTCTTCCTTTTAAATTAATAGACCGCTAGTCTTTGTTAGTCCTTCAAGCGAGGCTTACATCGGAACGCTCAGTCAGATCTGAGATGGCGGTCTAAAGATAATAGGGGCTAATTTGGCTGGCATCGATTTCCCGCCCTGTATTCACAGTATTACTTAAGCCCCTACTTATTAATGTTGTGCAAAGCTGTCTGAACTTTATACCAGCTATGAACTGGCACCGTTGAGAGATCATTCCAATGTCTTTTTATAACACCAAGCTTTATAGATCGGCAAAAAGTCATTTCTCGAACGACACAACAAATATGAGGAATCTACGCTTCACCATCAATAATCTTACTTAACTAGTATTTCCAGAATATTGTACAGATGGACTCTTTAGCCTAATCTTTCGACGATTCCTCAATATCATACACAGAACTTATTAGAGTAAATACCTTGAGTAATATCTCTTGGATCTATCTTTCTGCAAGTCCTGCTTTTACACCATATAATATAACTTCTGGTGTCTTTCTTCCATTTTTCATTCAAAATAGCCTGAATAGGATAAGGAACTAGAATTATATCAAGCTTTTCCATCTTAGCTAGAACATAAAGATCTTTCTTGGTATGCAGATCAATTCTTAAATCCAGGTTTACATCCATCCAAGTAGGACTATTATCAGGATAATTATCATCCAAAGTGTCAAACCCTTTCCATCTTGGTACTAAAGATTCTTCTGCAATAAGCTTATGACGGTCAGCTACTTCTTTAGTACAACGAGGCAATGTTTCACCTTTAATGTCATGTTCATCAGTTCTTAACCAGTAATCATGAAACGATGAGAAATTACAGATATTGATTCCATTGTTAAGAGTAATCATTGGAAATTGATCCAGTAATAGATCAACATTGTTATTGTCATTCATAATCTCCCCCTTATTGAGATTTATGGTTAAAACATTTAGGATCGTTAGTTTAAAGCCCTTACACCACGTCAAGGTGATCCTTTGTAAGAGTGAAACTGTAATGATGACAGGCACTGTACCTACTTACATATTCTACATGTCCTGTGTTGCTAGGTGGCAACCATATAGTATGCTTTCGTACATTTGCAGGTGCAAACATTGTTGTGTTGCTCCCACCATCATTCAGAGTACAGTCTTGCACTGTGACCTAATAAGCACCACACTTACTAAATCGTTCAGACTTTACTAGTCAATAAATCTGCTGGTGACAGACATAAAGATAAGCATCATACCACTATAAATACCTGTCCAAGGTAAAGTATAGTATCCCTTACATTTCTGCATGTATGGGCATGACCTAATACAAATGTATTAACGCTATGAGCTTAACATCTATTTATACTCGCTCATACGAGTTTGGTATAAGTTAGTCCATTATATATAATAGAACTACGACTGTTACACTTGGTCTGCTTACAAACTATGGATGTATGGTATCAGCTATGTATAGTACCAATAACAACAGTAAAGGTAATAAAGGGGATAAATTAATATCCCCCTTAAGGTTAAAGGTTAGCGATTATATGAACGTGCTACAGTTGCATTACCAGATGTAGGATCTAGATTGAATGCTACATTCTGCCATGCACTTCTATCCATACCTTTGTGATGTCCAGCAATTGTGTCAG
>Ga0315336_1006274_pt1 | contig 12277 bp, 9 predicted proteins | sample ASW5metaG_FD_204512 | JGI IMG/M metagenome (GOLD analysis project Ga0315336, IMG submission 204512) | Ammonia-oxidizing marine archaeal communities from Monterey Bay, California, United States - ASW #5 | ecosystem: Environmental > Aquatic > Marine > Intertidal zone | place: USA: California...
GGATTGGCTAGGATTGTCGATGAAAACGCCCCGATGCCGCGGGTTTTGGGAGCTGTTGCTCCCGCAACCGCCGAGTGAACAGGAGTGAGTCTGATGCGAGGGAAGTCAGCGATTGGAATTCTCGTTTTGTGTGTTGTGTGTCCGCTGGCCGCGGTGCAGGCCGACGATTGGCCGCAGTGGCTGGGTCCGCAACGCGACAGTGTCTGGCGGGAAACGGGTGTGATCAACGCGATTCCCCAGTCCGGATTGCCTGTCCGCTGGCGGGTGCCGGTGTCTCTGGGATACTCCGGCCCAGCCGTTGCCGACGGTCGGGTCTTTGTGACGGACTATGTCCGCAGTGAGGGAAAGCTCGGCAACAGTCCCAGTGTGCGCAACGCGTTGCAGGGCCAGGAGCGCATTCAGTGTTTCGACAGCCGAGATGGTAAGTTGATCTGGAAACACGTCTACGATTGCGCTTATCGCATTTCCTATCCCAGTGGGCCCCGCGCGACGCCAACCGTGCACGGAGGCCAGGTGTACGTGCTGGGCGCCGAAGGGCATTTGCACTGTTTGCAGGCAAAGGACGGAAGCGTGGTGTGGTCCAAGGACCTGCAACACGACTACAAGGCCAAGACACCGATTTGGGGATTCTGTGGACACCCGTTGATCGACGGCCAGAAGCTGATCTGCCTGGTCGGCGGTCCGGGCAGCGTGGCGGTCGCTTTCGACAAAGACAGCGGTCGCGAGATATGGCGCGCACTGTCGGCTGCAGACGCGGGTTACAGTCCACCGACGATGATCACCGCCGGCGGCGCACGTCAGTTGTTGATCTGGCACACCGAGTCGCTCAACAGCCTGAATCCCGAAACGGGTGCCGTGTATTGGAGCCAGCCGCTGAAGCCCAATTACGGCATGTCGATCATGGCCCCCAGAAAATCGGGCGACCTGCTGTTTGCCAGTGGCATCGGGAATGTGGGAGCCGTCCTACGACTCAACGCCGACAAGCCGGCCGCCGACATCCTGTGGCGTGGCACCCGGCAGACGGGCGTTTACTGTGCCAACAGCACGCCGGTGATTGACAACGGAACGATTTACGGAGTCGGCTGTCAGCAAGGTCAGTTGCGGGCCGTGGAACTCAAGACGGGCAAGCGGTTGTGGGAGTCGTTTGCCCCCACCACCGGCAAACGCCGCGCCGGCCACGGAACGGCCTTCCTGGTCAAGCACCAGCAGCAGTATTTCTTGTTCAATGAAAGTGGTGACTTGATCGTGGCCCGGCTGACTCCCGCCGGATACGAGGAGCGGGGACGTTTCCACGTGTTGGAGCCGACTGGCGAGGCCTTTGGGCGACAGGTGGTGTGGAGTCATCCCGCGTTCGCGCAGCGGTGTCTATTCGCTCGCAACGACAAAGAACTGGTCTGCGTCTCGCTGGCAGCGGAATGAGTTGCCTACGGGCATTGCCGGATCACTGGGATTTGGCCTTGTTCGCTTTCTGGGCTTGTTTCTTGCGGCGCTCGAGAATGCCTTGCAGTTTTTTTTGTTCGGCCGCAGCCTGCTCCGCTGTCAGCGGCTGGGGTTCGATGTTGGCGCTGACCAGGGCTTCGCTCGCGGGAATCGTGCGTAATCGCAGCGAACGATACCACACGGGGTCTCCGTGATCCTGCAAGCTGAGGAACGCGCCGCGGGCCTTCAGCTCCCCGCCGCGCAGCCGCAGCAATTCAACATGTGCTTTCCACTTTGGATGAGTGTAGTCGAAGTCGATCACTTTCACTCCGTTCAGCCAGTGCTGGACGACGGTGCCTTTGCAGACGATGCGTCCGGTGTTCCACATGCCCGGCTTGGCCGTCGCGTCCCGAGCGGGAGCCATGCAGAAGTACAGCGATGCGGCGCTGGTTCGCGGATTCCGTCCGTCGGCATGTTTCGTGTTGTCCAGAATCTGGTATTCGTACTGTCCCGGTCGGTAGTACACTCCGCTGTTGCTGCCCGCAGCCACTTTCCATTCGAACCGCAGTTCAAAATCGTCGGGAATCTTGCTGGTCCGCCACACCAGGCTGCCGCCCTTGCCCGACCGCGTCATCTCGCCGTTCTCGACCTTCCAGTTTCCCTTGTGCTGCCACCCTTTGAGATCACTTCCGTTGAACAGCAGTTGGAAGCCCTGCTTGTGTTCCGCATCCGAGAGCGAGTTGATCTCGGATGCTGTGACGTGGGTGATGCTCACCCAGCCCAGCAGGCAGACAGCGACAACTGCGGATTGGGACTTGGGTTGTCTCGTCATCGGTAGGCGGCCTTTCTGTGGGAATCGAAAATTGCGTCCGGCGCGGGGCGGCGGGTTGCCGCGTGCATCCGGCACCCCGACGACCTAGGATAGGGGCTTCGTCAAACGGATGCGACACAGACACCGCGAATTCAGGCTGGCGTTCCGTTTCACGAAGTCCTTGATCGGACTGGCCATTTCCAGCCAAGTGCTTTGATGAGGTGCCGCAGATGAACAAGGCCTTTGTTCGGGAACCCGAGACGGGGGGACGAACATATTGTCCGCGCTGCGGTACGTTGGGGGTGGCCGTCACCGCGGGACCATTGGACACGCACATTCGCGAAGAATCGCGAGGCCGCTTGCATGACACGGCTTGGTTTTGCGGTTTTGCCCGTTGCGAGGTCGCATACTTCAATCAATTTGAAACCGTTGTGATGGTCGAAGAACTGCGTGGGCCGGTGTTTCCCAAGCGCCCCGACGCCCCGCTGTGCGCCTGTTTTGGGTTCGGAGCGGAGGACGTGGAAGCGGATGTTCGCGAGGGAACACCGACGCGGATTCGGCAGTTGCTGGCCAGGTCCCAATCTCCTGAAGCGCGGTGCCAGGCACTGGCCGCCGACGGCCAGTGCTGTATGCGTGAAGTGCAGAGACTGTTTATGAAGCTCCGCGGTGGGTCGGAGACAAGTAGCTAGTGAATGCGCGGGACAGATGAAAAAGGGTGGGCGTCCTTTCTCGAGTACACGCGGAATCCGTGGCAGGCGGCGGGTCGAGTCGGTTGCCAGTGCTCGGACATGGGTCCGTCACGGCGCCAGGCTTTCGTTTCGAGGCTTGTCGGCATCGCTTAGCAACAGACGGGCGGTCAACGCGGCCAGGCACGCTCCGGCCACCGCGCCCAGGAGCACACCGCCGATGGCGCCAAACGACATGCCAAAGTCCCGTTCCATCAGGTCGGGATTGAAGATCGCGATCATGATCCGGCCGAATCCGCTGTAGGCGCCGATCACACCACCGGCCACCGCACCGCTCAGAGCGCCCAGCAGGGCCGGCGTGTTGCGTTTGGATACGTCGGCTCCGGTCGCTCGGTGCAACACCCGGACCGCCAGCGATCCCAGTACGCCCAACACGACTCCCACAGCAGCCACGATAACCGGAACTCGTGGGTCACCTTTCCCAAATCCGAAACCGAGCAACGCACCGACCAGGCCACCAAACACCGACCAGGTCAGGAACTTTTTTTTCATCGTCACGGTCTTTCCATCGGCCATCGGGCACTTTGTTCATGCGTTCCCAAGCGACGCGGACGTCGATGCAACCGTTGAACAGACTGACTTTAGACTTAAAGTATAGACGTTTTTCAGCCGGCGACTTCATGTCATTTTGACACATTTCTTGTGCGTGAGCGTGAGCGGCGGTACGGAACACGCCGGTTCTGTCCGCTTGCGGCAACACCGGGGCCAATCGCAGGCCGGCCGGTGTCTTCCGCCGACCTGTCCGTTGTCGCAGCGGACAGCCCTGCGCCGGTGAGCCTTCCAGCCAACGCCCATGGCATGGCAATCACCGTGTGGACTCTCAATTCTTGCAGCCGAGCTGAAAGATCGCGGGTGGGCGCGTCGTACGGTGTCTCGGATGGCCGGGTCATGCGCTTTGGCAGCCGGCTGTTGCCAGGGATGCCAACGCTTGGTTCCGCGGGCGGCATGATGCACAATGGCGAGACACTTCCATTCGATCCGATTCCACCAGCAAATGCGAGATTGCTCATGAGGATGCGTTTCATACTGGCGATGGTCCTGGGCGGCGCGGTCGCCGCATTTCTGATTCTGGACTTTCCTGGGTTGTACATGTCGGGTGGGTCTTCCACAGCCGCGGCCGCCAAGGGACGCAAAAAAAACGCCGTGCTGCTTGAGGCGGGTCAGACTGTTCAGGGCGTCATTCGCGTTGACAAACGGCCCCATCAGACCTACCGGATTCGCGTGCCGCAGAAAGCGCTGCTGGTCGACGTATCGCTGTCGGCTGCGATTGACGATCTGGATTTGTTTCTGCAGTACGATCAGCCAATCGATGAGTACGAACTGGCGGACTATGCGGCCGAGACGGCGATGCACAACGAACGGTTGCGAGTTTCGCGCTGGGATGAATTGCCCCTGGAACCCGGCGTGTACTTTCTCGACGTGGTCTGGGCGGGCTCCTATCCACCGCGGGTCGACAACAAACGCGTGCGGGAAATCACCTTTGAACTCAGTTACAAGACAGTCGGGCTGCCTGATGCGGTCGGTTTGAAACCCGGGAAACCCCAAACCGGGGTTACGGCCCAGGAGACCGGGTACGCCAACCTGTTCGCGATTGATGTTCCCCAGGAAGCCGAGTGTCTGAGAATCGACCTCAGCCACGCTGTGTCCACGCTCGATTTGTACGTGTCGCACGGCCAACCGGTCATGGCTCCCATGGAGGCCGACTTTGTGGTCGAAGGCTTCGAAATGGCCAAGTCGCTGATCATTGGGGCCGACAGCGATCCGCCGTTGAAGCCGGGCCGATATTACATCACCGTCTTCGACGGCTTCCTGAGCGATGCGTCGGTCGATTTCCAACTGCAGGCCGCGTTCACTCCCCAGGTCCCCGCTGCATTGGCGGAAATACCGGAGACGCGGCAGCCGAAAACTCCCCGTGAACGCATGTTGTATTCCACAGTCGAATTGATTGTGCCCGGCGGTGGTGGCAGCGGAACCGTGATCGCGCCCGGCGGTCTGATCCTGACCAACCACCACGTGGTGGAAAATCCCAAGGGCGAGTTGACCGCTGCCGAAAACCTGATCGTGGCGATTAACGCCGATAGCGCGGAATCCACTCGAGACGCCTATCGCGCACGCGTTGTCGCCAGTCACAAACAGCGGGACCTGGCTCTGATACAGATCACATCGGGTATCTACGGCCAGCCCTTGCCGGACGACTTGAAGCTGCCGTTTGTGTCCCTGGCCGAGCGGCCCGCGGCGATCGGAGACGATTTGTGGATTTCCGGCTACCCCGAAATCGGCGGCAGCTTTGGACGCGTTTCGATCACGGTTTGCCGCGGAATTGTTGCGGGAATCGAGCGCGTCGATGATCATGTGTTGATCAAAACGGATGCCGATTTGCATTCCGGCCATTCGGGCGGAGGCGCCTACAATGCCCAGTTCCAACTGATCGGTGTGCCCTCGGAGACCATTCAAGAAAGTGCCGTCGACGCGGCCGGTTCGGTGGGCTTCGTCCGTCCTCTGTCATTGATGCCCGACGATTGGAAAAAGAGAATTGAGCAGGCCTTGTCCCGCTGACGTCCGGTTGCCGGATCCGCTTCCACCCTGGTCGGCAGCCCGGCACGTTGGTCCATCGGACGTCAAACCGTCTGGCTGGCAGAAGCGTGTGCTACCGCTGGTACGTAATGCCAGATCTTGGACCAACGTGATCGAGTTCCTGCGGCCGCGGAGCATGCCTCCCGTGGAGGATGCGGATCTTGACGAAGCCGATCGGCGGGTGAAACGCGCAGTGGGAGCGGCCGACCAACGCCAGATTGACGAATATCTGGAAGCCGTGCACAGCGTGGAAAAACGCGTGGCCTTTTCCGAGAACCGATCATGGCGGGCCAGCACACAACCGGAATTGCAGGCCAGTCTGCGGCGGCCACCGGCGGAGATTCCCGAAGACCATCGCGTCGTCCGCTGACACCGCGAACATGTGGCCTATTATCTGGATCGTTTGCGGAGCATCAAACACAAGGGAACCAGCATGCTTGACAACGGTATGGTCGTCTATGGTTCCAGCCTGTCGGACGGACACGAACACTCCGAAGACAACCGGCCTTTGATCCTGACCGGCTGAGGCGGGGGGACGATCCGTAGCGGACGCCAGATCGCCTACCGCCGGGAGACCAGTCTGTCGCGGTTGCATCTGTCATTGTTGCAGCGGATGGGAGTTGCCCGTGAACGATTTGCCGATGCCACTCGGCCCTTGTCCGAGCTGGATGCCTAGCCGATCGAGCGGGTCGCAACCAGGCGGTGGCCACTGGGGCTGGCGGTCTGGACCGGCGTGAATTACCGTTGGACTCAAACGCAGTCTGCGGCGATCGGTCGTAGCTGGCTCCCGTCGTTTCCGTGGTCCGGCTGATTTCCGTAGCCGGCCTGTCAGGTGGAGTGTGAGGAGCGGATGAGCGAACTCGGATTACAGCAGGTCGAGGCGGCGGTGGAGCGGATCAGAGCCGCTACCACCGTGGTGCCACAGATGGCCATCGTGCTGGGCTCGGGCCTGGGTGGCCTGGCCGACCAGGTGCGTCAGCCCGTGATCCTGGAGTATGCGCAGATTCCCGGTTTTCCCACGGGCGGCGTCGATGGTCATGCCTATCGCCTGATCTTAGGGGAATGGGCCGGAGTCCCGGTGGCGGTGTTGCAAGGCCGCGTGCACTATTACGAATGCCGCGATATGAGCTCCGTCGTATTTCCGGTACGCACCCTGGTGCAGCTGGGATGCCAGGGAGCCCTGCTGACCAACGCCGCCGGCGGAATCAGTTCCGAGTGCCGGCCCGGGTCGTTGATGCTGATCTCGGACCACATCAACCTGCTGGGAACCAACCCGCTGTTGGAATTCGATGGTCCAACGGACAATTCCCGATTCCTGGACATGACCTGTGCTTATGACCCGCTGCTGCGCGGCGTTGTGCGTGCCGCCGCGGACGCCCTGGATATCCCATTGGCTGACGGAGTGTATGCCGCCAATCTGGGCCCTTTGTACGAGACGCCGGCGGAAATTCGCATGCTCGAACGGCTGGGAGTGGACGCGGTGGGCATGAGTACTGTGCCCGAGATCATCATGTTGCGGCGACTGGGTGTGCGTTGTGCAGCGATCAGTTGTATTTCGAACTGCGCCGCGGGACGATCGGCCGGACCCGTGACACATGCTGAAGTGCTTGAAAATGGGGCCCGAGCCGGGGACGATCTGTGCCGGTTGATTGGCCGTGCCTTACCGGAGCTGGCGGCTGTGATCCATCGCGACGACGCATTGGAAGTGTTGTGAGTGGATAAAACGGCGCTGCCGTCATTGTCAAAACCGAACCCTGAATGCGAGGCGATGTCCGATGCTGTGTTTTGCGATCAGCCGATTTGCGTTTGTGCGGCCGTCGCTGGTGGCCGGGGTGCTGCTGCTGGGAACCGGCTGGTGCGGGTTGGCGCACGCCGCGGACAACGAACCCGCCAAAGTGGCTGGCAACCTGTTGCAGGGCGTCATTGATTTTCACGTGCATTCCGGGCCGGATTTGTTCACCCGCTCGGTGTTGGATTTTGAAATCGCCCGGGTCGCCCAACGTCAGGGCATGCGGGCGCTGGTGCTGAAGAATCATTTCACCATGACGGCCGATCGCGCGGTGCTGGCCGAACGCCTGTCGGGTCTGACGTGTTTTGGTGGCGTCGTGCTCAACCGGTCCGTGGGCGGACTGAACGCCAACGCGATCGAACGCATGGTGCATTTTTCCGGGAAACGCGCCAAGGTGGTCTGGTTACCCACGTTTGACGCCGAGAATCACGTGCGGAGGTTTGACGAGCAACGTCCGTTTGTGTCCGTGGTGCGCGATGGACAGCCCGTACCAGAACTGATGCCGATTCTGAAGCTGGTTGCCGAACATCGGCTGGTGTTGTGTACCGGACATTCTTCGGCGGACGAGTGTCTACTGCTGATCCGGGCCGCCAGAAAGGCGGGAGTCGACAAAATCCTGGTGACGCATGCCATGGCCGATCCGATTCGCATGACCGTTCCGCAGTTGAAACAAGCGGCCGCACTCGGAGCCAAGCTGGAATGCGTCTGGTTGTCCAATCTGCAGGGGAAACAGTCGCATCTGGCCGGGATGCGATCCTGGTTGCATGTCTCCACCGCAGATTACGCGCGGGCCATCCGCGCCGTCGGCGTCGAGCACTTCGTTTTGTCTTCCGACCTGGGACAGTACTTGAATCCGCTGCACACCGACGGGCTGAAAGCGTTCATGCTGGAACTGAGCGCTCGCGGATTCTCACCAGCCGAACTGGGCGTGCTGTGTCGCGGCAACGCGGCGGCATTGCTCGACCTGCCACGCGTTGCGGACAACGACTGACGAGCTGACACGGATGAAGACAGCCCCGTTCAGTTCGGGGGGTGTGCCGCGCAAGCGACCGGTGAGTTGCTGGTGCCCAACGCTGTTCTAGTGCTGCCAGGGGTAGCGTGTGCGGGCGGCTTCCGAGCCACCGGTCAGCGAGACCTGCAGGCCGCTGGCCTGTGATGTATAGAAGACACGTCCGTTCGAGACCGAGGAACCGACGCACTCTCGGGAATCGATACAGGGGCCGGTCGACACCAGGCGGCCGTCCTGAGACAGGTCGATCATGTCCATGTTGGCCCCCATCACAAACGTGCCTGTACAGGTGAAACGCGTGCAGGCGTAGCCCTTGTTGAAACGCGAAACAATCTTGCCCGTCTTCAATTCGAAAACATGTCCGTCCCGTCCGGAGGCGTTTGAAAAAATGAAGTCGTCTCCGATGGTGATCACATTCACCGCCGATCGCACGGGATCGGACTTCCATTTCAGCGAGCCGTCGGCCGCGTCCAGGCAGAACACAAAACGATCGGTTGTGCTTTCGTCCGGTTGATTGTAGCCGCCCAGATAAACGCGTCCGGCCTTGGCCGAAATGGTGCAACCGGCGGTCACGTGGTGCTTGGTGGTCATCCACACGGTTTGGCCCGTGCCGGGCACCAGACAGGCGGTGACACCGTTGGGACCGTCCGGCAAACCTCGCCGCTTGCGCTGCACGGCCGAGTAGCCGAAGAAGGTGGAGTAGTACAGTTTTCCGTCCATCAGGCACAGGCCGCAGTCGTTGCCGCCCCGGCCGAGTTTGGAAAAGTCGCGTTTCCAGACCAGGTCGCCGGTCTTGAGATCCCAGGCCCAGATCAGCGGACGGTTGTTCTTGGGGTAATACGGATTGTTGTGCGTATAGATCCAGCTCATGATTTCAGCGGTCGACTGCCGCGGCTTGCCCTTCATCACAAACGCCTTGTCGGTTCCCTGGGCGTCGTAGTCACCCGATCCCGAGGCGTAGATGGCCAGTCCATCGTGGACAATGGGTGGTGCCTGGCGGCTCCAACTGGGCGTCCCCGTGAACGGTGTTTCCCACAACAACGCACCTGTCGCGGCGTCCAGGCAGCGGAGACGCGAACGGAGCATGCCGGCCTGGGGGATCAGCAGTCGCTCTTGGCCGCCCTGCGTGAAGTAGATCGGTGACGTGAACGACAGATAGACGCCCGGCCAGTACTTCCGCCATAGCAGCCGGCCCGTCTCCTGTTCCACGGCGAACACCTGGCCTTCGGAGGTATGCGTATACATCCGGCCGCCACCGCACACGGGAATGTGTTTGAATGTGCCCTGGTAGCGGCGAATCCACTTGATCTTGAGCGGCGGCACAATGCCCTGATCGTTCGCGTTCGTGTTCTGCTGATCTCCGTAGTTCGTAAACCAGTTGTATTTGGCGTCGGCGAACTTGCCGGTCAAAGGGCTCCGCACGGAGTGCAGATTCAGGTGACGTTTGGGCCGGCCGGCCTGGCCGTTGGCACCCAGCACGTACAGGAAACCGTCTTCACATGTGAAATAAACGCGACCGTCGCACACGGCGGCCGGCGCGGTGATCGCAGCGCCGAAGGCCGTCGGAACAGCCTGTGTCTTTCCCTCACCTGATAACGGGACCAGGTAGAGTTTTCCGTCGAGACCGCCGTAGACCGCGTGCCCTCGCGTCAAGATCGGTGGGCACACCGACGGATATCCACCCAGCGAAACCGGCTCTGGCTGTTCGGCCGCGTGCCGGCAAAACTCAAATCCCTGTTCCGGGCGACAGCGGTAGATGTGCTTGCCACGGATGCTGACCGAGGCGAAGCTCAACAGCCCTCGAAGATTGATGGCCGTCTGGGTGCCCGGCACGAACGCCGCCGTGACTTGGCCGTCGTCACCCAGCTTGAGGATCTCCACGCGTCCGGCGTTATCCCGGCGATGCCATTGCACATAGACTTCGCCCGCCTCACCGATACTCTGTCCGAAAGCCGCCGCGTATTCCTTGCCGGCGAAGCTGGGGATTTCGGCCACGGCATCCAGCCGGGCGGTGGCCCCTTGATCCGTCAGAAACACCGTGCGGCCACCGGCCGGAATCACGACGCGTTTTCCCATCAGCGACAGATTGCGGGAGCAACAGAAATGATCGCGCCAATCGACGCGGCCGTCCTTGTGTTTCCGCCAGTCCTCGCCACTCCAACGATCACCCTCGAACTTCAAAACCTGCCGCACAAAGTCCCACGTCCAGGCCACGTCGCCCCGTGGGTTTACGGCGAATACGCGTGCGCCCACCGTGGCAAAGTACGCCCGGCGCTCATTCACCACCGGGCTGCCGAAGATCGGACCGCCGCAGGCCAGCTCTTGAACCAGCTTGCCAGTTTTCCGGTCGAGGACGCAGTAGTTTCCGGCGACCGTTCCAAAATGCAGATAATCGCCGATCACCGCCGGTGATGAGACGTTGTTGCAATTGGTTGCCCCGCCTCGGCTTTGAAACTGCCACACGATCTTGAAGGATTCGGCGTCGATGCAAACGGCCTTTCCAGATCCGTCGACAACGTAGATGTGACCGTCGGCAATCACCGGTGCTGTGAAAATCGCGTCGCTCAGAGGCACCGTACCCAACAGGCCCAAATCGGAAGCCAGCTCGCGGTCAGCCGCGTTCCCGGAATGCCGGCTGTCGAATTTGTATTGCAACCAGTCTTCAGCAAACGTGGGAGAACCCCACAGCAGGATCAGTGTCGCATGCAGCACAAGCCTGGTAGATGACCGGTGAACCTTCACAGTGTCTTCTCCCGCAATCGTTGGTGACGATGTTGGTTTCGTTACTCAGGGCTACCGGGCCGCGGTTTTTCGTCTCAACGCATGTCTGGCGAAACGGAAGCGACCTTGATAGCGGTGCTCAGTTGGCCAAGCTTAGGCTGTCCCGTCGCGGACCTCAAGCAGGCGCCGCATTCAGACTCAGCAAAACCATGGGTCGTGCTGGTCCGAAGCTGTTGGAAGACAAATTCGTCGTGATGTTTGCGGGACTTCAATCCCCGACCGTCAGCCGCTAGGATGAGGCCGTTTGCTACGGCAGCCTGGTTGTCCACGGTTGCGTGGACGCTGGAACATGTCGGTTGTGTTGCTGGAATCGGAGCAGGAGCTATGAATTTTTCCAGACGCAGATTTCTCTCGAGCGTCACCGGTGGCCTGGCCGCTGCCACGGCGACGGGTCCCTGGACGCAGCGGACGGTGTCCGCTGCCGAGGTCGACGCGTTTCGTCCCCGGTTTGCAATCTGCAACGAGACGTTCAAGGATTGGCCATTCGACAAGGCGTTCGCGTTTGCCGCCGAGTGCGGATATACGGGTGTGGAAATCGCTCCGTTCACAGTCGAGAATGACGTGACCCAGATCGGTGCCGCCCGACGCAAGACCATTCGCAAACAAGCCGACACTGCGGGGTTGGAAGTCGTCGGTTTGCATTGGCTGTTGTCGCGGACCAAGGGACTGCATCTGACCAGTCCCGATCAAGCGACACGGCGCCGCACGTCCAGCTATCTGGCGGAACTGGGACGCTTCTGTGCCGACCTGGGCGGTGATTTACTGGTGTTTGGTTCACCGCAACAGCGCAATCTGGCCGAGGGAGTCACCGCACAGCAGGGCATGGGATATGCCACCGAGGTGATTCGGGAAGCGCTGCCGCATCTCGAGAAATCCGGTGTGCGGTTGGCGCTGGAACCGCTGTCGAGCCGGATCACCAACTTCTTGAGCACCGCGCGGGAAACGTCACAATTGGTCGAGAAGGTGGGGTCGGATCGCTGTCGCATGATTCTGGACTGCAATGCGATGCAAACCGAGACCAAGACGCGGGAGGCCTTGATTCGTGAGTATCACCGGTCGCTGGTGCACTTTCATGCCAACGATCCCAACGGACAAGGCCCGGGATTCGGCGATCTGGACTTCGTACCGTTGCTCGCCGCGTTGCGCGA
>Ga0315336_1006275_pt1 | contig 12274 bp, 3 predicted proteins | sample ASW5metaG_FD_204512 | JGI IMG/M metagenome (GOLD analysis project Ga0315336, IMG submission 204512) | Ammonia-oxidizing marine archaeal communities from Monterey Bay, California, United States - ASW #5 | ecosystem: Environmental > Aquatic > Marine > Intertidal zone | place: USA: California...
AAAAAAGGGGCGACCATCAGGCTGCCCCCTTTTTTTTCCCGAAGACGTAAGAACGAGCCTTACAAAGTTATAGTTTCCCTCATTTCACTTTTTAAAGTTTCTAAACGAGACCTTCTCAGTGCATCGATAAGAGGTTTGTAGGAAATAGCAGCATCTTCTGGTGATAAATCTGGCTGCAATGATTCAAGTAAACCTTGGTATAAATCGTAACCCAGAAGAATCCTGTATTCATCATATAGCTTCTCAGGGACATCATACTTTTCACCATCAATCGTTACCGTGTCTTCGGGGATTGAAGGATATAAACCAATCCTTTCCAGCTCTGTTTCTACGGGGTCTTTTGTTGCTGTGCGCCATTTGAAAGGCAGCCACTGTCTTAATACACCGCCTTCCAGCGTTATCTTTTTACCCCATACATTCAATCTTGGTTTAAGCCTCAATGTCCCGTATGGAATATTCTGTGCAAATGCATCAGACAATTCTTTAATCTCTCTTACCTTGGCATCATCTTCCATGTGCGCTTCAATACTTCTATTTATTGAACGCCAAAATGAAGAATAAGGAACAAATGTTCCAGCAAATCTTTTAAAGTAATTTCTTCTTTTCCTGCGCCTGTCCATAAGGTCTGATAAACCCTTCAGCATACTGGAATCAAGCAAGTTTTCATAGATACCGTCAGCCAAGGCAAAAAACAATTCAGATACTTCTTCAATTTCATCTTCTTTAAATTTTTTCATCTGTTCTGCCACAGTGGTTGCCGTAGCGAGAACCATGTTAAACGGTTCTATTCTTCTGTACTGCACCCACTCATCACCAAATCGTATTGACCAAGGCAGTTTGCCCTGTCTGTAGAACGCTTCTCTCTCAGCCTTATTTTTCGGCACTGCTCCAGTAAATCTATCTTCAGAATATTCCGCTAAAAGAATTGCTGCGATAACTGTGCCAATCATTTGTTTGGCTATAATGTCACTGGCTGAGTTTTTGTATCCTTCGTTTGTGCCTTTATAATATTCCCTGTTCCTGATAAGACCTAATACTGGCGTATGCTCCCAGCCCCGTTTGAATATATTCGATAATGTGTTTACAAATGGAATAACAAACCGTCCAGCCCATATTTTTGACCTTCCTTGTGCAATCCAAGAAGTAACCCTATCTGGCTTATCCATAAACGTAGTGTATTTTGCAAAATCTTTTGCATCATTAATCATGCCTGTAGTTGGATTCTTTCTTAATTCAATTTCTTTATCCGTGGCTTCCTGACCTTTCAATCCTTCCTTCTTGACCATGCGCTTGGCAAGAGCATTTATCTGTGCATCAAACGCTATGCTGTTTGCCCAGACATCCACTGCCCTCAAAGCACGACCCACCATACTCATAGCTGGCGCAATAGTCCTTAGAGCTTTAATTGGAGAACGCTCGAATGCACCAATGGAACCGCCCATATCCAAATCCCATTTGGTCTCCAGCTCAATTGGTGTCTGTCCTGTGGTGATAACCTTTCCTGCTCTTTTTGCACCTGCTTTCCAACCTTTTCCCATACCAGCCATCATTGGCACAATTTCACCTACGAACCGCTGCCGTTCCTTGCCAGTGAATTTTGTTATTAATGCATCTACCCCACCAGACAAAGCCCTGAATGGCACTTGATATGTTCCCCACAATGTATTGCTGATAATATTAACCAAATGGGTAGGAACACCAGACAAAATAGAATTGTACCAGAACTCATATACATAATCCATAAGCAGTGGGTCACCAAGTCTTTTAATGAACCTTTCCACTTCCAATGGGTTTTCCATATTCAGATTCTTAAATTCTTCGATTTCCCGTTCATTCATATTACGAGATAATTGCGACCAAGCTCTTGCCATCCTCTGCTCTGATACTTGACGCTTAAATATATTTAACGCTCTACCAACTTCTGAAGTGACATCATTTAATAGCTTGAATACATCAATGTAATAATTTTCTACAGCCCTTAATGCAGCAGCATCACTGCCAGCTTCAGACATCTCTTTTAATCTATATATACCATTGACAGCTATTTGCCTCAGTGCATCTATCTCTGCTGATTTTAGGATGCCGTGCTTTTTTCCTTTTTTCATCATCTTGATAGCTGACTTATAATCAGACAAGATTTCATCTCTTATTCTGCCAGTCTCATCCCAAGTTACTTTTTTCTTGGGCTGCAATTTGCCCAGAGCCACTGCAAATGATTTTAATGCATCGTCCAATACGAGCTTGTCAAGATTGACAGAGCCTGCATATATTGGTGGCTTTTTACCTGTGCGCTGTCTTATTTCTTCTGCTTTTGCTTCAGCACCACTGAGCGCATCAGTATTAAGACTCTTAAGGTCTTCGTATATTTCTTCTGTTTTCTTTTTCTGGGCAATCTCGTCTCGTCGCTTTCTTTCTTCACGAAGACGTTTTTGCTCTGGGGTGAGCTTCTTTAGCTCGTAGGTGGGGACTTGGGCTTTTTCTTCAATGCCAGTAGGTCTTTTGCGAACTCTACCACCTTTTTCGGGTGATATGACGGTGACCTTTCTGCCACCATAGCGTTTTTGTTCACTACTAACAAGTCTCTTTGCTTCGATTTCATAATTGGTCTCTAATGCTTCGGGATTTCTTACCCCTAATTTACGATATAATCTCTTCTCAGGAAACCAAATAATTGCCTGTGCATCATCTATTTCATAACCAGATTTGCTTGCCACATCACTCATTATTTTACGGTTATTGAATTTTTCCGTCCCGTTTCTGGGAGCATCCACTACTTTTTTGTAGTTTCTAATTAAAGTTTTTGCATCCCTTTCTAACTGGGTCTCACCAATATACCTTTTTCGCTGTGTATCTTTTCTAATAGCATCTGCTGCAGTAATAAGTTTTTCCTCATTTTCTCCAAATACATCTTCCCGCTTTAAATCATACTGGTGATATTTCGCAGCTCCACTACTAAGCAGGTTGTCCCTGAACTTTTTCAGATTAGGTGCATAATTGCGCTCAACAAGGTTTCCCCGTATCCTTCCTATTGTACGCATAAACCACATATCCATTGTCAGTGCATTGTGGTCACCAAGAAGATTTGGCAAGAACCCATTACCAACTTTAGACCCGAATATTGTTGAACCGTATACTTCAGTGTTTGCTAATTCGTCAATGCTAAATTTTTCACCAAAATGTTTTTTACCAATTCTGGTCAGGTCACTTGCCTTATATTTTGAAGTCAAAAACTTCATTGCATTCTTAAGACCGAGTTCATTTTCTAAAGAGTTTAAGTAAGCAAAATGGTCTCGCATTGCGCCTTGGGCTTTACCACCACCCATGAATCTCTCATCAAATTTTCCAGTGTCAAGATATTTTCTATACTCACCTACAGCATAATTTAGATTGGTTGATACTTTCTGGTTGTTGCTTGTAATGGCAATCACAGCCTTGAATAAATCTCTTTGCAATGGCTCTTTCAAATCTGGGAACAGCTTTTCCATCTCTTTCATTGCGTTTACAACCTGTTCCGTGTACCACCCTTTAGCTGTAAAATTGCCCTGTTCAGACCTTTCCAGTTCTAATTTTATTTCATCAAAAATAACATCAGATATTATATCCCTTACTTCTGGAATGTCTTTTGCCAATTGCCCAGACTGCAGCTTAACGGGTCTTAAATCCACTCCATAATTCTTTTGTATCTGGAGTGACCTATTATTTAAGTACAGAGCTAAGTCAGCTTTCAATACTGAGTTGGGTTTCTTGGCTTTTACTTTCTTCGTGGTAATAGACAGCTCTCTTACCAGTGGTTTCTTTTTCTTGAGCTGGTATGTAGGTTTTTTCGCTTTCATAGCCGCAGCTACCTGCTCAGGAGTCTTAATTCTCTCCGCTACAGACCTGTCTAAGAAACTCTTTAATTCTTTTGAGACCTTGCCTTGTTTAACGTACTTAGCAAACCTATCGGCACTTTTCCTGAGAGCTTGGACATATTCTCTGAACTTTCTGAATAGTCGTGCGAGAGCCGAAGGGACTTTCCCTGAGAGTTTCTTTTCACTAAGGAGATTCTCTTTACCCCTATCACTGAACCATTCGCCATTACTTTGTGACGGGTCGTCTTTTTCACCTGTTTTTTCATGGTAATCTTTCCTTACTTCTGTTATCTTTTTATTCCATGTGTCTGGATGTAATTGTTCTTGTTGTCTATACCAAGTCTCTATACGCTCTTCTCCAACAGTAAGCATATTTGCACCCTGATATATTTTAATGACATCTACTAAAGCACCATCTCTAAGCTCCTGATAGTTCTCTCCTGCTATCGCAAGGTCTGCTGGCTCAACACCAGCCAGCTCCTGTCCTGCTGCTTCTATCTGTGCCAGTGCATTCTCTGGAGTCTCTGGACTCAATGGGTCATCTATATTGTCCTGCAGAGTCCTTAACTCGTCCAACTTGGTCTGATAGTCTACTTCCGGGTCTAATTCCTTAAATAAATCAACCACTTCCTTGATAGCTTCAGTCTCTGTAATCTTCTTCTCCAAGGTAATACCCTTGGTCTTGGCTTCCAGCTCAAGGTCTTCCAGCCTCTTGGTGGACTGCTCAAAGCTCTGTTCCATTTGCTGTTTCTGCATCCCAGCTAAACCTTCAAGCATCAAGTTCGACTGAGCTGCAGCCTGAGCATCTAATAAATCAGTGTACTGTTTGTTTAAACTTTCTATCTGCTCTTTCTTTACTCCTGCTGTTGTTGGCTTTGTTTCAGTAGCAGTAAGTTTACCATCAATTGTATCCCAGTACCATCTTCTCTTATTCCCTTTTGTATCTGTAATTTCAGAAAATAATTTTCTACCTTCTGGCTTTGTAGCTTTAGTGAAATCTGATATATATTGTAAATTGGTTACTTCTTTTAAAATACCATCCTTATATAAATATAATTGGTCATTACCGCCTTCATGTAAAGTATTATTTTTTAAATCTTTAGATTCAGCCATGTCATTTAATGTTTGTGGGTCAGACCATGTTTCTATTTTGGTCATATCTATAGATTTCAAGGGTATCTCAGTTTGAGAATCTATTTGATATTGTTCGAATTTTTTTATATATGATTTTCTTTCACTTAATTTTGGTCTGTATCCATAAGCATTATATCGGTCAAATAAAAATCCTTTACGCTTATACCACTCTATTAAATCTTTTTTTCCTAAATCTTTTTTTGTCTTTGCCCCAATCATTCTGCCTGTAATTTCAGCTTGTTCTGGGTCTGCTGTTAAAGACAATGATAAATTATCTGCATCTGCTCGTTTTAGTATTTTATCTAATTCTTGCGAAGCCAAGCCTTTCTTTCTATTAATAGAGCCTATAAATTCAATATCTATATCTGCTGCTTGTTGTTCACCAATGTTATAACCCACACCACCATCAGTAAAAGTTACCTCTACCCCCTTTTCTGTTTCGTAATTGAATTTAGGTTCAATATCAGGCAGTCTTCTAACTTTTTCAGTTAATGTAGAAACAAAATCATATATTCGCTTTCCTTCAAACTCTCCTACTGGAACTTCAGGCGTTATTTCAGGCGATACTGGGGTAACCTCGACTGGAGTTACGGGTTCCTTGGGTACTTCTACAGGCTCGATTTTCGGCTCTTTTACGATTTCTGTGGGTTTTACGGGTTCTACGGGTTTTTCTGGTTTAATTTTAATTGGGACTGGTTTGACAGGTTTTTCTGGCTTTACAATAGGTTCTGTTTTAACATCTATTGTTTCTTCATACGCTGGCAATGCTTTCTTTATTGTTTCAGATTTTATAGGAGTTTTCTTTTGGCTTACCACTTCAACTTTTTTCTCTATACCAAATATCCCTTTAGCTTTTGCCCACCAAGGCTTATCTGCTAATTTGATAACTTGCTCTGTAGGAACTTCTATGGATATTCCTTCTTTCAATGCTTGCTTGTATACACCCTTGTCTATACCAAGCTCTGTTAAAAGTTCTGCTTCTATAGGACTAAACTTTGTTTTATCTCCAGTAACCAATATTGCCTTTGCTTTTGCAGGGTCTATATATATAGTTGGGGGCATATTATATTCTGTGATATATTCTTTTGCCACTTTTTCCCATACAAACTTTTCAGGGTTCTTTACAAACTTAGCTTTCCAATTAGCGTCTTTCCATGTTTCTGGTATTATTTTACCTTCTAATCCAGCATCTTTTACTATCTTTTTTCTTCCTGCACCAATTATTGCTCCCTTTGCAAGTAGGTCTAAAATTTCTACAACTTCCTTTGTGGCTCTTGAAGCATCTTCTGGTAATAAATCAGAAACATTTTTTCCACCACCGAATACATATGGGTCATCCTGCACCTTACTGATAATTGCATTTTCTACTTCATCTAATGCCATAAAAGCACCAACTCCAAGAGCAGTTGATATTGGAGCTGTAGCAAGACCAACCGTAACTGCACCCTGAAAAGCAAATTCTACTGATTCTAAAGTTGTTGGGTCAGATGATATTCCAGTTATCTTTGGGTCAGTGATTAATTCATAATAATTTTCTGCAACATATCTTAACGGCAGACCTGTTTGTTTACTGAGTTCGTATTGTAGTTGAGATTCTACATTCTTAGCCGTTGTAGTTTTTGATAAACCAACTTTTTGGAATATATTTTTTACGGTATTTTGAAAATTATCAAATGTAGTTGGTTCAATTTCTGGAGCAGCACGCAATTCATATTCTGGTTCAGCCTCTGGTTCAGGCATTTTAAACTTCAGCCTGTTGTCTATATTAGATACTATTCTCTGGTTCAAAGCATTGAGCTGCTCATCCTGATAAGTAATATCAGACTTGAATGTCTGTGTCTCTACAACGGGCTTTTGTTTTTCTACAAGTGGAGCTGCTTCCCAAGGGTTGGTCTTCTCATCTTCAACTAAAGGAGCTGCTTCCCAAGGATTAATTGATAAAGGTTCTTCCGGGGCAAGTAAAGGAGCGTCTTCCCATCCCATTATGGCTTAGTCCTTTGATTACCATCTGGGTCTATAAATACTGTTCCAGAAGGTAATTGATTATAATCTGCCTTTGAACTGACTGTTGGTATTTCAGGCTGTTGGGATGGTTTCTGATTAGCAGACATTAACCCCCTTGGGTCTGGGTTTGTTAGCCCTGATATGTGGTTTTTTGCTCTTAAATATTTTCTTCTAAGTTCATCACCATACATTCTTCTAAGCGAAAGTTCATCTTTTTCCAAATATGGTATTGAAACAAATGCATCATTGACTCCTATGTAATAGCCTCTTTTACCCTTTATAAAATCCTTTGGCACTAAATTGGCTATGATATTAATATTTTTATTGATAAGCTGTTCGTTTCCAGTTCCACGGGTCTCTGGACTTCTTGTTTGTTTGCCGTCTACAAAAGTAATCCCTAAATCTCTATTCATCTCTTCTTTTACTACATTAATAGCCTTGCTTAATACTTCTTCATCTTCAACAGATATAGCTGGGACTTTCGTTCTGGTAACTACTACTTCACCATCTACAACGCCTTTTTCTTCTTTTACAAGCTCTGCTATGTGCTTCCTGCTTTTCTTAGTGACAGGGTCTTCAAATTCCAATACTTCGCCATATTTACTTGTTTGATATAAACCCTTTATAGCATTATCAATGCCGTTGAACACTGTCCTCATATCATTATTATAATTTATTAACATCGTTACATTCTTTGCTTCATTCTCTGTAATTTTACCGAGCTGTACATCCCTTGCATTCTCTTTTGATAACACTGCAGTAATTCGTGTATCATATCTTCGTTGCTCTGCTTCACCAAAACCTATCTTATTTTTATTAGCTTCATACCATTGTGATAATTGAGCAGAACTAACTGTTGGTCTTCCTTTAGAATCTTTATTATAATATATATTATCTAAACTTCTTGAGACAGGAGACAAATCTTTCTTTGATATTGCAATAGCTTGATTCCATGTCATGTTTCCAGCTTCAATCTCAGATTCATATTCTTCTAATCTCGCATCTCCTGAATTTATAAGCACTTCATTTTTTTGTTTTAGTCTATGGTAATTTGCTTGAAAATCTCTTAATTGCGCTGGACTCATGCTCATAAAATTTTCATACACAGTGGGCTGTTGTGTTTGCTGTTGTGGTTGTTGCTGGGATTGTCCAGCCAAAGCCCTTTTCTCTGCTAATAATTGGTCAGTTTTATTTATCATATCTGCCGACATGGTAGGTAGACCTGATTGTTGTTCTTGTTGTCCGTTAGCCATTGTAAACCTTATAAGGATGCTAAATTATTATTGATGAATAATTCTTCATATCTCTTTATTCTCTCTTCAGGAGACTTACCCCTCATCTCTGGTTCTTCTGCATATAATTGATTATTAGCTGCCGCAGTTAATCCTTTTCCTTGCTTATAATTTATAACATCTGATGTTTCTATTTTATTTCCATCTTTGTCAATTTTACCCGAAAGGTAATCTTTCCATTCCTGACTTTTTATATGTTCTTCATACTCTGGTGTTCCTTTCTCGATTCTTTGCCCCTTGTATTTACCAAAAGTAGGCTTCATACTAACTTTGCTTTCGTCACCTTTTTTAGTAGTTTTTTCTTTAATGTCTTTCAAAATGTTTTGCTCTGGGGCAGGGTCAAAACCTATATCGCCTTCTGGCACACTACCTACAGTTTGAGAACCAAACCCAACTTGCTGCATTGCTTGTTGTATTAATACTGGGTCTGCTCCACTACCGACTTGGCTAACATACATTGATTGCATTCTTTGTGCATTAGAAATAATATCAGCATCACTAATTCCAGAAGCCCGTAATTCCTTAATTTTGTCTGCGCTACCATATACGCCTTCAGCTAATTTCAAACCAGATATTTGTTGTTTTGATGCTCCAGAATATTGAGCATATTCAGCAGGGGACATACTACCTAACTCAGCCTTCTGAATACCAAGCTCTGGTGCGCCTTCTATGACTCCACCTTTTGCCATACCCTTGAATTGGCTGTAAGTAGTTCCTGCTGGAACGCTTCCATCCATTACTGCTTGCCTGAACCCAGCGATATTCTCACCATATTGAGATATACCAGCAGACGCTAAAGATGCACCAGCCCCAATTACATCACCTGCTAACTGACGTTTCCACTGAGACTCAGCAGATTTGAACGCTTGGTCTGCCCGTGCTTCTTCTGCTCCTATTTGTGCCGTTATACCAGCCGCCTGTTCACCTATTCGTGCAGTTTCAGCAGTCTGTGCAGCCACCGCTTTATCAGTAGCGGTCGCAAGTGCTTCTTGTGTCTGTTGACCGGCAGATAATCTCATTTGAGCTTCTATGCCACTTCCACCAAGACCCGATTTTGCGACATCGTAACCAACCTGTCGCTGCATTTGTCGTCCTTGTTTCCCTGCTACTCTTAACGCTGGCTGCATAGCCTGATGCATTACTTCCCTATCAGAAGAGCGACCACGAATGTAACTCAAATATTTCTTCATATAATCGGTCTGTGGAGCATAATCTTCTTGTCGTGGTTTTGAAAGTGCAGTCCCCGCTATCTTTGCTGCTGCTGGTAATGCTGCTGCTAATAATTGCCAAGCCATTATACTATTACCTCTGATTCTATATCTAATTCATACATGATTGATGAAATAGTGTCTGCGTTATTGATTTGGAAAGTTACGGATTTTCCCCTATTACTACCTAATGGAACACCTCTCCATTCATTTGAGTCCGCTTCCACTTCGTATATTTTTTCTCCACCGACTAAATTCTCTACTATGGATTGTAAGTTTTTTGGTTTTTCATCACTGTCTCCAGTATAATCAACCTTGATTCTTTTTAAAGTTCCTTTTTCAAAGAACATACTTTTTGTTTTAATGTTTGAATCATCTGTTGTATAGGTATCAGTCGGATAAGAGAATACTTGGACAGCAGGGTCAGTGGGAATTGCTCTCGCCCTATCTTTCAAAAACAAATTGATATTCTCCAACTCAGAACCACCTGTTAAGGTTATAGATTGTTTTACATCCAACCCTGAAAATTTAGTCCACACATTTCGTTCAATGTGATATACATAACTTGTACTCGACAATTCATTAGTGAAGTATGTGTCATGCAGTATGTATTGGTTGTTTAAAGGCACAAAATAGCCGAATAACGACGACTTTATCGGAACATCGATGATATTCTTGGTTATGAGACCAAGACCGTCCCTGTCCCATTTTACCACACCTACTTCACTTAACCAGAATAATGCATCACCAGCTCTGACCAATGACTTCTCAGCCAATAGACCATACTGTTTCTTTTCTTCAATCAATGAACTCGATGAACCACTCCATCCACTCGCTGAACCTTGCAATACAAATCTGTTAATACTGTTCCTTGTGAAAATAATGAATGTGTTTTGGTATTCAAATTGTAGAAAAGAAGGTGCTGGCATTATCTTTATAATCGGCTCTCTGACCTTCTTGAAATATAAATCTGGAAATGCCTTACCATTTACATCTGTCCATTTGACCATGTTTCTGTTCGACTTGTATTTTATTTCTTTGGTATCATCAAAATCAATATTGTTGTTATATGTATTATCAAGCCAGCCTTCACCAATCATACTATCATACATTGGTTGAAAATTCCACAATTGAAATATTTCCTGTGTAGTCTCAACATAAGTCCCTTTTTCAACAATAATATTATCAATATAAAAAGGAATACCATTAACACCACCAGAACCATTGCCTATATCAATTCTATCAGTAACTGCTCCTTTCATAAAATCATGTGCGTTGCTGTCAAGTTCAACAGTACCACCATCAACACCACCCGTAAATGAAAACTCTTGACTATAATCATATAATACAAGCATTGTTGTCCCTGCATCAAAATCCCATGTCCAAAATAAATTATAATTAACATCTCCACTATTTCCCGAATTGGCGTAAGTTGGCATATTTGGTATAACTGTCCATCCTGAGTTACCTTCTGATTCATATATAGCCCACGATAAATTACCTGAACCCGGAATTTCGAATAATACAAGCGATAAAGAACCCTCATTATACGGATTAGTTCCACTTGATTCTGTATCAAATAAATTAAATAAATAAATATTGTCTTTCCCGTTGAGTTCTGATTTATCAATTGTTATAGTAGCTGATATAAACCCCTTCGTAAAATCAATATCACTTGATTCTTGTGATGACGCATCCGTGTATTTTAAATCATATTTTATATAACCAGTGTTATTATTTGTCGCATAACTTTGGCTACCCATTTTATAATCGGCAAACGACTCAAATTGTGGTATAGATGATAGTCCACCCGTACTTGAATAGAAAGAACTCAACGTACCATTAATATTCGTATTCGCTTTATTTAATGCACCACTATCATTACTAAATTCTTGTGGAGACACTATAAATGATGTGTCACGGACTCGACTATTATTCCACACTTGCTGCCTTCCCCATCCGTCTGAACCAATAAACATAAATGCCCCATAATGAATACCAATATTACCTTCCCAAGTAAAATCATATCCTACTGTGGCATTGTATTCATCTGGAACACCATCATAGTCTCCCATATTGGCTTCGTCTGTCCAACATAAATAGACTACATGAGAAGAGCCAGCAACCAACAATGGAATCTTTATATATAAATCTAAATACCACTGAGATGATGATTCTCCCATTTTATAACAAACCATTATCGGAGTTGTAGCATCTTCATCATATAATCTTATGTGCTGATTATTTTTTTTACCATATGACCCTGAAATAAAATCATTAACATTAAAATGTTCTATTGCTTTACCTAAAGGCTCACCAGTATCAGGATGGTTAAGAGGTGTAGAACTACTATCCCATAAACGCACCTTAACAACAGCATCTACATAATGTTTATTATCTTTATTATCAATAGTTATCGGATGATAATATTTGAACTCATGTGGAAAATTAATCTTTGTCTGGACATTACCCACCATTGTAATGCCACCAAGGGATGCTGCTGTCTTTGCTATTGGTGCAATATCATTCTCGTAATTAACGGTATTACCTGCTGATACTTCAACAGTCAATGTATAACTATTACCAGTAGTTCCAGTTTTACTTGATTTATCTATTATCTCAAATTGTTCTGTAAGGTCTAATGTCTGTATCGTTTCACCTTCAGAATAACGCATAACACGCATATAAACTTTGAAATATTTTAAATCTTCTAAATCATTTTCAGGGATGTCTGGTACTGATAAACCAGTAATAGATACTTTATCAATCCACCTTTCATCTGCAC
>Ga0315336_1006277_pt1 | contig 12271 bp, 13 predicted proteins | sample ASW5metaG_FD_204512 | JGI IMG/M metagenome (GOLD analysis project Ga0315336, IMG submission 204512) | Ammonia-oxidizing marine archaeal communities from Monterey Bay, California, United States - ASW #5 | ecosystem: Environmental > Aquatic > Marine > Intertidal zone | place: USA: California...
GATTCGCTTGTTGCCTGCATCTGCAACGTAGACGCTACCGGCGGGTACAACCCCGACACCCCATGGGCTCTGGAACTGACCGTCGCCTGAGCCTTGCCTACCCCATTTGAAAACGAACACGCCTTCGGAAGTGAACTTCTGGATGCGGTGATTGTTGTCTCCAACGTAGACACTACCGTCTGATGCCACTGCGGCGACACGCGGGTATCTAAACTGCCCGTCGCCCGTACCCTCCGTGCCCCATTTGTTAACGAACACACCTGCGGAGTCGGACTTTTGTATGCGGTGGTTTTGTTGGTCTGCAACGTAGACGCTACCGTCAGGTGCCTAAGTGTTCTAACCAGCCGTCAGCTTTCAGGTATCGGTTTTCAAGAATTGCTCTATACATAAATTGCTGACGGCTGAATACTGACCCCCGAAATCTGCAAGCTATCTAGCCACAAACCATCGGATAGATATGGCGGCTTCTGGACAATTCGGTGGGTACCTGGTCTTTGCTCCAGGAGACGCCGCCGTCGTAGCTGCTGTAGACTTGTCCGTAGTTGGCGCAGCAGTAAATGTGGGATGGTGCTGCTGGGTCAATGGCGATCTGGAACATGCGGCCCGGCGGAGTGTCGCCCAGGTCTACTCGCTCCCATGTTTCACCTACATCGTGACTGCGAAATAAGGCTCCAGCCTCTTCGGTGCCCTGGGGAGCGCCGCCACCTCCGGCGCCGGCAGCGAGGTAGATGGTCCTCGGGTCGCTGGGATCCACTAGTAGCCCACGGCAGTACGACCCACCGGGAAACATCTCGCCGAATTGGACGTGTTCCCAACGGCCTCCCCTGTCCCGGCTGCGGAACATGGCCACCTGAGTAATGATGTGGACCGTGCCAGGGGACGCTGCGCTGACCTGGACGCCGTGGAGGTCGAGGGTATTGTTACGCACGTAGGGGCCGTCAATGATCGAGTCCCAGCTTGCCCCACCGTCCCGGCTGGCCAGCAGGCCGCCGACCTCGATGGCGCCGTACATGTCCTGCGGGTCGGAAGGATCGACGGCGATGCCAATCACCCGCTTGCCGAGGGGAGGCATGTAAGTCGTTATATGGGGATGTTTCACTCTAGTGGTGTCCATCTGCTCCCAGCTTTCACCACTGTCCTCGGACCGGTAGATAGCGCAGGGCTCGTAGCCGGCGAAGATAACGCCCGGTTCGGTGGGGTGCAAGGCTAGTGACCACACATCGCCGCGGTGGGAGTCCAGGGCCTGCCAGTGATCGCCCCTGTCGTCGCTACGGTACACTCCGTTTTGAGTTCCGGCGTAGATGGTTTGGGGATTTTGTGGCTGGACCAACAGTGCCCGAATCTGGGGCTCGTTTGGCAATCCATTGTTGATGGCCTGCCATTCCTGGGTGTCGTCGGCACGGCGGTACATGCCGCCCAGGCCGATGTTCTCACCTTCGCCCCCCAGTCCCACGTATACATATGTCGAATGGCTATCGTTTGCCATGGTACCCTCCTAGCCTGGATTATCCAGATGAAAACTGATTTTCGTGAACTTGTGCTCTCTTGGATGACTCGTACTTTAATACCGCACCCTGAGCAGGTCAACTCCCCTTCTATCCACATTCTGAGGTAGCCACATTCTCCAGATGAGGTGCGAAATTCTTAGTCAGATGGGCCAACAAGCTTGATGAATACACATGCCCTCCGGGGTTACCTATGCCAAATCATTCCGTAATATGTGTATATTCTAAAGCGGGTCATGCCCGATCTTACCCTCGATGACGATTGTAAGACACGTATCTTGAACGCGCTGGAGAGGGACGGTCCACAACAACAGGACACTAGCCAGGTGGAAAGGTTGGAGCATGACCTGGAGCGATTACGCAAGCAGTACCTCTGGGGTGACCTTTCATATAAGGAATACCGCCGGGAGAGGCAAGGGCTGGAGCGGCGATTGAAACTGGTCGCATCGCCGGTCCAATCCCACCAGCTGCCCAACCTAGAGACGGCGGCCGGTCTTCTCCGGGACCTGCCCGCTCTGTGGTTGCACCCGGGAGTGACCGACGGACAGAGGGAAACCCTGGTTCAGGAGGTATTCCGGTGCATCACTATCGCCGGGAAGGACTTCGTAAACATCGAACCGAAGGCGGAGTACGTCCCGCTGTTCGCGGTTATCGCGTCAAGACAGAAATATGGGTATCGGGAGTTCGACCCTGCTCCATCCCCCCAGTAACTAACTCAGAGTCTCCCGTTGTGACAGGTTCACCCAGGTTGAAGAGCGGCAGAAACTCGGGCTTGGGCTTAAGTCCTAGTACTAGGCCCTGGGCCATGTCCACATAAACGGCGTCCAGCATCATGCTCAGCAACTGGTGGCGCTCCTCCAGCATCGCCGCTCCCCAGGCCTCCACCAGTCCTTCTATATGGTCGCCGTAGCGTACGACTTCGTCATCGACCGAGACTCTGGTAGCGTCCAGCGCAGCTTTGGTGAGAGCAGACTATTGCTGGTACTCCCTCCGGTCTATGTCGCCTTCCTTGTATTGGGCACGGATACGCCTCAACTTCTCTTCGAGGCGACTCCGTTCGTTGGATTCCTTCTTTCGTTCTTCACCCGAAGCGAGATACCCCGACACGAGTTCCCGCCATGACCCCGGCAACCTCAGGTCTCCTATGATGGCGCACACCTGGTCGTACAACACACCGGCACGCTGGTAGGCCCTGCCATTGGGGGGCAGTCCAGGCCCCGGCTGGTGTTCTCCTCCTGGTAGTAGTCCTAGCCTTTAACCTGCTCGGACCGGACCTTGCCGCCGCAACTCACGCATCGGACAAGCCCTTTGAGTAGGTAGGTCCACCGCCTGGCAAAGGTCGCAGGCGTTGTCCGGTGCTCTTTCCGTACCTCCTGGACAACGTCGAAGAGTTCCTGTGATACCAGCGGTGGGCGATTGCCCGATAGCGGTTGACCTTTGTACCTGACCTGGACCAGGTAGAACGGGTCGGTCAAGATCCCGCTAACCGAGTAACGGGTCCACAGGTAACGGCGCTGGTCGGCGGAAAGTCTCCTTGAGCGGGTCTCGTGTACGCTCTGGTTCAGCCAGGTGGCTATCTCCCAGTAGGTCTTGTTGCCCGACGCGTACATCGAGAACACCTGCTGGACCGCCTCGGACTCTCCTGGAACGATCCCCAAAGCCCCATAGTCACCTTTCGCGTACCCGAACGGCACCGGTGTCCGACCCAGAGGCCCGGGTCACCCTTACTGGCAACTCATTATCGTGGCTGACCTTCACTGCGAGGTTTCCACCGACAAGGAGCTGATTATCTGCGTCGGACCCCCCTCTGGGATTCTCCCCGCTGTAATTGATCACGTCACCGCGGTCGTCGTCTCTATAAGCTCCGTTCAACACGATAGAGTCGCAGCCGATGGTCTGAGTTCCTGAGATACCGTTCTGAGTCGATCCATTGACGCCGGCCTGAGAGAGGGCAAGGCGATTATCGAAGATGCGACCTTCATTCACCCCGTCGATCTGGCCAAACCGATTTCGGCCCGCAGGTGTAATCATATTCCTAAAGCCCCAGTCTAGGATAGAACGGTACGCTTGGTCACTGGAATGTAGGCAGACCGGGTAGTGGCCGTTGAAGTTTTTTAGCCATTGCGAAATCGTTGCTCGTCTGTTATCAATCATATCAAACGGCGATTCCAGCAGTTGGCTGATTAAATACCGACCGCTAGCTCCAATCCCACAATGAAATCGGAGGCCGAAGAAATGGTTTCTCAGCTACGGATATACACTATCAACCGGGGTATGATGGACTCCTGGCTCAAGGTCTTTGAGGAGCGCATTCGTCCTCTTCATGAACAGAAGGGGATTCCCATAGAGGTTACCTGGGTCAACGCTGCTCGCACCGAGTTCATCTGGGTGCGTAGCTTCGAAAGCGAAGAGGTAATCACCCAGAAAGAAACCGAGTACTACTCCTCGCTGGAACGCAAGGCGTTGGGTGACTTGCCCGGGACTCACATCGCCAAGACCGAAGTCCGGTTGGTCCATCCGGTGCTCACCACTGCGTCAGTGACATAGACACTACTCTAGTGCGCCACCAATTAACTTTTTACCATGGCCTTCTTACCGAGACAAACAGCGTTGCCTGGTCGGTAAAAGCTGCCTAGTTAGGCTGGCATTAATAAACCCTCCTCCCAAATTGCTGAGAGAAGGGTTTCCTTGCTAGCAACTAGTGACTCGACTTAATAGTCAGTTCGCCTGAAAACTTCGCCATCTGCAGTTTAAGGCCCCTTGTAAGCGAAAGGGGGCAAATGATTAGCTATTTCCACTCCCAAATAACCCATTTCCCAGTCCCTTCAGCATCCACATCCCACTCGTGAACTCCGCAGATACCATTTAGGCGCGCCAACTTAGATCCTGACGTCTGAAAATACACTGCTCCACGAAAAAAAGCCCCGCCCTCGCTGGTGAACCCCCCAGCTCCCGATGCTGTGAACGTGGCTACTTCCCCATCCTGAGTCATAAAGACACCGGAGTTGGGACACTCGCCATAGAGGGATCCATCTTCTCTAACTTCGCTCCAATAGGTGGCTAAAAACTTTACTGACTCGCCCAAAAGCGTACCACCTCCGTCCGCCGATGTTTCAAACCGAGGGCTGGACCCGTGAGTCGGAAGTACTCTCGTCACCGTCGCAGCCTGGACTTCGCCCAACTTTTCTCCCAACATATCGTCGATTCCTCCTCAAAGTTTTCGTATTATCCGAAATTCCCCGTATCAAAGCCGGCTAGGCAAAACCACTTCAATACATGTGACGCGAACCATTCTAGTTTTGATAACGAAAGGGGTCAAACCTGTGATCTATCCATGCAGTCTTCGGCGGCGAAGTCCGGAGCCTGGTCGCCTTCGTTTAGCATCCTCCGTTCTTCTATGTTCGGATATTTCATTACTGCAACAGGTGGTGGAGATTAACTTGGCTGAGCTCAAGAGAAGGCCTTCATCGTACACCATTGGCAACTCAAAAGTGTTATCCCTAGGCCGGGCTAATGGCGGCCGCCGATTGAATGCATGATTAGATTCCCCTTCGTAACTTCGGTCATTACTTCGACGGCTTCGGCGAGGGTTGCGTCGTCCATTCCAAGATGCTTCACGGCATCCAAGTGGAAGCGAACTCAAATCCCGCAGTTGTTCATCACAGAGACCAGATATGCGATGAGTTTTTTCGTTTTTATGTCAAGCCTGCCGGGAGTCATTGTCTGTTTGTAATGCGCCTAGTATGAATCTAAATGAGCTGGGTCATGGGCAATCATCTGGAAGGATTCCGGGACGAAAGACCATCCCATGGTGGCCTTGATGTCTTCATAGATTTCCTTTACCATTCCGCTGGCTTCGTTCTCGGTTATCAACTTGATGCTTGGCAAAATTCCTCCAAAAGGACACTAGGCGAGACTTTGCGTTCGGACCCGCCCGCCAATAGGTTCAAGAACGTAGTTTAACAATTTGCGAAAACCGGCGTTCTTGCGCATTTCACCCGTAACAATCCGCTAATCCCGCACGGGACTGACTGGTCATATTACAACCGCTATACCCACCAATTCTTGGCACAAACAAGCCCCTCGGTTAATCCCGAGAGCATTTGGCCTTTGTAACGGTCGAAGCCCAACACCTAAAGCACTCTTTCCAGCCAAGCAATCGAACCTATTTGAATCCACCGAGATTCGTTGAAAGTTAGTTGCTGGGCGGTTGGACTCTACTCTAGCGCACCACCAGTTAACTTTTTACCACCATCCCATTATTGAAACAAACAATGTCACTTGGTTGTTGAAGGCCGCCTAGATAGTCTGGAACTATTAAACCTTTCTCCCATATTGCTGAGAGGAGGGTTTTTATTTCCCTCTAGTTGTACGTCCTTCTAGTTAGTGACTCACCAGTGAATCATCGTAGAAAGAAATGATAAATCAATAATCCGAAAAACAATCCTTTGGCAAACGCCACCCATAATAGGGCGTAATCTGAAAGATACAGATTTCTCTGCACGGAAACTGTATGTTTTTATGCTAAACAATCATTTTCATCGTGATTTGACGATTCTTCTATAAACATTAGTTTCAAAAAACATTAGTTTCAAATTTTATTTGAAATCATGTCCCAGAGCATGTTTTCAGATAGCACTGTTGTATTAATCCCGTGTGGAACTCTTAGTCGTTAAGTTCTATCTGGACAATACATCTAGCTATTTGGTGCTAAGAACATAATCTTTCTAAATTGTAAGCTGCTTCCACGGAGCAGAATCTTCGGGGAATTTATCTTTGGGCAGCTACCTTATCTTTTTCAACCTGAAAGAATCTTAGCTAGTCAAAATAGGGTATGGGGTCTTTATAAGCTACGGGAGAAGTTAGGAGGAATCCATAAGGGCCACAGAACTACGGGCTGAATGAAGTATCTACACAATCGGTGATCGTTACTTCCCCTACTAGCGCCCTCAATGATGGTTCCTCTGCAATTTTAGGTTATTGAGGAATTATTGATAAGATTTCTGATTCTGACTTCGTTAAGAAAATATCAAAGTCATCTACATATTCGATGTAACTCTTACCAAAATAAATTTCGAACGCGTTCTCGAAACCATTATCTTCAAGGCCATAATAAAACTCTTTTATCTTATCTTCACCAACTTGATCTATAAGATAAGCTACAAACCAAAAACCTACTTCATACGCTACTGTCTTTTCCCAACCGCTATATTCGAGGTTATATAATTTTTTGCCTGACTCTTGATATTGATCTATTATGTTTCCTCTTCCAGTGCCACGGTCAGACCACAAGGATTCCGTCGCTTGCCCAATAAGGTGATTATCTCTTGAACCTGGTTGTCGAGAATAATACAAGTGAGAGAGATAGGTTGCTGTCCCCTCATTCCACCAAGGAACGTCTACCTGTTTGTTATCTCCTGTTAGCTTTCCCAGCAATGACTTAAATTCGTCATGAGAATAATCTGTCCTCGAAATATTTGATTTAGGAATGGGCGTACTTGTTGGTGTTGAGGTATCTGTGGGGACGGGAGTATTTGTTGGTGCAGCGGTATCCGTAGAAGCAAAATCTTTTACAACCAATACTGGGGTAGGAGTAGACTGAGCCGCTACTTACTGCTTAACCCTTGCTTCTACCGTTGCATCAATATTGGGCGTAGGAGCTACTTCTGCCGGAGGGGTAGTAGAACACCCAACGGCAGCAACCGATAAGGCAATTCCCGCTAGTACTGCCAGACCCTTGGTAACTGCATTTCCTACCCCTGGGTTGTGGGATTATCTGAGCGGTACCTAAGCGTAAATCCTAGGGCCTCTCACCAAGAAAAATGTCTGAAAAACTGCTCTACGCAGCGAAAGTCTATGTAGTGTTTGATGGCCAATGGCGCTTAGAACCTTCACCTTGTCATTAACCAGGATTATGGTGCTATGTCAATTTATTCTCGGCCATTTTATACACCCCGACTCGACTCCAGAGACCATTATACCGAAAGGTAGTAAAAGTAGGGTATTGTGAGACGGAGTAGAGTCCAGCCCCCCAGCAACTAACTTTCCAGGAATCCCGGTGAATTCAAATCGGTTCGATTGCCTCGTTGAAAACAGTGGCTTAGATGTTGCGCCCCGATGGGTAGAAAACCACATTAAACAAGGCTGATTCTAATGTGCCAGACGCGACATTGGCTAGTCAGCACGGGTTGCAACCCAGCGGGAGACCAGGTTAGTCGACTCCACTTTGCGAACCCAGGGAGAACAAGATGCAGAGAAAAACCCTAGCCTCGTATAAAATTAAGCATAGGAAATACGCCGTTACCTGCTCAAAACCCACCTCAGTGGCCGCCGAGTGCATCAGGCACACTACTGTGAAGGGTGGCTGGTTGATGTTTATCACTGAGCTTGGAACCCTGGACTACAATAGCAAGGATATCTGGGTTCGACGATTGAGGTAGCCGATGCGTTGCCCTGAATCTGGAACCTGAGGTTATACCAGGAAGACCAAGGCCCCTGAATGGCGTTGCATTGAATATGGCCATGAGTGGGGAGGGAAGCCTGGACCTTCGGGTTCGTTGCGGAGTAGCTTTGACCGCAGTCCAACAACATGGAGTTTCGACGACGACGCTTCTCTTGTTTGCTGCCATCATGTTTTTGGCCAGGGCGGTAATGCTGATGCTTGGACCCCTCCTGGTGGCGTTGGCAGACGATTTCGGCATTTCTATAGCTGTGGCGGGACAGCTCGCCGCGGTCACCTTCATAACCTGGGGAATAACTGCGCCTTTAGTTGGGCCCATTTCAGATACCTACGGCAGACGGCCAGTGCTCCTGATTGGGTTTTTGCTGATGGCCTTAGGAGTTTTGGGGTCAGGAGTGTCGTGGGGCTACGGTTCCCTACTGGCCCTACGGCTCATCACCGGAATAGGATCTGCAATGGTTCCTCCAACCATCATAGCGGCGCTTGCCGACAACTTACCGCCTGAGAAGGTAGGGAAAGCCGTCGGGTTCATAACCGCTTCGAGTTGGGTTGGGGTCGCGGTGGGGGTGCCCTCGATTTCCCTGCTTGGGTATATCGGCGGCTGGCGGCTGCCCTTTTACATCACTGGTGGTCTGTCGCTGGCCGTTTGGGTGCCGCTGTACTTGTGTTTACCCTCGGGCCAACGGCACCTGGGGCAGAGCATAGATCTCTTCAACCGCTTCAAGGTCATAGGCCATCAGTCGGGACCGTGGTATGTGCTTATTACCAATGCCACTCAGCAGATGGCGCTGTTCGGACTAATGACCTACTTTGCTGCCCACATGATGGAAAGCTATGGTTGGGACGAGGCAAGCACGGCTCCAGGGCTTGCCCTGTTGGGCGTGGGAGCGGTGATTGGCAGCTTCGCCGGAGGGTTGATCGCTGGCCGGGCCTGCCGGTTGGACTGGTTGGCCGCCATCAGCCTGGCCGGTGGGGTGGTGGCCGGACTCCTCTTTGCTTTGGGCGCGCCCGCCTGGATAGTCGTCGCGATGGCCTTTGTAGCATCGTTGTTGGTGTCCGTTTCAATGCCGGTCATGATGACACTGATAATGCACTTGGCCGGCCAATCTCGAGGTACCGCGGGCGGAATGTTCGCCACGAGCAATCAAGTCGGTGGCGTTGTGGGCGCCTCGGCCGGAGGGCTTATGCTGTCTCTGGGAGGCTATCCGGCGGTGGGATTGTTGTGTCTAGTTGCGACAGTGCTATCCGCGTCCGTGGTCGGCCTCAGAATGCGCCGGTCACCCGCGTTTCAGTTGGGGGGCGCAAATACGCGAGAGCCGTAACCAAACCACTAGTAATTGTCGTGCTGATGGTTTTAGCTTGTACTACTATGCCTGCGTCGAACTTTGGACTGTGATCGCCGTAATTTCTTAGCGGAGTACATGATTGATGAGTAGTATTGGAGCTCAGTATGAGCCTGACGATCACTTTAAGGCAGACGTTAGACTTCATCAGTCGGCATACCAAGCAAAGATACTCAAGGTCGGCTTTGACAAGTACGACAATCGTTTAACTCTCTTTTTCCCACAAGACTTCCAGCAAACTACCGGGGTTCATCGGCAGCCGGTTGGTCCGGACCCCTACCGCGTGGGAAATGGCGTTAGCCACCGCCGCCATTGGCGGAACCAAACATACCTCACCAACGCCTCGCACCCCGATGGGGTGGCCAGGGTTGGCTACCTCTACGATTACAGTGTCGATCATGGGCAGGTCCAAGCTGATCGGCATCCGGTAGTCCAGGAAACTGGAATTCAGCATTAGCCCCTGGTTGTCCACAAAGTATTCCTCATTTAAGGCCCAGCCAATACCCTGGACTAAGCCGCCCTGAATCTGTCCCTCCACATAGCTGGGATGGATGGCCTTCCCTGCGTCCTGGATGGCGGTGCAGCGGAGGATGTCCACCTTGCCGGTCTCAGGGTCAACCTCAACGTCCACTATGTTGAGGGCGAAAGCGTTACCCACGCCGGCGGGATTCGCAGTGGCCCGTCCCACGATGGGACCGCCGGTGCCGTTTAGTCTGCGGGCAATCTGCTTGAGGGTCATCCTCAACTCTGGATCTTGTTTGTGGTGTAGCTCACCGTCCTCGTATTCCACGTCGTCAGGGGTTACGTCCCAGATGCGGGCCGCCCTTTCGATCAGCTGCTGGCGCACGTCCTCAGCTGCCCAATAAACGGCGGTGCCCATCTTGAAGGTCACGCCACTGCCCCCGGCGCCGGAACTGTAGCCGATGGAGTCCGTGTCGGCGATGGAAGGTTTGATATCCGTGACCGGAATTTCCAGCACCTCAGCCAGGTGCATGGCCATAGCGGCCCGGCTGCCCCCGATGTCTGGAGACCCCTCAACCAGACTGATGGTGCCATCGGGGTTGACGTTGGCCACCGCGCTGGCGGGGCCGGTTCCGTTGAACCAGGCTCCGGCCGCGATGCCCCTACCCTGGTTGGGACCTTGTAGGGGGGTCGCTAAGTGGGGATGCTGCTGCGCAGCTTGAAGGACCTCAACCATGCCGATACGCCCAAAGGTCGGCCCGGCGACCTGTCGCGTACCTTCCTTGGAAGCGTTGAACAGCCTGAACTCCACCGGGTCCATGCCGATCGCGTCGCAAAGCTCGTCTATCAGCGACTCGGCAGCAAATGCGGCGGCCGGGGAGCCGGGCGCCCGGTAGGCGGAGGATTTCTGTGTATTGATGACCACGTCTAACCCTTCGATGTAAGCGTTGGGAATGTCGTAAGGCGCTAACATCGTCCGGCATCCTGAGGGCACCGGCGAGCCAGGGAAAGCCCCCGCCTCATAGATCAGGTGCGCCTCGGCGGCGGTTATCTTTCCCGCGTTGGTAACTCCCATCTTAAAGGTGATGTGAGTGCCAGACGTGGGACCGGTGCCGTGAAATACCTCGGTGCGGCTCATGCTAATCTTGACCGGCCGTCCCGTCTTGCGGGCCATGGCTGCGGCCACCGGCTCCAGATAGCACCCACCCTGGCCTTTCCCTCCAAAACCGCCTCCAATCTCCATAGGGATGACCTTTACCTGTGACACCGGCAGGCCCAGGATGGTGGAGGTGTGGTCACGAAGAGCAAAGTGTCCTTGGCTGCTGGCCCAGATGGTCACCGTATCGTCGGTATTCCACTGGGCGGTGGCCGAATGGGGCTCGATGTACCCCTGGTGGACCGGCTTGGTGTGATACTCTCTCTCCAAGACTACATCGGCTTCCTGAAATCCCTGCGCAACGTCGCCCGAGCGAAACTCGAAGCGATTGGCGATGTTGCTCTCCTCGCCAGCCGCCACCTCACCCCAGCCTCCTGAGCGCATCGCCGGGCTGCTCATGGTAAGCAGCCTCTCGTGTAGGATGGCCGCACCATCCTTCATAGCGTCATCAGCATTCAGCACCGCAGGAAGTACGTCGTAGTCGACGTCGATGAGCGCTAGCGCCTCTTCCGCTACGTGTGGACTGTTGGCGGCCACCGCAGCCACCGCATGCCCTAGATATAGCGCCTTCTCTCTGGCCATCACGTTCCGGCTGTAGAAGCCATAGTTGACGGCGGCACCTTCTTCCTGATCGGCCACTTCCGCGGAAACGTCGGGCAGGTCCGCGGCAGTGACCACGGCATGCACTCCAGCCAGAGCCAGAGCGCGGGTGGGGTCGATTCCCTTGATGCGGGCGTGGGCGTGAGGGCTGCGCAGAATCTTGCCGTGTAGCATTCCGGTCAAATGGATGTCTGCGGCGTACCGGGCCCGGCCAATTACTTTGTCAGGCCCGTCGTGGCGTATCGGGCGAGTGCCCACCACCTTATATTCCTCGGTAGAAAGGACTATGTTGGGTTTGTATTCAAGCATTGTTGCCTCCTCCGGAGTGGGGCCGGATAGTCGTTAGCGATAATCTATCACAAAAGCCGGACGTTGGCTGCATACTAAGGTCGACCCAATCCTGTCCTACTGAACGGGTCCACCTTAACCGCCCCACATTCTACGGCGAGCAAATCACACTTACCAAAATCTGCATACACGGTATTGGGCTTCTGATGAGATCTAAAGACAAGCGTGGAGAATAGATATATTATCATCGGACTAACGCCTGGTCCTCTTCGGCGTCAACCTCAGCGTCGCATTTCGGACACCCCTCCAATTCGTCTTCCCCGATGGCTTTGTTGTTCTTCTCCGAAGACGGCGGGCGGCTGGTAGGCCACTTTAGCAGAGGCATCTACCGTTACGAATGCCCCGGTAAGCGGGGGAAGATTGGCGTTCCCAAGTGTGAGTGCCCGAACCTCCCCGG
>Ga0315336_1006278_pt1 | contig 12267 bp, 10 predicted proteins | sample ASW5metaG_FD_204512 | JGI IMG/M metagenome (GOLD analysis project Ga0315336, IMG submission 204512) | Ammonia-oxidizing marine archaeal communities from Monterey Bay, California, United States - ASW #5 | ecosystem: Environmental > Aquatic > Marine > Intertidal zone | place: USA: California...
CTTGGCCGGAAGATCGAGATAGACGCCGCCCGGTCGCCCCGAAACTGCAGCGCGGATCGCGCGCGCCACGCCAATGCCGATATCAGCGGCATGCAGTACGCGAAAGGCTGTTTTGCACAGGGACTTGGCGATGGCAAGCTGGTCCATCTCTTCATAGTCGCCTTGCTGAAGGTCAACGATCTCGCGCTCAGACGAGCCTGAGATCAGGATCATCGGAAAGCAATTGGTTGTGGCATTGGCCAGCGCGGTCAGTCCGTTGAGGAAGCCTGGCGCAGATACCGTAAGACAGATGCCGGGTTTTTTCGTAAGGTAGCCGGCGATGGCCGCTGCGTTGCCTGCGTGCTGCTCATGGCGGAAGGCAATCACGCGTATACCTTCGGCTTGCGCCATCCGGCCAAAATCGGTGATCGGGATGCCGGGTACGCCGTAGATTGTCTCCACACCATTAAGCTTGAGTGCATCAATTATGAGGTGAAACCCATCAATTTGTTCGCGCTCGTCTTCGGCCGTGGCCGTAGATTTCACTTCTTCTTTAGGGGCAGTGGCCATGATAGGTCCTCATTTTTTCTTTTGTTGCGGAAAATTGTGCCGCATTTGCAGTTATTATTTTGAATATTACTTCAAATAATAGGCAGATTTGCAAACAGGGTAGTTCTTTTTCTTAAAACGTCAGCACCAGCTTTCCAAAGTGGGTACTTGCCTCCATCACCCGGTGGGCTTCAGCAACTTCTTCAATTGGGTAGGTATCATGAATCAACGGCACAATCTGACGCTTAGATAGGTGTGGCAGCACGGTTTGATTGAATTTGGCAATTAGCTCGCCTTTCTCTTCTACCGGCCGTGAACGCAAAACCGACCCCAATATCTGCTGTCTTTTCACCATGAGCAGCGCTAAATTTATTTCTGCCTTGGTACCTCCCATTACACCAATACTGAGTAGGCGCCCCCCTACCGAAAGTGCTTTCATATTTTTGCTTAGATACATGCCGCCAATGTGATCCAGGATGACATCAACACCTTGCTCATCAGTAAAGTCGCGGACTATTTTAGAAAAATCTTTCGCCAAGTAATCGATCACCAAATCCACACCCAGATTTTTTACTTGATCTATTTTTCCGGGCGATGCCGTGACTATCACGATAACTTCAGGGGCCAGGATTTTGCACAATTGAACTCCAGCAGTGTTTACACCACCACCACCACCATGCAATAGCACCTTCTCTGTTCCATTAAGTTTTCCCAGTAAAAATAAATTCAGATAGGCCGTGAGATATGTTTCGCATATACAGGCGGCTTCCTCAAAATTCATTGACTCTGGGATACGTATTAGATGGCTCTCATGGGCGCACACGAATTCCCCATAACCTCCGCCACCCACTAAAGCCATGACTCGATCACCTGCCGAGAAGTTTTGGACGGCTGACCCAACCACATCAATAATTCCGGCCGCCTCCAAGCCGAGAATTTCTGACTCCCCCTTTGGCGGTGGATAATTGCCCTGCCGTTGAATGATGTCGGGACGATTAACCGAGGTAGCTTTCGTCTTAATAAGGACTTGGTTTTTGCTAGGGCTTGGTCTTTCAGTTTCCCCGATTCGCAATATCTCAGCTCCGCCAAAGCCGTTCATAAGTACTGCTTTCATGATTGTCTCCCAGCCTGGATCCCTATGGTTTTCAAAGAAATATTGTCGCCCTGTCTTAGGTAATGTGAATCACGAACTTCGATAGCGTTACTATACCCGTTTGCTTGCATCACGCCTTGCGGCTATAAAGGGCAGGCTTTTGGAAAAAAATAAAAGAAACATATCATGATAGACACACCAACAGACAAGAACTCCTTCAGTTCTCTTGAGCTACCCTCCCTATCACCTATTAATCTGCTGAAGCATTTTGGGCCGGGCCTGATTCTGATGATGACAGGTATTGGAACCAGCCATCTGGTAACTGCTCCGGTAGCGGGTGGGCGCTTCGGGTATGCGTTGCTTTGGTGTATCCCGATCGCTTACATTTTTAAGTATTATGGATTTGAAATGGCATTTCGCTTCACCCATGCCACGGGCCGCAGCATGTTGGATGCCTATTCGACGGCTTGGAAGAAGCTTCCGGTGTGGTATGTGCTCATTACGACAATTATTCAGTCGGGATTAGGGCAGGCTGGACGACTGGTCGCTGCAGCAGCCGTTTTACTCTACTTCTTCAATCAATACCTTGGTATAGACATACCGGGGCTTGGAAATGATCAGGAGCTCGCATTGTATGCCTTGATCCTAGGCGTGATGTCTGTAGTAATTATTCTTTATGGAAAGTATGGGGCGCTGGAGCTAGTGACCAAAGTAGCCGCGGGCTTGCTGATCGTCTGCGCGATTGCGGTTTATGCTGTGGAGCCAGCACCGGTATCTGAGTTTGTCCATTTCTTTCAATTAGACACCCCGTCAGGCTCTTGGTTAATTATTGCGTCTTTTTTGGGTCTTCTTCCCACCGGGATAGATGTGTCTCTTCAGGCATCCGAGTGGGGCAAGGCCAAGAAGGTGGGCATGGGGCGTATCCGTGAAAAACTCGAAGAGCAGGGGGTAATATCGAAATTTGACACTTTTGATAAAAATAAGCAGGACCTAAGTGTAGATACCTCTCGAATTCCGCCGCATGCCCTGGAATACTGTCGGCGCTGGTTTAAGATCGGCTTGTGGGACTTTCGTGCGGGTCATGTAATTTCCTTTGTTCTCGTTTGTATATTTATGTTGCTTGCAGCGGTATGGCTGTACCCAAGTGAGGTCCAGGGTAACGCAGTAATGGGTGAAATTGCCCGGATTTTTACTGATAGTGTTGGGCCAGGCATGATGATTGTTTTTCTTATAGGGGCAATGGCAGCCACCTATTCAACTGCGTTCAATTATTTTGACGGTTGGCCGCGCGTAGTAGGCGCCTGCTGCCGGAATCTTTTCAGGTGCACAGCAGAACTTTCTGGGATAGCCCGAGAGGACGTAGGGGAGGAGCACCGTAGGCGCTGGTACTCGGAGTACAACCTGTACCGGCTAACGATGTTTTTCTCTTTGATCGTTTCGGTCGCTATCATTGCTGGGTTACCCCGCCCTGTCTATCTGGTTTTAGTAGCTTCGGCGCTTGCTTTCTTCGTCGCACCGGTAATATTTTTCCTGAACATCTACTATTGTTTTAAAGTGATACCTAAGCGAGACAGGATTTTTTATCCTTCGATTTTTGCAACTTGGTTTAGTTGGATTAGCTTGGCCGTGTTTACCGGAATGTGCGTAATTCTAATTTTGCAAAGAGTGTTTGGTATTGAGCTGTTCGGTGCGTGAAGAAGAAATGGCAGAAGAAATGCAAATTGAGGACTACGGTGTTTGAGGTTCTGAAGCCATTACCGCCCGATGCAATTCTTGGCATCAAGGAGCTTTTCAGTCAGGACCGGGATCCCAACAAGGTAGATCTCAGCGTGGGTGTTTATCAGGATGAGGGCGGACTCACGCCTGTACCGAAGGCCGTACGTCTAGCTGAGCAGCAGGTTATACAGGCGCAGACTACCAAAACCTATGTTGCTATTGCAGGTAATGCTGAATTTAATCACCAGATGGAGTTACAGTTGTTTGGCTCTGATCACCGAGCTTTTTGTGACGGACGAATATCCACGGTTCAGACGCCAGGGGGTAGTGGTGGTTTGAGTGTGGCAGCAGAGATAATTTGTCGGGCACAGCCCGATGCAAAAATTTGTCTGAGCGACCCTACGTGGCCCAATCACAAGCCACTGTTAAGTTTGCCAGGATTAAAACTTCAGCAATATCCGTATTACGATTACGTTAATCACAAGATCAATTTTGAAAAAATGGTTAGCACGATGAAAACACTTGGTTCTGGTGATGTAGTCGTTTTGCATGGGTGCTGCCACAATCCTTGTGGTGCCGATTTATCACCGGATCAATGGGGGATTCTCGCCGAATTGTTTGGGCAGCGCGGTATCACGCCTTTGATCGATTTAGCCTACCAGGGCTTGAGTGAAGGCCTGGAAGAGGATGTCTACGGTATTCGTCTGATGGCGGAGTCTTTGCCTGAGATGATTGTAGTAGCATCATGTTCAAAAAATTTCGGACTGTACAGGGAGCGTGTAGGCGTCATTAGTATTGTTTCAAAGGATACGAAACAGGCGGTAGCAACTCTGAGCAATGCCTCGAATATAGCCCGTGGGATTTATTCTATGCCACCCGACCATGGAGCTGCGATCGTCGCGTCCATTTTTTGTGAAGAGGAGTTAAGAAAGCTTTGGATTCAGGAGCTTGGGGAAATGCGCGAACGGATAAATGGACTAAGGCGCTTATTGGTCGACAAGCTTTCCGAGCGTGAGTCTCCCCAGGACTTTTCTTTTATTGCAAACGAACGTGGCATGTTCTCTTTTTTAGGCATCAGCAGGCCGCAGGTTATTAGGTTGCGGGAGGAGTTTCATGTGTACCTAGTAGAGTCCAGCCGTATCAACATGGCAGGCATCAACCGGTCTAATGTGGATTACGTTTCGGATGCCATCGTCGGCGTGTTGTAAATTAATTTTGTGGCCATTTCTCGAGTGTTTCTACGAACAGGCTGAGGAAACGGTTGGCACAATGGGAGTCTATCGATTCTGAGTTGTAAGTTAGGTCGACATAGCACATTGGAAGAGTCTGAAGCACATCCTGTTCCTCCAGAGTTCCAACGACGGCTCGCTTATGGAGCTTTCCTACACCAAGACTTACGATTTGCCCTTCACTGAGTGTTGCGGGACCACCCATTAGGCTTCCCGAAGCACCGTGGTAGCAGAATGTGAAGGCTGGGGTTTTTTTCTCTAGCGTTTCTAGGTCCGAAAGTATCTTTCTGATTGCGATCATGTCCAATTTATCTACACCGGAGATAATTGGAATTTTTGAATTGGGTGGGCGTTCCTCAAGTCTGACCCCAATGGAGATGGGTAGTTGATCGCATAGGATTTCTGGCATTGCGCTTAGGGTTTTTGCGTAAGCATTTATGTAGTAGATGGGTAGTTCGAAGCCATCTCCCGTCGATTGCATCATTCGCTGTTCGGCAAGGACGGAGGCCATCACGCATTCAAAAATAGTGGTGGCATAAGGTATTTGTTGGCTGACCGGGGTTTGTCTTGAGGGAATATTCCTTTTCAGTTCCGATGCCCTCCTTTTTTTTTCGGGTGGTAAGGCCCTGTCTCCAAGATGCTTCATAACATCACCTACCCCAATCCGACCGGAGGGACCGCTTCCCGTAATCTTGGTGACATCTAGGTCATATTCCTTAACAAGACGACGGACTGAGGGACTTAAGTTTTCCGTAGAGTTTTTAGTTTTTTGGTGTGTAACTTTTTTTTTGGGTTTTTTGTCTGGCAAAACGGTACCTGTGTGTTTATGTCCAATAAACGAAACCATTCGCAGTTCCGGTTCCTGCCTCAGAGCGGTAGCAGGGCACATAATCGACTATGTCACCGTTAAGATCGGTTTCGAAAAGGGCGCCTGCGGCAGCTATCCAGTTTTTAAGCTCGGAGGTGCCGGATTGAAAATATTCTTCTGGAATGCTCGTGAGTTTTTCTGCATCCCTGTTGCGGAAAGCCTCGAAGAACATCTGATCAAACTTTTCATCGATAACAAAGTGACTCATGCCGCCCGAGCCAAACACTACCACCCGCTGATCCGATTCCCAGGAATTGATAGCCTGACCCACTACGCGCCCCAGCTGGAACAGCCTTTTAGCGGTGGGCTGATTAGGTGGGAAAAAGGTATTGCTGATCACGGGAACATTTGGAATGACCTTATCCCGCATGATTTGCCGGTAGACAAAACCAAAAGCGTGAGGTATGCCGATGGACCAATGTTCTGGGTGTTTAGGTAGCTCGGTGGAATACGCTAGATCAAAGTTCTCCTGCATGGTTGATTTCAGAATATGATTCGCTAACTGTGGCAGCCCCGGGTACTCTCGGTACTCCGGTGGTGAGTGGCCTGCCTCTGCTTCATGAATGCCCGGTGGCATTCGTTTTGCAGATTCCTCTGATGCGGGTTGGTCCCATGTTTTTTCGCCACCAAATATCGTCATGGCGGGCTGTATGTCTTCCAGGAACAGTTCCCTTTGATCATTGCCGAATATAACCGCGACATCAGGTGAGATTTCCATGAATTTGTCCGCCATGGTTGTAATAGCGCTTTGACATGCTTCATGGCGTCGAGTGCGTTCCTCAAGCGTGATTTTATTCTTTAGGTTCTCTTCCTTTCTGAGTTCTATGAGCTCTTCGAAGTCGTACAGATTACAGCGAAAGGGGTGTTTTCTTTGTTTGTCCGCACGGATGCGGAGCAACCATTGATCAGGATCGGTTGAAAGCGTGGGACCATGGGATGTCCACATACCAAGAACGATTTTTGCCATTGCTCGTCCGCCACTCCCTAAAAGAACAGGCCCCGTCGCGCAAGCCCACCTTTCAAATCATTGTAATAGACTAATGATACAGTGGGATCTTCGATTGTGGAATCCAGTACTTTGAACTGATTGGTTAGCGTAAAATGGCAAAGGCTGTTCAATAGTATCCATCGGCTTACGGTGTTAGGGGATCGTCAGTTGGAGATCCAGGGTTTTCGACCAGTCGTGCTGCAATAGACTCACAACGTTTTCCGGCTTTCTCTGTTAATATGCCGCCCGTTATGAAATACGATTTACACACCCATTATTATCCAGAAGTATTTTTCGATACCATTCGAGAGCTGGCCACTGACTTTGCATTCGATACAGATTCCACGGGGCGCACGATCATTAAGTATCGTGGATCCCGTTTTTTTGGAATTACCCCCCCCATGACGGATCCGGTCAAACGGATTGAAGAAATGGACAGGGTGGGGATTGATGTGGAGGTCGTTTCTCTTTCCACACCAAATGTGTTCTTCACTGATGCAGAGCATCAACCTGAGGTGGCAAAGCTCATGAATGATGCGTACGCGGATCTCGTTTCCCGCTACCCTCAGCGCTTTAAGGCTTTTGCTTCAATCCCGATGGACAGCCCGGATGCCGCTTTAGAGGAGCTCACGCGGGCTTTAGACCAACTTAAACTCAACGGAGTAATCCTTCTCAGTAATATTATGGGTAGACCGCTTACCGAACCGCAGTACCGTCCTTTTTTTGAAGAGGCCAATCGACGGGAACTATGTATTTTTATTCATCCCATGCTTCCTGAGAATCCACAGCCGTTTTCTGAATACGTCCTTGGTCCGATCATTGGTTTTCCCTGTGATACGACGCTTTCTGTAGCCCGTCTTTGTTATTCGGGAATGTTGCGAGAGTTTCCCTCAATTCGCTGGATTATCGGGCATGCTGGAGGAACGATTCCTTGGCTCATGGAGCGTATGGATAATGGTTACCGTGATTTTGCTGAGTGTCGGGAGAACATTGACCATCTGCCGAGCGTATATTTAAAGCAGCTTTATTACGACACAGTGACCTTTAGTCCACACACGTTACGGATGCTACGGGATATCGTGGATGTTAATCACATGGTAATGGGCAGCGATTTCCCACATCTGCTGGGCTCTATTGATCGTGCTGTCAGCTCTATTGAAGAATTACACATATCAGAATCAGAAAAGACTGCGATATTCTCTGGAACGGCGCTGTCGATCTTGAACAACATCTAAATGTTAGCGTGGGCATTTTAGCCTTTACGGCGAGGGCCGCAAGTTAAAGGCGATGCCTCTGAAATCTCCCTACGGCCAGTTGCTAGTTCCGATTTATGTGCCATCCTTTCTGATGGCACTGAGTGCTCAGGCAATGCTGATCTTGCTTCCGCTGTATGTATTGGAACTCGGTGGTGCCCCTGCCTTTGCTGCGCTAATTATGGGTTTGCATGGTATTGGCATTCTTGTTTTCGATGTGCCTGCTGGCATGCTGGCCGCACGTTTTGGAGATAAACCGCTAATGTTGGTCGGTCTTGTTTCCATTCTGACTGGCACCGTAGCTCTCTCTGTAGTGTCGGGTCTCTGGATGCTAGCAGCGTTTGCGATACTCATTGGTGCTGGCTCCACTGCCTGGGTGTTGGGACGACTGTCGTATATCACCGATTTTTGCCCATCTGCTGAACGTGGCCGGGCTATTGCTGTCATGGCTGGTGTCAATCGGATGGGGGGATTCATTGGGCCCGTAGCTGGCGGTATCGTTGCAGAGTTTTTTGGATACCCTTCAGCTTTTTTTGCTGCTGCTATTAGTGCCGCGGCAGCGTTGATTCTTGTTTTCTTTTCTGCTCGCAATATTGCTCCTTCTCATGGCGACCATGGCGTCAGCTTGTCAACCACGGGCAGGATTGTTCGAGACTACGCTGGAGTTTTTGCTACAGCTGGTTTTTCCTCTCTTACGTTGCAGCTTATGAGGGCCACCCGCAACTTACTGGTTCCATTGTTTGGTGTTGCGGTTGGATTAGATGCTGTTGCTGTAGGTGCTATCTTTTCACTTGGCGCCGCGGTAGACATGTCGCTTTTCTATCCCGTAGGTGTTGTGGTTGATCGTTGGGGACGCAAATGGACAGGCGTGCCAAGCATGGTTCTTTTTGCTATAGGACTTTCGATTCTTCCCCTAGCCCAAGGTTTTTATTCATTGCTTGGTGCGACTCTATTGTTGGGCTTTGCCAATGGAGTGAGTACAGGAATCGTTATGATTATTGGTTCCGATCTTGCGCCTTCAGATCAGCGCGGGCAGTTTTTGGGAGTTTGGCGACTGGTCAGCGACGTGGGCTGGGCTGGCGGACCTTTGCTGGCTAGCGTACTGGTGGAAATGGCTAGCTTAGCAGCAGCTAGCTTCGTGGTTTCGGCCACGGGCATCGTTGGTGCTTTCGTGTTACTTTTTCTGGTCCCAGAGACGCTGCGCTCTTCAACCCCCGATGAGTAGAGCTGTTTTTTACCTTTCAAAAATTTGTTGCTTAGTGACAGGTTTTTTGCAAATAATGGCTTTGAAAGAAAAACATTATGTAATTCAGGTAATTACTTAACGATACTTAGTACTTCGGGTTCCATGTAGCCCTTGAGTCCTAAGATCGAGTATTGTCGTCCGATGCCCGATTCCTTGGCACCCCCAAATGGAACATAAGCAGATGTAGCCCGGTGCTGGTTAACCCAGGCTGTACCGACCCTTAGCCGCTTCGCAATTTTGGTTGCTCGTTCCCGGTCACTTGACCACACTGATCCGCTGAGCCCGTAGGGAGTATTGTTAGCGCGAAGAATAGCGTCCTCAACATCTTTATATTTGAGAATCGGGACGATAGGTCCAAACTGTTCCTCTCGAACCAAACGGCTATCTTCATCGATATCAGTCACAAGGGTAGGCGGAAAGAAGTAACCGGGTATGTCCGGTAATGTGCCGCCAGACAGAAAACGTGCACCAGTTTTTTTAGTATCTTCCAGTATCCCCACGACCTTGTTAAATTGCATTTTGTTCTGGATGGGACCAAGGTGGTTTTCTGGGTCAAGACCGTTGCCATATTTGGCATTTTTCGCTTCTTTGGTTAGTGCGCTGCAAAATTTCTCGTAGATTTTCTCGTGGGTATAAATTCTTTTAACCGCCATACAGACCTGACCACTATTCACGAAGGCAGCAAAGAAAATTTTCTTGGCAACTGCTTCTGGATCGACGTCTTCTAGGATGATAGCGGGATCATTGCCCCCGAGTTCTAAGGTCACACGCTTAAGAGTGCCCGCCGCGCTGGCCATTACTTTTTTTCCTGTTTCGACTGAGCCGGTGAAGGATATTTTGTTTATTTCCGGATGTTTGGTCATTTCATGGCCTAGTTCATCCCCTCCTGCTAGAAAATTAATGACACCTGCCGGGAAGATTTTCTGCATCAATTCCCCCATCTTGAGCGTAGTCAGTGGAGTGTAAGGTGACGGCTTCAAAATGACCGTGTTGCCGGTATAGAGAGCCGAAACTAGGGGGCCTAGGGCAAGATTAACTGGGGCATTCCAGGGTGTGATAATGCCTACTACGCCAAGGGGCCGATATTGCAGCTCAATATATTTTTCTTCATCATCCACTAGGGTCTCGACTGGAATCTCAATCCCTGCAATTCCTTCTGACTGACTTGCGCCACGATCAATTTCAGCAACAGATTGACTGAGTGGCTTACCTTGTTCTTGTGTCAGTAGGGACGCCAAAAAATCCTTGTGCTCTCGCAGCAGTATGGCAAGCTGTTGGATATAGCCCGCACGGTCTTCGTAAGACTTTGAGCTCCAGGCGTCTAATGCTCGGCGCGCAGCGGACACTGAGGCGTTCAGATGGGTTTGATCCGCCACAGGACAATGGGCAAAAACTTTTTCGGTAGCTGGATTGATAACTTGGAGGAAATTTTTGGTCTCTACTAGTTTCCCGTCGATTAGCAGCGCGAAATTTTTTTGTAGTTCAATTGTGTCAGTTTGTTCGGCCATAGGGGTTTCTCCATGCTGAGTCAATCTACTAGAGCGTCCCTGACTATAGCTCCGTCTGTGTTGCTCTCGTTGTTATTGCCATGCATGATACCACTCGACCCAATGAATGGTTTCTTGCAGGCTCCGGCCGGCAGGGTTTAAGGAAGGGTCAATGCAAGTTGGGAAAAAATGAAAGAAATACCTGTGTGTAAGGCTCCGGATCCGAATACGCTCCGTCCTAATTACATTGCGCCACCAAATGCTTGTGATTCCCATTGCCATATATTTGGGCCGGGAGACAAGTATCCTTATGCACCTAATCGCAGCTATACCCCGCCCGATGCGCCGCTTGAGCGTTTCAAGGAGTTACAGGCAATTCTGGGACTGGAGCGAGCCGTTTTGGTCAACGCTAGCTGTCACGGTAGCGACAACACGGTCATTTTGGATGCCATCGCTCAGAGTGGGGGTAAATATCGGGGTGTTGCCAACGTCGACGCTAAATTTACGGACCATGATTTTGAGGTGCTAAATACTGCTGGAATTCGCGGTGTGCGCTTCAATTTTGTTAAACACTTGGGGGGTGTTCCTGATTTAGAAGTATTTCACAATGTGATCCAGAGAATTAAGGTATTTAATTGGCACGTTGTGCTGCATTTTGATGCGGCTGACCTACTGGATTTCAATAATTTACTCAAAAAATTGCCAGTACCGTTCATCATAGATCATATGGGCCGTATACCAACGGGGGATGGTTTGACCCAAGAGCCTTTCCGTCGTCTGCTTGAGGTCGCCCATATGGACAACTGTTGGGTAAAGATCTGTGGTGCAGAGCGTATTTCTACTGGCGGACCACCATTCACCGACGCCGTACCGTTCGCGCAGGCGTTACTAGAGGTAGCGCTAGACCGAGTATTGTGGGGAACTGATTGGCCTCACCCTAATATCAAACTACACATGCCGAATGATGGGCATCTGGTTGATCTCATTCCGTTGTTCATGCCTGAAGAAGCCACACAGCAGGCGGTTTTAGTAGATAATCCTCATCGGCTATACAGTTTCGGTGCTTAGGAATTGTGGTTTCGAGTGTTTATCGACGGGATGTCTTTTGATACGGTCATGTAGTCTTCGGACAGCAGCCACTTGTAATTGTGGGAAAATATAACCAATGACAGACATGGAACTTCGTGACAGCTTTGGTCGGTCGCTACATCGGTTTTCAGGATGGTTTGCAGATGTTGGGGGACTCCTAATGTTTTCAATGACCATGTTGGTGGTAGTCAGTATTATAGGTAGAGCACTCTTTTCTAGGCCCGTGCCGGGCGATTTCGAGATTGTTGGCCTAGGTTCAGCAATTTCTATTTTTCTCTTCTTGCCGCACTGTTATTTACAGCGCGGCAATGTGGCCGTAGATATTTTTATTGCCCGCACGCCTCGCTCAGTTCAGGTTGGCATGGACATGTTTGCAGCACTTCTTTTTGGCACACTTTCAGCGCTCTTTGTCTGGAGAATGATTTTTGGTTTTATTGATACGGTGCGATATTGGGATATCTCAATGATTCTAGGGGTACCTTTATGGTTAGCCTACCCATTTGCTATTTTGTCATTTGGTCTGCTTTCTTTGTGTTGCCTGTATAGGGCATCGCGTATTCCTTGGGATCCCTCTTCATGACTGGCCTTGAAATAGCTGTCATCGGCTTGGCTGCACTAGTGATTTTGTTAGTCATCCGCATACCGGTTGGCATTGCAATGATGACGGTAGGAATCGTGGGTTATGCATCGTTGTCCGGCATTGATCCAGTGATTAATTATATGAAGACAGCTGCATTTTGGCGTTTCAATTCCTATGATTTTTCTGTGAT
>Ga0315336_1006279_pt1 | contig 12267 bp, 12 predicted proteins | sample ASW5metaG_FD_204512 | JGI IMG/M metagenome (GOLD analysis project Ga0315336, IMG submission 204512) | Ammonia-oxidizing marine archaeal communities from Monterey Bay, California, United States - ASW #5 | ecosystem: Environmental > Aquatic > Marine > Intertidal zone | place: USA: California...
ATACATGGATATGATATAGATGATCATTTCACTATGAAAGAAAAAAATATATTGAATTCAATAGTGACAGCTTCATCTAGGAAATTAATATATTTGAAACATTTACCTATTATTAATAAATCATTGGATAGTTTAGACGAATTAGAAGACTTAAATTCAATTATTAAATATAGTTTAAATACTAGATTAAACCCAGATGAATTTTATTCATTACTAAAAAAAATAACCCCCTCAATAGAATTATTATTATCAAACGTAGATTCTAAGATAACATCCAAATTAGTTAATTATGGAGATTTTAGAACATTATTTACGAAATATAATATTGATCCACATAAATTATCATTAGATAATAAGAATATCGTTCATAAATTATTAAAAACAAATGTAAATAAATACACATCTACAAATAGCAAGTTATCCAAAATAATCATTAATATCGTGAATACTGAATTAACTATATTTCAAAAAATCCAACAATCTAAATCATTAATAATGAATATGGTGAATATACCTAAACGTAATGAATATTTACAAAAATTCATAAAAATATTTACAAGGGAACCGAGGTCAATTGAAAATAAATTATCGTTATATAATATTTTCACCAACGAAATACTTTTATGTAAACATTATTTATATAGTTCGATATATCATAAAAATGTAGATGCTCATACATCATTGATATCTATATATGGTAAAGCTCCCGAAGATGGTGTCATATATTGTAAAAATTGCGGGGAATATTTATGTGATGAAGGGTTTTCTGAATTTGATGGTTTTGCGGGAGAACAACCCATATTAATGCGAGCTGTAATGGAAGATACGACAGATATCTTAAAAGGTTTTAAAGAAACTACGGTAGATCTAGTTAAATTAATTAGTACAAATGTGGGTGTGTCTATAAATGATACGGATATTAAATTAATATTAGATATTCATAGTACATTCAATGAAGATATCTTAGCTAATATTAGATATGGGAGTATGAATATCACAGATACAGACGAACATCCAGAAGTAAAAGATATAAACAAACAATATGCAAAAGATTCCAATAAGAAAACAAAAAGTAAGAATATAAAAGAATTTCAATCATACTTGAAAAATACGAATAAGGTTATATCCTTAGTATCAATCATTATATTAATTATTCAATCATCTATACCAATATATAATTTCAAAAACAATTATGAATTTAATTTTTTTAATATTGAAAAAGATGAAATTATTTCATATAATAAAAAAGTAATTGATTATTGCTTACATAAAATCCATAAAAATATAAATATATATAAAAATGATACCATATGGACTCATTATAATAAATTAATAAATGAATACAAAATATACGATTTAGTACCTACTAAAGATCAAATTATAAATGTCGTTAATTATTTAATATCACCTTTATATCCTGATTTATTATCTAGAATTAATGACTATAAAACATTTATAAAATCTACTAATCAAGAATATATACGTAATGAATGGCCGATTTTTAAACCATTACGTAATAATAATTTGATTAAGAAAATTGATGAATATTTATTATCTATTAAACCTGAAAATAAAGCTCATTTTATTTTAAATTATAATACGTATCCGGTAGAAAATATATCAAAAATACATTCTATTCACGAATCTAAAGATGAATTAATTCATTCATTAATAAAGATACCTATTTCAGATATAATGATTAATAAGGCTTTTATATTATTATTTAAATTGAGTGTATCTAATCACGGAATAAATAAACATCCGGTTTCAAGCATAGATTTACACATTAATCGTTTGATAGAAACTATTAATGATGAACATATACAAAATATATTTACAAAACATAAGTGGTCATCGTCAAATATATCATACAAAAAATTACGGACTAATATAATACCTGATATAATTAATCATTATCAGAAAACAAGTCAACAATTAGAAACATGCTATGATAATGAATCAATTTGTAATAAATTTATCCATATAAATATTAATAATTATGAATTATCTTTATTAAAAAGTGCTTCTAAACGTGTTTATCAATATATTGAATCCATTGTTTATACTAATAAGAAGTTTGATGAATTAAATGATGATTTTAAAAATAAGATATTTAATAGTTATTGTAAAGATCCTTCAGGTAATATTATTAAGAAACAATTAAATGATTCTTATTTAGGTAAATATCTCATATCAATCGAAGAAGACGATATTCAATTACCTGATACAATCCGTGAATTAGAAATACCTATAGATACAAATGCGGCTAATTTTAAAGATATACTAGATACCATTCAATTGAACATACTACCATTAGGTTTATATATGAAACCCAAAATTTACAATATGGATGATTATAATATTGATATATATAGAAACCATACTGATATAGAAAGAAATATATTAAATGTATTTTTGTTAAATAATAATTTTGATCTAGGCGATGATAACCCTATAATTGATTTATTACGTAATTATATAAATACGATCAATAAACCATCACCATCATTAAATAAAGATTTTGAAGTAACATTTTCTACATTAACTACTGATGAGTTTATAGATAATATATCCAAGTTTCTATCTCAAAGTAAACATAAAAATCATATGAAACGGTTTGAAAATATATTTATAAATACGTCCGATTCTATTAATATTAGTAATGAAGATAGAGGGTTTTTAGAAGGAGAAAATTTTAGATATAAAAATTTAAGACAATCTGATATAACAAAAATATTAAACTTATTTTCAAATGATAGTAAATTAACCATTGATATTATTACTGGTTATATATACCGAATTAAATATATATTAGCATCTTTCAAAGGGTCATGTAATACATCATCATATATTCCTAAAACATGGAAATTAACAGAATCATCGCGTAGTACATATACAAATTATATAAAAGATAATGCGTTTGTATTACACAATGATTTATTTAAATTAAATCCATTATATAAAGGATTTCATGAATATGGTGATAAAAATGAATATTCATATATATTTAATAGTTTATTAGAATATATTTCACCCTATACGAATAGTTTATATAAATTAAGGACAGATGATTTTAGTTATATTAACCCTATGGTTCATTTTGTTATGATTAAATACGTGATGTTATTTATATTTAATAAATTAATTGAATTCCATACTAAATTAATAGAAGATGATGAATCTATTTTAACTATGTTAGAAACTAATTTAAGAAAATATTCTGATATAGATGAACTTCAAGTAGATTTTATAAGTGATGCGGTAGAAACTATTATTATAGATATCATATCTGAAATACTACAAATTCATTATGATTCAAAATGGGTAATAAGTAATATAAATAAAGATAATCTATCAAAACGTCTATCAAAATCTAAAGAAAAAGAAAAACAACAATTAATTCAAAATTTAGATACTATGTCGGATGAACAACGTTCATCTACAGTTGAATTACAAAAAATGGGAATTAAGAATTGGTTTAAAACATCCGGGAAAGAAAATGAATCTAGAATTATAGAAGAATATACAAATGCACCGGATAGTGAAAAATACGAAATGTTTAATTCTGTGTTTAAAAATGACGATATTGTAGATCAATCAATTAATATATCTACAGGTGAAATCGACAATTCATCAGAATATCAACCTTTATTAGTAGTTGAAGAAGATACCGGATACTATAATCAAGATGATATTGACGAAGATGGACAAATGGGGGATGAATTACACGAATATTATGATGAAGACATATTAGATAATAATTTTAATACTGATTAAAATTATTATCTAATATATAATATAATGTCTCCTGTTAATGATTTATTTCCCGAACCATTAAAAAGCGATGATCTACAACACCCGCAATTAAAAGGTGAACCATCTATGGATGAACCATCTATGGATGAACCTGTATCTGATATTGAGAATCCAAGTATGGTTGAAGCAAATGTTCCTCCTGCTGATTTATCTGATACGGGTGAAGGACCAGATATTGCGGGACTTGATTTATCTGATACGGGTGTTCAAGGACCAGATATTGCGGGACTTGATTTATCTGATACGGGTGAAGGACCAGATATTGCGGGCCTTGATTTATCTGATACGGGTGTTCAAGGACCAGATATTGGGGGCCTTGATTTATCTGATACGGGTGAAGGACCAGATATTGCGGGACTTGATTTATCTGATACGGGTGTTCAAGGACCAGATATTGGGGGCCTTGATTTATCTGATACGGGTGTTCAAGGACCAGATATTGGGGGCCTTGATTTATCTGATACGGATGTTCAAGGACCAGATATTGCGGGCCTTGATTTATCTGATACGGGTGAAGGACCAGATATTGCGGGCCTTGATTTATCTGATACGGATGTTCAAGGACCCAGTGTTCCTGATCCTGATGCAATGTTTACAGGACCTAGTCCACCAGGACTAGATAAGATAGATAAATTACCTAGTGATTTAGATGATTTAGATGATTTAGATGATTTAGATGATTTAGATAGACCCTATAATTCAATTCATAAAGATTGTCCAGAATGTGTATGCCCCCCGTGTAAAGATCCACCTATATATAATAATATGATACCTAGAGAACATTCATCCGTTATAAATGTTTCAACCGATATAGATGAAATGGATGAAGATATATTAATAGATAAAATTATAAATAAAATTATGCAAAAAGGTAAAACAACAAGGAAAAGACGTTTTAATAAATCATCTTCCGGCAAACCTAAACGAAAAACTAAAAAAAGGAAACAAAGCAAAGGCAAACAAAGTAAAGGCAAACATAGTAAAGGCAAACAAAGTCTAGGCAAACATAGTAAAGGCAAACATAGTAAAGGCAAACAAAGTCTAGGCAAACATAGTAAAGGCAAACAAAGTCTAGGCAAACAAAGTCTAGGCAAACATAGTAAAGGCAAACATGATAAACGCAAACACAGTAAAGGCAAACACAGTAAAGGCAAACGGAAACAAACTAAAAAGAAAAGAAAGTAAAAGTAAAAAAGAGTCTAAAAATAGTTCATTATTATAAATAATAAATATAAGTTATTATTAATGAATGAAATCAAATTACTATTCATACTAAGTGTATTTTTATATACTACGTTTAATTGTTATTTGGAAGAAAGTTTTGATTTAACTACATTCCACTCCACTTTTAATGGGTATGATATACAAGAAATTAAAAAAAAAGAGAAAGGTTTGGTTAATGATGCATCACGAACATATAATTTCGAAAAACATAGTGATTTCGTTGCTCCTATATCAACCAAAGTTAATTCTGATGAAAATACACTTGATAAGGTGAGTTATAATGAAATATTGTTACATACAAAGGATAAAGATGATATATTATTAAAAGAAGCTGAAAACCATGTAGAAGGTGCCCTTGATAAATATGGATTCCTTCATTATCAGATAGATAGTATATCACCTAATGATAATGATATCGAATTATATTTAGAAGAACGCCCTCCTCTTCACCTTTTAGATCATCGTTTAGATTACGCGGTATATCACAAATAATTTTTTTTTATAATTACTTTAACAATTAATATTATACTAACATATAATATGAGTAATGAATTGACAAAGATTAGACAATCATTGAAAAATTGCGAAGAAGTCACTTTACCGTATAAATTCCCATATAAATGTTGGATAAAATATATAACAATTAAAGGTGAAGATGAAGCCTTTTATGAAGGAGGACAATATGTAGGAATGGGTGACCATAAGATATTTTTAATTAATAAAGGTAAACAATTATGTGCGCCCACATGTATTAGATCTGATGATGGTGACATACTTTATAAATCTAGGTTTTTTATAGATTTAAATAAGGATGATTGTTCTCTTAAAAAAGATAAATTAGAAGAAGTTATTAAGACACAACAAAAAGTTATTCAAAAGATGTCAAAACAATTAAAACTATTAGAAGACAAACATCAACAAACACAATCTGAAAATTATGATTTAATAAGCACTGTTGAACAAAAAGATTGTGAAATAAGTGATTTATTGATTAAAGAAAAAAAATACAAATTAATCTTAAGCCAATATATAAAATAATTTATATATTATAGATGAAACAAATAAATAAACGGACTGTTATAAGGCACTCAGGTAAAGGTAAAGGTAAAGGTAAAACAAGACATGGTAAAACAAGACATGGTAAAACAAGACATGGTAAAAGGCAACAGTCAAAACGTAAAAAGTCTAAACGACGGCATTCTACAAATGAAAAGGGTGCTATGATGAAAGGAACATATGATGCCTTTACAAGTTTAATGGATTTATATGAAGGATTATCACCTAAGAATAAAAAAAAATTCCATACAACCATTAAAACAAAAGTAAGTGAAGAAAGTCATAAGGCCATGGGTGAATTATGTGAAGTTACATCTGAAGTAGTATCTGCAGGGAAATCGGTGGCTATAAGTACAGCAGCTAAAACTCATGAAGTAGTTAAACCAGTTGTCATTAGTGCTGCGGTGAAAGGTTCTGAGATAACTATGGACGTATTAAAATCTCTTGGCAATGAGACAGGTAATATTTTAATAAATTATGTTATGATACCTAGTGTAGGTGTAGCTGCGAAAACATTAAAATATTCAGCAAAAAAAGGATTAGAATTAGCACAATATACTGGTAGTGCAGTTATAGAAACCATGTTACCTGCCACAGAAGATGGTGAAATAGAAGATGACTGGATCGATGTAAGTGAAAATGAAAAATTAGAACAAGAATTAGATAGTTATTGGGAAACTTTATCTACAGATAATAAATTAGCTATATATAATCTTCTGAAACATATGGGTTCAAATTAGGTTATTTAACGTTGTCTTCTTCTTTTAGTATTACGTTTCTTTTTAGACGCTTTTTTACGTTTAGACGATTTACGTTTAGACGATTTACGTTTAGACGCTTTACGTTTAGACGCTTTACGTTTCTTTTTAGTCGCTTTGCGTTTTTTCTTACGTCCTCCCCCAGAGAGTGCCATCGTAAAGAATTCTCTTATTAATGGATCGTCTATCGCTTTTTGTGTCTCCTGTTTATCCCCATTTTTTTTTCCGTATAAAGCCATTACATGTTCTTTGGTTAAATACGGATAATTAATTTTGTTGCTCTTCCATAAATCATCAACTTCATCAACTTCATAATGATGAGCGAGGGGGGTAGGTGGTGGTAGGGGAGGACCCCACAGTTGCGTCCGCAACAGGGCCACTTCTTTTTCAATATCTAATTCGCCGCGCAACCATTTATCAATATTTTCTTGCACCTCTACGACACAAGGCTCCTCATTACATTTACCATATAACACCTCTACATGTTCTTCGGTTAATTTTTTATTTCTAGGATGGTTCGTTTCCCATAATCTATTAATTACTCTATTTTTATATACGGACGGAACACCTGGCATTTATATATTACCATAGAAAATATTTTAAGAATAACTGGTAGAAATACTCTGAATATAAGTATTTACTTTGTCTTCTTTAATTAATAATAAATGTTCAAATACCACTAAATACATATCACGATCTATATTATCATCTAATGATAAAATATGTTCTAACATAGTTTCTAGAATAAGTATTTCTTTAGGGAGCCACATATTACGAAGGCCGCCTGTAACTGCTGTATCTTCAATAGGTTCGTATTCTTTACCTGATAATAATCCAATATAATGATCTAAAGTGTGATTAATAATAGAATTTGAATCATATGATAATTTTAAAGTTTCTAATCCTTTACAACATTGAGTATAAAAGAACTCATATTCAGTTATCGGATACCATTCCAAACATTTAATGATAGGATGACATATATTATGGAGATCTTGTCTGGAGTCACCTGTCATACGTCTAGATAAACCTTGAATTAAAGAAGGTTCATCAAAATGAAGTGAATTTTTAGATACCGATATTTTTGTACCTGTAGGTTTCCATTGTAACAAAGCTAATTTTAAAACGCAAGATAAGGGTTCTAAAATTAATTGTTTTGAATCTTGGCCTGGCAACATTTCATAAACTTTATACATTTTGTTTATATATTGAAAAGTATTCATATATTTAAATATAATATAACAAAATTTGATTTTTATATAAAAATATATTCTATTAGATAATATTATGATTATTCCGATCCGTTGTTTCACATGTGGTTCAGTTCTAGGGGATAAATGGATTCCTTACATAACTACGGTTCAAGAAGAGAAAAACAAATCCAATGAAGAAGTTGAAGGAGAACCAACAACTACATATATTGATTTAAAAAATCCTAAAAAGTCTATTGAAGGATTAGTTCTAGATGAAATGGGTATTCATAAATATTGTTGTAGGCGAATGATGATTTCAAACGTGCATATGATTTCGTATATTAGTTAAATAAAATAACTTGAGTAAATATATATGGCTACTTTAGGGATAACTAGTTCAAATAAAGGAAGCACTGGAGTTCAAATTGGTAGATTAGGAACTACTTCGGATTCTTTAAACAATCTAAATAACCATGAACTTAATCAACAAAACCGTATTATAGACGAACATTATAATAAAACACAAGAAACTATTTTAGATAAACCTTTCGGTGTAGTCATAAATAATACGATTAATTTTTTTGGTAATTCATTTGATACATATTATTCAAAGTTAATCGAGGCAGAATTTACACAAAAATTGTATAATACAGATAATAGTTTCTTAAATACCATTCAAAAACATTTAATAGCCTTATCGTTATTTATAAGAGATGATGAAAATATAATATATCTAGGGTTTATCATGGTCATTTTATCTGTTTTAATATGTTTTTTTAATATAAGTAGATCATATGGACATACCGAAATTAGTTCAAAACCTTGATATAATTACTATCGGGTTTATAGGGTTTATTTGTATATCATGTATTCAGATGTTAGATATTAAAATAATAGCATCTATTTCATTATTTATATTTATAATTATAAATTATGAAAAAATAAAAGGGTTCACAGGATTAAAGGCTAATACAGATAGACCTATAGATAGTTCAAAAGATAAAGGTAACAAAGTGAATGATATTATTACACATGAGGATAATTATAATACACGTATATCAGAATTATTAATTCAAATACAAAAATTTAAACGTTATAATAAGATATCATATAAAGAAGGTATTAAATATATAAGAAAGTTTTTTAAAGTTATATATATATTAGAACATAACAATATTAAAAATTATAATCAATATTATGATAATGCTTTCATTTATTTAAAAAATGGTATCAATCATTTACAAAGTATCACGGTATCATTACCGGAAAGGACTTTAATAGATGGTATAAAACATAATGATTTCGAAGTGACAAAGAAAGCAACTATATTAGGAAAATTATGTAAAGAATTATATAATGAATGTTATTATATATTATTAAATATGTCTATTAAGTTTAACAAAGAGTGGTCCGAGAAACCGAATATTTATACTAAAGAAATAGATATGAATAGCGGTCGAATTGAACAATATAATGAAACGGATGAAGTAAATTGGTCTCTATATTAGTTTAATATTAAATATATTAATATCATACTAAGATAATGTCAGAACATTTATTGATAGATCCGAATGCGTTATATAAATTATACAGTTATAGAGATATTGTTGAATATTATCATTTTGATTTCTTAGCTAAGTTTACTAGTATTGAAATAGATATATTTTACGATATCTTGAATAGTATATCTAGTAAACAAGTAAGTAATCTAAATAATTATATATTTAAGCAATGGTCCCTAACACGAAAAATGTTAGAAATTGAAAATTTAAATGGATTTATAAGAAATAATGATATCTTACAAAGGACTTATACAAATAAATCTATAGAATCAAAAGACACGTTAAATAATAAATTAAGTCAATTAATACAAGGAGATCAAGTCATGTCATTATATATAATGAATCAACTGCTTAAATTTTTATATCCATATAATTAATATGAAATCCAAAAGAACCAAAAGAACCAAAAGAACCAAAAGAACCAAAAGATATAAGACTACTAAGAAAAGGAAACCTAAGACTAAAAAAAGATATCATAAAAAAACTACTTATGATATTTATAAACAACAGATCTTACACTATAAGAAGAGTTCTACTTAGGTTCATGTTAAATTAGTGAATACCGAAGGAACGCCCGCTAATTCTTTATCCATTTCTGTATGAGGTGGTAACGTAATATCTTCTACCATATCTAACATAGGTTCTAGGTTAGGATTTTTTTTACCACCCATTCTCTCTATTTCTTTTAATAGGAAGAGTGATTTTAATCCACATTCTTTCCACAATTCAAGTTCTGTCTTTGGTTTTACATATTCTTTAATGATATGAATATGGATACATTCATCATTGTTTAAAACATCAAACTCCCCCAAGTTAAAATCTCCAACAATGAAGTAAGACGATTCGCTTAATTTTAATTTGTCTCCTCGTTCAGGAGGAGAACTAAATTCTGTTGCAGGGAATGTTATAATTCGATGAGTAGGTGATGCACGAATTCCCCAAATTGATTCCGGTCCTATATATGACATATTTCTAACTATATCTCCACCAACATTTCCCCAATATATATATATTGGGTATGGATTATCATTATGAATTTTATAAATAATTCTATTGTCTGGTCCTTGTGTTAGTCTAGCAGCTTCACGGTGCCTTTGTACGCCTTGGAGATGGAGACGCCTATTTTCTGATTCAGTCGCCCTCCTCTGAACCATGGCAGGGTCAGGACACCTTCGCCTGTCATGACCGGGTTGACGACAATGACCACAAAGGCGTTGTCTTTGTCGTCGGGGTTCGGTAACAACGATATCTCCTGAAATTGAAGTCATTTATAGTGTTGAAGATATATATTAATTGGTAGTAATTGAACCTTAACTAAAAATCAAATTTATAGTAAGACACTTATTACTCATTTTCAACCTCATTTTCAACCTCATGTTCTATCTCATTTTCCAGCTCATTTTCCAGCTCATTTTCAACCTCATTATCAACCTCATTATCAACCTCATTTTCATTAGTAACCAAGTTCATAGTATTATAAATATTATTATCATTATTTATAGGTTTTTTACGGTATAATTTATAATTATGTTTATTCTCTACCTTTGTAACATCTTTTAAATACATTTTATGTTTAATAGGTAATATAGGTGGTAAATATATTGAGTACATTTTTTTTTTGAAATTAGCACGATAATCTATAATATCTATATCTCCTCCAAACATTTTTAATAATAACCTCGATGGAGCAGGGATAACATATTCACCTATTGTACCATTAGATATATTATAATATAGATTTAACAAAGAATATATATCCCACAAATATTTATCATGATAGTTATCTAATATATATTTACCTCCACACTCATATGAACAGAAGCTACCATGTATATAAAATATATTATTAACATATTTAAATGGAATATGGACAACATATTTAGCTATTGAATGACAACAATTCCAACATATATCTGATTCTACATAATCCTTACTAATTTTAGAAAAACATACATCATTAGGATTGAATGGTTGAATATATTTATCTATGTTTGAATTAGGTTTAATATTAACAATTGTGTTTTCGTTATATTGAATATAAACTTCATTAAAAGTATCTTTATTTTTTTTATTCATAATTTTTATTTACTTAGTAAACTTTAAATCAATTTATAAAAAAATAAGTTTAAATTAAGTGTTTATTTATTTAGATATTACTAAATGAGTGAATCAAGTATTCAGTTTGAATCATCTAATATTCAAAATATATTAATAGCAATAGTTGTAATATGTGCTATTGTATATGGTTTTATAGAATTTCGGAAAGTGAATTTAAAGATCAATGAATTAGAAGAAAAAATAGTCATTATGGGAAATAATACTAATAAGATATCAAGTGGAGAAATAAATTCAGCTTCTAATATAGTTAGTGATAATATCAATAGTATATTGAATAATGATATTAAAGAACATGGTATTGAAGAACAAGATATTGAAGAACATGGTATTGAAGAACAAGATATTGAAGAACATGGTATTGAAGAACAAGATATTGAAGAACAAGATATTGAAGAACATGATATTGAAGAACAAGATATTGAAGAACATGATATTGAAGAACAAGATATTGAAGAACATGGTATTGAAGAACAAGATATTAAAGAAAAAAAAGGAATAGTTGATATTACAAAATCGGAACTATTTATATCGATTGAACCT
>Ga0315336_1006280_pt1 | contig 12263 bp, 10 predicted proteins | sample ASW5metaG_FD_204512 | JGI IMG/M metagenome (GOLD analysis project Ga0315336, IMG submission 204512) | Ammonia-oxidizing marine archaeal communities from Monterey Bay, California, United States - ASW #5 | ecosystem: Environmental > Aquatic > Marine > Intertidal zone | place: USA: California...
TTAAGCGGCGGCATGGGTGGCGGGGCCGCGGTGCTCTATCCCGACATGGACCGCATCACCACCTTCGGCGCCTACTATTCTGCCAAAAATACCGCCAATTACAAGACCAGATACAAAGGTCCCGGAACGCCAGTGCGGAATATGATCATCAGTAACGTGGCGGGCGTCGCCGAACAGCCAGGACCAGAACCTAAAGCGCAGCCCTCAGATCGTACACCGTTGGCCAACAGTGGCCCGACTGGCGCCGGCGCTGTGCTGGCTGACTGAAAGTCGTCTTGTTTCTGCCTCGCAATCTTATCGTCCTGCTCACGCATTTTCTGCTGCATTGCCTCCTCGCTTATGGGCGGGGTACCCTCCGCCGTAACGTCGTTACAATCCAGGTTTTCTACTGCTTTCAGCCCATTATCGCCCGTAACATTGTCTTCTCTGGTTACGGCTGGAGATTGTCCAGAACCTTCGATTTCTGCGGGTTGTAACGGTGTTGCCGCAGGGTTGGCAAGCGCAGGAAGACAGCTCTTCCATGACAAACCCACTCAAGACTATATTGCTGGCAGTCATAATGCTTTCTCAAAACTTCGTTAGGAATGTGAAAATGAAACGCTTTTTGCTCCCCAGTCTGCTGTTCTTTGTCTGGAACACTGCCCCCGCCAGCGCGCAAACGGCAGATATCCCTGACGGTTTCATTGTCACACCCCTCATGCGGTCTACTCATTTCGTGCGGGACATGGATGAGTCCCTCAAACTCTATCGTGACATCCTCGGGCTTCGAGTTCGCTTCGAACAAACGTTCAAAAGCGAAGAGTGGGACCGGATTCTCGGCATCGGAGGTAAAACGATACGGGTGGTGCATCTACAATCTGGTGATGGTGTCATCGCCAATGTGGGATTGTTTCAGTTCGTTGGAGAAACTCAACCTCCTGCGCCGGAATCTCGCACCTTCGTCAAAACCGGCGATGCTGCGCTTGTGTTTGTCACCTCCGATATTTTCAACATAAATGAAAAGGTCAAAGCAGCAGGCTATAACATCGTCTCAGAGCCCATTGTGCTTTTCCCACAAGACGGGAAGGACACCCAGGCCTATGAAAGCCTATTTTTTGACCGCGACGGTATTCTGGTGAATCTCACTCAGTTCAACGTGCCCAGTTCCGAAGTGCCGGATTGAGGGTTGCCTTAGAGCTGAGATCAGTGTGCGAACTCTCCCTGAAGATTAAATCGTTGATCTTGGATTGAAAAAGTTTTTAGGAGTTTCTTTAGGAAATGACTGTTATAGGCTCAGTTTAGGTGCTTCTTATTCACCATAAGTAAGTCCAATTAATAGGAGATATATTATGGCTAAAGGTCTAGACAAAAAAAAGAACGTAAAGAAACAAGGTAAAACACTTAAAGAAAAGAGAGCAGCAAAAAAAGAGAAGAAAAAATCTCGTCCAGTCAGATAGAGGGAAAGCACACTAAGCGCGCGGGAAATCCAATCACCCTCAAGACTGCTAATCTCAAACGAAAAGTGCACAGATAATTTTTGGTTGGGGAGAAATATGAAAGCTGTCTTAATTAATGAATATGGTCCCGGTACAGTGATGAGCATTGAAGAAGTGGACCGACCAACTGCCGAAGGAAAACTTGTTCTCGTGGAGGTGTATGCATCCAGCGTTAATCCGATTGACTGGAAAATTCGAAACGGAGAGATGGAGGCACGTTACGGCCAGGGTTTTCCAAAGATCCTCGGGTGTGATCTATCCGGCAAAGTTTTGGAAGTTGGCCCTGAGGTTACTAAGTACAAACCCGGAGAGGCCGTGTTTTCCAGATCAGATCAGATCCCCGGAAAGACCTACGCAGAATTTGCTGTCATTGGTGAAGATGCCCTTGCAAGAAAACCCAGAAGCATTTCCCATATGGAAGCAGCTGCTATGCCGCTTGCGACCATCACGGCCTATCAGGGGCTAAAGTATTGTGGTCAGATTCAAACAAACGATCGTATCCTTATCATTGGTGCATCGGGTGGTGTGGGAACATACGCCATCCAGCTGGCTAAGAGCATGGGCGCACATGTCACGGCGGTTTGTAGTGGTACAAATGCTGATTTGGTGAAGGAATTAGGTGCAGATGAAGTAATTGATTATACCTGCCAAGATGTATTTGTACCCGGGACGACCTATGACGCTGTATATGATGTTGTCGGCTCGTACTCACTGGAAAAAGCCAGAAATAGCCTGACGCCGAAGGGCGTCTATATGACACTCGTTCCGACTGACAGTGACATAGAATTCTTTATTCATGGCAAGACGGAACGCCAGAATGGTCATGGTTATTTTGTAATTTGTACGCCGGATGGGAAGGACTTGGAAGAAATAGCCAACTTATCAGAAGCCGGAAGCCTGCGAACTGTGATTGACAGCGTTTTTCCTCTTGATGAAATCGTTGCTGCGCATGAACGTAGCGAAACGCTTAGAGCTAGAGGAAAAATTGTTCTCCGTGTGAAAGGCTAGTAAGTGTTTTGTCTCGGGTTTTGCCTTTAGATAAAAGGTGCCAAATTTCCATTTTTTCTTTCTTAGATCTGCATCGTGGCGTTTGTACTTTCTGCCCAAGTACCCGCTGAATGGCGACCATTTCCGTAGGTTTAAATCCTACTGCGCCTACCAATGCGTTCAATGATCTAGAAAAATTCCCGAATCTCCATATATCCGCTAGTATCCGCCGGGTCTCATTTCGAGGCTATTATAGCGCTATACATATATATAAGTTTACCTAGCGTCTGAGCTACAAATACAACTTTGGAGACTTGACCTGTGAAGGAAATGCGTCACACGTATATCACCTTCGGTTTAGGTAAGTTCAGTTTCCGCGTCTGGCTGGCGCCGGATACTTTTGCCGCCAATGCTTGGACTCTGATGTATGCGTCCTTTGTAACCATTGGCTTCCTGACTCTCGTCAATGCCGGCCAGGCATATGTCCTCAATGAGAATCTGGGTGTGCCCCGGTCAGAACAGGGTACTATAACCGGCAATCTCGCTGTCCTTTCCGAGATCGTCGGCATTTTATTGATCTGGCCGATAGGTATCCTTTCGGATCGAATCGGACGCCGGCCCGTGTTTGTTTTCGGACTAATTGTTATGGGTATTAGCTTTGCCTTCTATCCCTTGGTGGACTCGGTGCAGCAAATAACTTACGCGCGTTTTATCTATTCTATCGGCACAGCGGTAAGCACTGGTATGTTAGGCACCGTGATTCAGGATTACCCCCGCGAAGATAGCCGTGGGAAAATGATTGCCGGGGCCGGCGTTTTCAACGCTTTAGGGGTGATTTTTGTGGCTTTTGTTATCGCCAGTTTAGCTGCACGTTTTGTATCCTTTGGAATCGAACCCATTGCGGCCGGAAGATATATGCATTGGATTGTGACTGTTATTCTGTTCGTGTCCGCCCTTGTCCTAATAAAGGGTTTGAAGGGTGGTACGCCGGCCAAGAAAGAAGATCGCCCACCGCTCCGGGATTTGATGATTGCCGGTTTTAGACATTTGCATAATCCGCGCATCTCGCTCAGCTACGCTTCTGCCTTCGTTGGTCGTAGCGATTTGGTGATCACCGGAACATTCGTGATTCTGTGGTGCACATTATCGGGCATAGAACAAGGGATGACTACCGGTGCTGCCGTTGCCCGGGCTGGCGCTCTGTTTGGTACTATCCAAATCGTTGCTCTTCTTTGGACGCCGATTCTTGGCTTGATCATTGACCGTTTTAATAGGACGTCTGCAGTTGTGTTTGGTATGTTCGTGGCCAGTATTGGCTACAGCTCCATGTATTTTGTCGACAATCCCTTAGATCCTAAGTATCTCCCACTCTTTATTATCTTGGGCATAGGTCAGGTCAGTGCTTTCCTTTCATCCCAGGCGCTTATCGGCCAGGAAGCTCCCCTCAAGGAACGGGGTTCTGTAGTCGGTATGTTTGGTATGTTTGGGGCTGTCGGTATTCTCATCACCACTCTTGTTGGCGGAATTCTGTTTGATGAATGGATGCGATCAGGACCGTTTGTTTTTGTCGGCTGTATAAATTTTCTGGTTTTCCTTTGGGGCGCTCTGGTCCGTGTTAAATGGCCCGGTCCCATGCCCGAACGAACACAAGTGCACGTATAAGTGCTGTATTGCACTAGCATAGCAAAAGACCGCTCAGGGGCGGTCTTTTGCACGAAGTCCTATTTTGAGTATATTGCGATTAGAAATCGGCGCTCAAGCGAAGATCAAGCTCGAATGCCTGAGATGCGCCGGTGAAGACTTTTCTAGCGCCAGCCGATGTCCGTAATGCCGGCTGTTGTAGGTAAGGTCTCGTAGTTGAAACTGTTGGTGCACAATATTTCCAACATCTGCTAGACCATTAGTTAGCTCCCGACACCCCGATTCCCAGTGTCATCGTACCAAGATAGAGGCTTTCGTCACTGAGATTGAACTCCATCGAGAGGTTGCTCGCTGATTCTAAACTTACTTGCAGTTCATAGGGACCACTTTGTTTTTCAAGCTTGTCGATCTTAAATTCGCCAAATACATCCGTTGTCACGCGAGCGATCTCGTTGCTATTCTGTTTCAGGACGACTTTAGCACCTTTGGCACATTCGTCGATGCCGTCCACATCGACCACCACGGATCCGGCAACAAAACACGTGGTCATCAAATGCAAGTTTTTATAATAAACGCGGGGCCTTGACTCGTATTCCGGGTGCAAGACTTCCAAACCTTCTTGTTCTTTGATCTGCCGCATGTCCTTATCTTCGATCTTGAGCGACCTAAACACCTCGGTTGGGCAACTTTGCTCAACTCGAGGTTTGATCCATCCCTCGTCGAGGAGATGTGCATCGAAAATCCACGCTTGCGGAATTTCCTTTTCCTCGTTCCAGAAGACTGCTCCATAAGGACAAGCGTCGACAATTTCTTTTTGCCCTTTCGATTTTTCCGGGTCAATTATAACGATACCGTCCGTGCGTTTCCTGATAGCTCCGTCTTTGGCTACTTTCATACAAGGCGCATCATCGCAGTGATTACACATCACCGGCATGAAATTTGCCTCGGCAATTGGATAATGGCCCCGCTCGTGCCTGACTATATCTACCCAACTATGCTGTTTATGGGGTTGTGACGCCGCATATCCCGGAAAGTCATTGCCGATGTGTTCATCCTTAGTCGCCAGAAAACAATTGCGACAGTTATCGCAGCGCGCAACGTCGACGATCAGATTCCATTTCTTGGTCATCACACCGCCTCCGCGCGTTGCCAGGTGTCAACGCCGGTCCATTGTTCCATCTGGACCAACGTTGTGTTTGGCTTAATGCTATGGGTGTGCTCCGTAATATTTTCTTTGGGATTGAGAAGATTCATGCATCCACCAAGGTCAGTTGAGTTTCCCGGCTCACCCGCAGGTCTGTATTCGGCAGAAGCAGTGGGCGCGCTCACGACGCCCGGCCGTAGCCGGTCCGTGACGTAGGCTGCGCAGACGACCGAACCCCGATGGTTCCACACTCGGATGAGGCTATCACTTCTAATTCCGCGTTCCTCAGCGTCCAACCGGTTAATAGTAGCGACCAAATATTCATGGCCATCGACTCGCACGCGGTGATCTTTGATGTCTCGAATGGTGCAGCCCTTTTCGTCACCCATGATGTGGAATGGGTAGCGTGTGTGTGGTGTGAGAAGCTGTAGAGGATAGTCCACAAACTTTTTGTCCCTTTCGGGGCTCTCGTAGGTCGGCATGTATTTGTTGAGCGGTGGGCGCCCGGAATCATCGATATTGTTGAGCGTTGTAGCAACAAACTCGAATTTCCCCGACGGAGTTTGCAGCCCCTTACCCCATTCGCCTACGTAATCCGCAGGCAAAGGATATGGCTCTGGAGTATCCTTGCTCCTGCCCTCGTAAAACCAACGGTTTGCCACGGGTGCGCGTGCGCCTTCGGAAACAGGCGGTACGACGTAATAGCCTTTCTTAAGAAATTCCTTCCAGGAAATGTGCTTAGACATGTCTGAGGAATCGAAAGCCCGTTTGCACCAGTCAAGCTCCGTATTGCCGCCTTCCGAGTACATAGCACCCATGCCCAACCGCTCCATGATGGCAAGACAAATTTCGTAATCGGATTTAGATTCACCCAAGGGTTCAATGCATTTGTGCTGCATGGATATGACGCGGTGATTGTTCATTGAATACATGTGATGCACATAACCAGCACCCACGTTGTACCACTCGCCGATATCCCAGTGCTCGAACACGGTGCAGGCGGGTAAAACAATGTCGGCGAATTTTGTCTCCCCCTCCCACCAGATCGATTGGTTGACTACGAATGGTAGATTCTCAGATTGATACATCTGCACATAGCGATTGCCATCAATCTGTGTTCCCATTGCAGAACTACCGTACTTGTACATCATCTCAATTTTTGCGTGGCCGGGTGCAGGATAGCCAAACTTCATAAATTGGCCCTGCACGGTCGAAACATCGGTCATATAGCCGACTGCTTTGCCCTCTAAAATCGCCTCAGGAATAAATTTGCGCGGAATAGCCTGTCTCACCGTGTTCATTGTCACTATGTGCGGCATACGCTGATAGTTGTTGGCCGCATTAGCACTGCCCTGAAGTTCGCCAGACATGCCCCCTTCGGCATAGCCTGGAAAATAGAACGAAAAATCCACCGGCGCGCCAAACTGCAAGTTCCCGAAGTTAACGCCGGGCCGTCCGTATCCCTGCATCGCGCCGAGGATAGTCATCATCCGGGCCCATTGTGCCCCCATTGGTCCTCGGCCCGCGCCACCGAGCCCGCAGCCCCAGCTTCCCGCGCCGAGATAGGTTTTTTTGCGACCCCATTCCCGAGCCAGTGCTCTTACCTCTCGGGCGGGTATGCTAGTTTCCGCCTCTTGCCATTCAGGTGACTTAGGTGTGTCGTCAGTGCGGCCGAGGATGTAGTCTCTCCACTCATCAAAACCCTCGGTTCTGTTTTCCACAAACGCCTTGTCGTAGAGATTCTCAGTAATCCAAACGTGACAAAGCGCTTGAGCCAAAGCCGCATCCGTGCCTGGCTTGGGCGCGATCCACTTTCCGCCCATGAGGGCAGCGGTGTGATTGAGAAACGGGTCAATGTGCACCATCTTGATGCCCAGCTCCTTGGCCCAGGTGCGTCGGATGGTTCCCTCATATCCATAGGTCTTGTCAGGATCGCTGGACCAAAACACGATCATCTCGGCCTCTTTGAGGCAATCTTCGACCGTACTATAAAACTCCGGCGTGCCGAGACGCATGCTGTTGCCCCAGTGGTGCATGGCGCCCCAGAACCACCCTTCCCAACTGTCGGGGCTGCCGACCTGCTTGGTGCACCCCAAGAGATTTGTAAATCGGCCGAAGGCACTAAGAAAGTGGCCAAAATTTCCCCACTGGTGATGTGAGCCACTGGCCGCAAAGATGGAGCCACGCCCCTTGCTCTTCGCGTGCTTTATCTCTTTGACGACAATGTTGAGCGCTTCATCCCAACTGATACGCTCGAATGCTGACTTGCCGCGATTTTGAATATTGCGTTCGCCATCGGGATCAAAATCTACCCTCTTCATGGGGTACATGATTCTGTCCTCTGAATAGACCAAGGACTTAAGCGCCAAACCATGCGCGGCTAGCGATGTCTTGCGTGGTGGTGTAAACGTCTTGCCTTTGGCTGTTATGGACCACGAGGGCGCATCATGGTCATCGAACTCCGTCGGCGTGATTCGTATGATTTTGTCATCCTTGACGTAGACAAAGATAGGCCCGCCATTGGTGCCGTTAGTGTAACGAATTACACCGTTGCCCATATCGGTACCACTTTTCCAACCGACTGTTGTCATTAACGTCAGGGTGGCCGCAAACCAAACGATCAGTTCATCCGGGCCTTTCATGCCAACTTTGAAATTCTTGGCGGCATCGATCCTTACCAGTTGGTCGAACGGCGGCATTAAGAACTCTTCCGCAATGGCTTTGGTCTTAAAGAAAATTGATAAATTCGGGTTGTTATGAATTCCCTTTTTAGATTTTATCTTGCCATTCTCAAATGTTATCCAGCGCCCTTCTGAATTATCTTCCAACTTGAATTGTGCAGTGAGATTTCTCTCCTTCACCCTCTCAGCAAACCTGGGATATATGAGTGCGGTAATTCTCAGCGCTTGAACCAGCCCCCAAAGTATGATTGAAAATTTCATTTAGCCCTCCTGGTATAGGCGCGAAAGTTGGCGAATCTGCCGTTTTTGGATATCGAAGGAGCAAAAGAGTACTCTAGTACCAGCCTATACGTGCCGTTGACAACTTTCGCAATACCCCTTCGCCAAAGGGTTTCGCAATCATGCTAGAATTACTTGCACGTTCTCCGAATCCACAGAATATTCCGCTCTAGTATGAAATGCTGTTTTTATTTCTCTTGGAAACGCTAATTTGGTGCATCCGCACCTCCAAAAGGGCTATTTTTGCTTCTATGGGTTTCGTTAATTTAACAGGAAGGCCTGAAAGAGAGTAAACCACATGAACCGAGACGTTATTATTACCTGCGCGGTAACTGGAGCGGCGGATACCGTGGGTAAACACCCTGCCATTCCGGTTACACCCAAGCAAATTGCCGAGGCGTGTATCAGCGCTGCTGAAGCAGGTGCCGCTATTGTTCATATCCATGTGCGGGAGGTGAAGACCGGTAAAGGTGGTCGTGATCCGTCAAGATTCCGCGAAGTAGTAAAGCATATTCGGGATTCGGGTACTGATGTTGTACTTAATTTGACCGCTGGTATGGGTGCACAATTACAGCTTTCTGATTCGGATCCGCGAGTAACTGGCGCAGAAACTGATCTGGTTTCTGTACAGGAGAGATTTATCCATGTGGAAGAACTGGTGCCAGAGATTTGTTCCATTGATTGTGGTTCCATGAACTTCGGAGAAGACTTGGTTGTAGTGAACCGGCCTGATGATCTGAGGTGGATGGCTAAACGGGCTCAAGAATTAGGTGTGAAGCCTGAACTTGAAATCTTTGATATGGGACAAATGCAACATGCCCTGATGCTATTGAATGAAGGCTTGGTGGACAGCCCCCCTTTATTTCAGTTTTGTCTTGGTATTCCAAGCGGTGCTCCAGCAACAGCGGAAGCTGTCATAGCACTCAAAAGTATGCTGCCGCGGAACGCTAATTGGGCAGCATTTGGGATTTCTCGGGCTGAGATGCCTATGGTAGCGCAGGCCATGTTGTTGGGTGGTAACGTTCGGGTAGGATTGGAGGACAATCTCTATCTAAGAAAAGGGATTTTTGCCTCTAATGCTCAACTGGTGGAAAAGGCCGTCAAGATTATTACAGAACTTGGCGGCCGAGCTCTCAGTCCAAGTGAAGCGAGGGAAAGGCTCGTTGTTGAGAGGCGGTGGTAGCGCAAAAGATAGAGCTAGTTCGTCTGTTCGGATATTAGATAAGGATAGTGCCCGGGATTTCTATTGGTAAGAATTGAGTGCTTCGTCAATGAGGAAAATAGTCGTCAACAATGTCCGTAGATGAATAGAGGCATTCAAATTATCCACGATCTGTGAACCGATTGAGGGCAAAGACAGTACCAAATCGACCGCCGCCTGAGCCTTGACGGCGTCCTGAGAAAGAATTGATACCATGGTTTCAAATTTCCCAGCATCAATAACGGCAGTGTCTTGTGCTGCTGACCTAAACTTTTCTTCAATCTCGCCCAGTGCGTTACTTAATCTACTTAGTTCATCTCTGATTGACAAACCCGGGCCACCCCCACCCTCAGAATCACGACCTTGCGCCGCATAAGCCAACATAAATTCATAACTGGATTCCGCATCTTCGATGCATGAGGTTAACGCTGTCTTAGCTGAATCTGTCACGATACCGTTCCTGATCTAGGGTCTTCGGTTGAGGTGTCATCCGCATTCCAAAGCTCTGGATCGTGGTTATCGATGTATTCTCGGCGGGTAATCCAACCAATTATCATTGATCTCGTGTAAAACAGCTTTTCAGGCCGCAATGCAAAATAAACATGAATAATGATTAAACTTACGAAGATTAGTGTAGCTAATCCATGTATGACATAAATCACTCCCCAAGTAGCCTGGCTCAGCAAATATGGGTTCCGTTCCCAAAAAGAGGTGTCAATTCTGACTAGCATAGCCAGGCCTGTACCAATTCCTAATAGACAAAAAATGGTGACGGCATGATGCATAAGCCTCTGGGCCAAAGAGTATTTGCCCGGTTTAGACATTTGTGCTGGTTCTATTCTTAGTTCTGAAACAAATGTTTTAAGGTCTTGTATGCTTATCCACATCGATCCTAATTTCTGCCAACTCACTGACCTGCAGATGTGGAAGAGAACGACCGCTGTTAATCCAATGCCAACTATCCAGTGGATGAATAGCCAGTCAAACTCCAATCCCAGGAATGTTGAAAGACCGGTAATTATTAGCGTTAGCATTGCAACCGCCATTATCCAATGAAAAATGCGGTCTATTAAACTATGGCGGGGAATTCGTTCAGGTAGCATGAGATTGGATGTGTTTCTATACTAACGCCAGCTTAGTCACGACACTAACTGCTTAGCTCTTTATTTGTTATGTTGTTGGCGCGCCCTTTTAAGGACACGAATATTATGTGCCCGAGAATGAAGAGAACAGTGAGTCCCAAGAATACCCATAGCAGCTCCCACGAAACACCTTCAAGAACCTCCTGTCCCCAAGCATTTCTGCTATAACGAAATATTTCCATCCTTAGCTATCCCGAATTGCTCGGGTAACCAAGTTTTCCATTAGAGGAATCTTAAAGTGATTGTAGTTCAGTGGGGTGGCACCGCGGGATGCCGCACCACCAGCAAGCCGCGCTGTATCTTCGTTCTTTTTGCTCCCCCGGACAACGTCTTCGACCACGTTAAGTCTTCGCGGAACACACTCCACACCCCCGCATACTATTCGGATATCCTCGATAATACCCTGATCATCGACCCTCATGGCAGAGGCCACATTAACGAGGGGGAAATCCCAAGTGTTCCTATCGGCAACCTTTTCAAAATAGAACTTGGATTCTGACCAGGTAGAGGGGACTCTTATAGCGGTAAGGATATCGCCATCCTCGAGGACAGTCATATGGGTGATGTTTGTAGCAGGATCGATAAAGAACTCTTCCGCAGAGATTGTCCGTTCACCGCTTTTATTTTGAATCACCATGACCGCGTCTAGAGCCACTAGGGCCGGTGCAGTGTCTGATGGTGAAACCGCAACACAACGGGAGGCTCCGAATAGACAATGTTCCCTGTTCATGCCCTCCGGAGTATCTGCATAACATGTGTTTCCCCCGGCGCGGTAGCAGTCTAGGCCAGCACGGTAGTACCAACAACGCGCGTCTTGACAAACATTTCCACCTATAGTCCCGACATTCCGGATCTGTGGACTTGCAACCCGACGGGCAGAATCGGCCAATAAGCCATACTTCTGGCGTACAAGGGTGCTTTGTTCTATTTCAGTCAATGTGGTCAACGCACCAATTTCGATTCCATCTTGGGTTTCCCGGATTCCCGTCAGGCCTGGTATAGTATTAAGATCAATTAGCGCTTCTGGACGTTTAGCTCGATCTTTGAACCAATCTAAACTGTCCTGTCCACCAGCGAGCTTCCAACCTTTGCCGTCATAACGTTCAAGCAAATCGAATGCGTTCTCCATATCTGAGGGCTGGAACAGGTCAAAACGAGGCATCATATCTTTAGTCATTGCTGTTCCTCCCTATTGATTAGCTATTTGCAGCGGCTTGTAAGACTGCGGTTTACCTGCAGCAGCATTTATAATCATGTCGGGCACGATTGGTGTTCGGTTGAAATAATGGCCCCCGAGAGCGTCGGATATTGCGCATAAAAGTGCAGCTGCTGCACAGCCCATCAATGGTTCTCCAACACCCCTTATTCCTAAGGGGTTATCCGGATCAGGTTTGTCCACCCATGCCACTTGCAAATCCGCAGGTACGTCTAGATAGGTTGGGGGCTTTGCTTGATAAAAACCTACGTTGGCTGGTAGCCCGTTCTGAGGGTCATAAACGATTCGTTCTGTTGCTGCCATGCCGAAGCCCATCACAGCTCCACCTCGTATTTGGGTGGCCAGGCCCATGGGATGAATGACAGTTCCACAATCTGCCGTTCCCACGTAATCAAGTATTTCATATTTCCCTGTTTCCGTATCCAACTCAATCATCATAAAGCCGGTGGCAAGGGCAGGCACGTGGTTGGGTGCATCGAGGTTGTCTTTAGCAACAC
>Ga0315336_1006281_pt1 | contig 12261 bp, 6 predicted proteins | sample ASW5metaG_FD_204512 | JGI IMG/M metagenome (GOLD analysis project Ga0315336, IMG submission 204512) | Ammonia-oxidizing marine archaeal communities from Monterey Bay, California, United States - ASW #5 | ecosystem: Environmental > Aquatic > Marine > Intertidal zone | place: USA: California...
CGGTCGATGGTATATTCGTATTGGTTACGACTGCAGCGTCCACGAATCCTTCGTGTTCAAGTAGTAACGCGGCGGCTTCTCGCGGGCCTTCGTTGAAGTCGCCGCAAATGACATCGATCGGCCGGTTGAAATCCAACATGTTGCGGAGGTCTTCGACCCGTGCATCGGCTGCTGCCGCTTCGCCGATGAATCGATCAGAAGAAAGGTGAACATTGCCGATGGTCAACCCCACCTCGCCGAGTGCGACTTCTGAGATTTGCCATGTCCGTTGCGCGGGTGATGCACCGTTGCCGCTTTCGGCGATAGCTTTAATCTGAGTTGCGAACGTTGCGCAACCGTAGATGGGATAGGCGCCACCTCGCGTGTAACGTGCGGTCGAGTTCAATTGTGTCGAGATCACATTGGCCATTTTCTCATGCTGCACTTCTTGGATGCAGACCACGTCGGGACTGTGTGAACGGTAAATCGACGTAAGCCGACGAAGGACTTCCGGGTGTGCCGCATCCGGGTCCAGCGCTTCATAGGGAAACCCTTGAAACCAGCACGCGTTATGGCTGACGATTTTGACCATGGGCCGGGGATGGTACGCGCGGTGGCAATCGAATGCAACGAAGCGGTTGCAATACATCGCAACGGGATGGCAGGGTCTTCCGGGGGGAGTCAAGCAAATGCCGGTCGAATCAGGCGAAGTAACGGACGCCGAATTGCGTCCGAAACCGTCGCCTAAACAAAAATATCTATGGGCGATCGGTGTCACGTTCTACATCGCCGTCATATGGTTCGTGGGTTGGGACCGGTTGGCCGAGGCCGTCCGCGGCGCTGCATTGGGGCCGCTGGCTGCGATGATCGTACTGATGGTGGCGGGGCAAGTTTTGCGCGCGATCAAATGGCGGATCGCACTGGGCCACGGCCAGCATGCGTTTCGCGCATTCGCAGTGTCGAAAGTCGGCGGCGAGTGGTCGCCGGGCCGTGTCGGGGAATTTGCACCGTTGATGATCGCTCGCCACCGATCTACACGCGTAGCGGCTTGGATCGTGGCGGACCGTGTATTTGAAATGGCCGCCACGTTGGGCATCGGTCTCGCAGGACTGCTGCTCATCCGTACCGCCAACCGGGGCTATATGCTAGCCGCGGTAATCGGTGTTCTAATGCTTGTGGTGTTAGGACTTGTCGTCCTCACGCGGCGAGCATGGTTGGACGCAATCGCGCGCAGGATGCCGCCGGATTCACGCCGGAGGCGCTATGCGTTTCTCTTCGTGAGCGTTAGCGAGGAACTATTGGGGTTCGCGAGGCTTGCACCGATTCTCTTTGCCATGACGATTGCAGCTGGTGCAATCGATCTCGCCGTGGGATACGCCTTGTATCAAGCGTTTGGGTTTGCCGTGCCCATCGCAGTACTAGCTGCTGCGAAGGGATTACACGCCGTTACGAGCGCCATTCCCATTACACCCAACGCGACCGGCATTCCCTATTTTGCCGCTGCAGCGCTGTTGCATGAAGCAGGCGGTGTATCATCCGGGGCTTTAGCTGCGGCCGTCGGAATCAGTGTCATCGCCAGCCAGCTCGTGTTGTGGTCATCGTTCGCGCTCGCGGCGTTTGACGGCGCGGCAGACGAAGCGAACTAAGACCTCGGTGTCTCCATCATTGTGTTTAACGCTTCTCCCGGATAGACTTGCCCGCCATGTTAACCAATGAGCCGAAAGAGATGCCCCGTATTGCCCGATTGCGCGTCGAACATTTTTTTATTTTCGACAGCTTCCTGCTGATGTTCTACACCGCGCTGGTCTACGGGTGGGGACTGACCGTCTATCCGATGGGTCGCGATTTTGCCGCGATGGCCTCAAACGGGTCGGAACTGCCGTTTCTGGCTGATTTTATTTTCGCGTGGGAAGTGCAAACCTTCGGCGATTGGCCCCTGCCGTACCATCTCGTGAATATCGTCGTGTTATACGGATGCGTTTGGTGCGTGATGAATTTAGTAAACTTTACCGTCCGTGGCGTATGGTGGTTGGGGACTTGGGCGGGCGTGATTTTCATGGCCAACCCGATACATACGGAATCCGTCCTAAATCTTTCGGGTATCGGCGATTTGATTCCCGCGTTTTTCGCACTCCTCGCGATGACGGCGTACGCATTTCACGCCTACGCGCCACGGAAGTCAACATACGCCTTTGCTCTCCTTTCCTTCGCTTTCGCCGTCGTGGCTTACGCGCATCACGCGTTCCTCTTCATCGTCATCATGATATTCGAAGTGTTGATTACACGTCCGAAAAACAGGCATTTCCCAAGGTTAGTGCCGTTCGTTGTCATGGGCATCGCTGCGGTGGCCTACCATTGGCCCGATCTCTCCAGCGTGCCCATGGATGTTCGTGGGTGGTTCGCGCCCTTATACTTCACGTTTTATCCCATCGGATTTTTGCCTGATAGTGCGGCCGCGATTTATCACCGCCCTTGGTTGGGTTGGTGCGCGGCACTAGCCGTTGCAATCATGTTGTTTCTCATCTATCGAAAGGCACGTAGGCCAGCGATCTTGTTCGCATTGTTGTCGATGGTCGTCATGCGCCTGTTCCCTACGGGGCGTTCGATCGACCCGGTGCATCTGATTGGCGGCGGCGAACTCGTCGTCGCTTCTGGATTGTTTGCGGTCGCACTCGCCGCGCTTGCCTTCAGGTGCATGGACCACCCGAAATGGAAAGTACCCATTATCGGGATGACCACCGCGTTCGCCATTGCGGCCATTCTGGTGCAAATTCGCGCAGAGTTGAACTGGCGTACCGCGGGTTCAGCGGTGAAAGCGTTTCAGGCATCGGCCATCGCCACGTCGGAACGAGAGAATGGCGCAGAAATCGGCGTCTTACCCGACTGGCGTTTTTACCGAGGCGCACCGGTCATGTTGTCGGAATCAATTCGATTCGACACGCCGTTTAACACTGTGGTGCCTCATCAATCGATACTGAGTTTGAATGCCACATCATTGGCCGAGGACGCTACAACACTCAAAGCGTGGGACGCTTCAGGCGATTTGTTGCAGGTACATGAATCACGAACAGTTGATGCCTTCGCGCGCCAGTATGAGAAGGGCGATCATATCCGCACGGGGAAGGTAGAAGATTCTGACGATATTACGATTGAGTCCGTTGATGAAACGGGTTTCACACTCAAATTTTCTGGTGCAGAGTATCCGCCGATCACGTTGCCCGCGACACCGTCACTCGGGAAAGAAACCGGAGGCGATTCCGAATCCGGTGCAGGTGATGAAGAGGCAGCCGAGTAAGACGGCCATTCTTATCACGACCGGTCGTGTTTGAAAGGCGGGCAGTACCGCATAGCCAAAGGCATACGCGATTGGCAGGAACGCAGGGATAGACCAGAACTGCCACGTCGCTTCGCGATACGTCCACATATCCGCGGCGACAAAGAAATTCTCGCCGGCGAGACCCGTTACAAATGCGCTGATTCCAGCAACAGCCGCAGCGGCCCCACGGGAAAACCCAATCGCGGTTGCGCGCGTCGCAAGGTAGGCAATATGAGCAGTCGCCAACCAACCAATGAGCACGCAATATGCGGCGGTGTGCCAAATGTATGGACCGGGTGCGGTATATTCGCCCCACCAACCGAGGACATTGACCGTAATCCCTTCGCCGATTGGCCACGCGATACCCAAGCCCAATCCGATCAGGAGCGCGTCCCGCAATGCAGTATCGCCTCGCTGCCAGCTCCATATCGTCTGTATAAGCAACGGAATCAACGCGGCGGCGTAACAGACCCCAATTGATTGCCACCAACAATTGCCCAAATAGGCGAAGCCGGCACTCACATTGAGCGCAATCACAACGGTGTCCGTGCGATTCCAGTTCGCCCGGATCATCTGCCGAGTGTTCTGCATAGCCACAGCCTACCATAGCGACTTGAGCGCTTGAGCATCTGGGACTGAGCTGCGGCCGCCATCGTCGTGCTACACTACAAACCGTCGTGAGCGGGGCACGAATCCGGGGGACTTACGGTCATTTTTCGCGTACATTTTATCGTTGCGCTCATCTCAACGCTGATTGCCGCGTCGGCCTACGCGCAGGAATCACTCGACACGCTGTTTCTGCGTGGCTACGTCGAAGAGTGGCTGGTCTGCGGACCGTTTGACGGTGGCGATCCGGACATCGTGACGCGCGTATCCGGACGATTGCTCCCCGTGCCGGATGAAGATTTTCTACAATCCATTGGCGGCGTGCGCCGCGTGAGACCTGAAGAAGGGCTCGTGGTCAAAACGGACGCGGGCGATCGGACCTGGCAGCGGTTGCGAGGCGACCGTGAACGCATCGATTTCTTGAAGCTCATCGGAGATGCAGCGGAGGCTAACGCATTCGCCGCGTGTACGATCCGCGCAGATCAGGCCGTAGATACACTCATCGATTTCCAGACGGTGCTGGGAGCGCGATTGTGGCTGAACGGTTTTCCCGTTGCGCTGCCTGCTCCCGTATCCCCAATTGCCGCAGGACTCCAACGCCATGTCGCGCGGTTGCGGCGGGGTGATAATCACCTCTTGATGCAAGTACCGATCGCTTCGCTTGGTGCTGTCGCGGCCGCGGAAGGGGTGAGCGAATCGTCATTGCGCGACGCCATCCTCGCTACGCGGTCGTTATTGCCGAACGCAACGGGTTACGAAGCGGCGATTCGTTTCCGGCCCGCTGCGCGCGCGGGTCAACTGGTCTACGTTCCACAATTAGTGGAAACGGGCCGATTCACGGGACAGGGCAGTACATTGGCGCAGGAATTGGCCATCGAAATGTTCAATCCCGGGCCAGGTAGCGCGGGACCGGCGATGGTGCGTGCCCGATTCGGTCCGGGCGACCCATGGATCGAGAAAGCCGTGCGCGCGTTGCCGCCGCAGACTCGCGTTGACGTTTTGTTCGGCATGCCGCTCTCAGGATTCAAAGCTGGAGAAATCCGGCAAACCGAAATCGAAATCGAAACCACTGCTGCGAAAAGCGCGTTCGCTTCGCGCGTTACCGTGCGCGCAAGTCCGTCGCGCGGTACGGCGTACGTAATCACGGGGCTGACCGGCCCGGCGATCGCCCATTCGCAATCGGTCGACGCGAAACGGCACATAACCGCGTTGTCCAGGAATGTCACGTTGTTGGAATACGAATCGGGCTACGGATTCTATCTCGGCGGGATTGAGGCTTGGAAACCGTTTTTCGTAATGAACCCGGATGCGCGCTCAGTCGTTCGCGATGCGGTTACGCGCGGGCGTGTTGGCGCGAACGGCGGGTTTTCGATGCCCGATGAACGATTGGTTTCGGGTGAGCTGTTCGTGCGAAATCTCCTCCACGGAAGACAAACGACACGCGCTGGACTGGGGCTGGACGCTAACATCTACCACGATTGGCAAGCGCGCGGCACAGCCCCGCAATCGGCGCAGATTCTCAATCGAGTCCAAATCGCCGGGCGAACCGTAGTCGCACTTAACGCAGACGATCGGCATGGCCCGTATTGGGTAGCCGGTCTCGACGGCGACCGATTTGCACATTGGTCTATACATCCACTTGCAGAGCCGGGAACCGCCGCCGAATTGCAGACGCATGTCGTTCAGGCGCGGGAATCATTGTTGGGGTCGGGGATAGATTCGGGGATCTACATCGCCGAAACGGCAGACGAATCGGCCGCGGTGTATTTGCTCAATGAGACGGAGAGCTTGCGCGAGGCCGTGCCGTCGATTCGGTTCGAGGCTTCGGGGCCTGATCATGTGTTCGAAAGTGTTCGCGAGTTTGGCGATCGCAATCCGGCTGCCTTTCCGACGGAAACCCGGTTACCCATCACGACATCCCTGGGCGAAGTAATCGCCCAACGTCCGGTGAAAGACGCCTACGCCCATGCGGAGGAATTGACTGTTGCGGCCGAACGTTTCGGAGCATTGGCCGCGATGCACGGTACGCCGTACCCACACGATGCACTCGATTGGGCGTGGCGGCAACTGTTGTTCTATAGCGAACCCAACGTGCTGGGCCGTGCTGCGTCGCCGCTCTTGGCCATGGACGCGGTAAACGGATTCCATCACGTAGCCGCGACCGCAGCCGAAGAATTGGATCGTTCCTTGGTCGCAATCGCTTCCAGCATCAACACGGCAACCAACACACCGCGATCCGCAAACGCCAACAGCGCGTTGATCGTCTTCAACCCGTCGTTCCATTCCCGAACGGATGTATGCGAATGGCGTGTACCGGCGCGGGCCGGAACCCGTTTTGCGATCCTGGCAGAGAACGGCACCCCGATTCCGCATGTGTTGCGAAAGGGGACGGTGGCGACGTTTGCTCAGTTCGTCGTCCATGACCTTTCGCCCCTTGGGTATCGAACGTTCTACCTTGTTCCAGGTGCGACAGCGCCTGCCGAGTACCCAGGCGCGCCCAACACCATCGAAAACGAGTTCTTCCGTATTGTTGTCGACCCGGAACGCGGCGGCGCGATCGTCAATCTAGAAGCAAAAGAATCGGGAACGGGACTGTTTAGCGGGCTGGGAAACGATGTAATTGTGTTGGATGAGGACCCGGCACAGACCGGCGGAGGCCGCGAGCTCTGGGTGACGGGTGAAGCGGGCCGGGCCAGCGATACTTCGGCCCAGGTACAGACGGTTCGTTCGAGTGTATACGAACAAATGAAGATCGTTAGTCCCCTTGCGGGCGGTGAAGTCTCACGAACGATAACGCTGTATCGCGATGTGCCGCGCATCGATTGTGAAGCCACTTTTCGTGGAGTCAACGCGCGCGATCGCGCTCTTGCGATTGCATTCGGCACGGTACCTCAAGGACACGCACTCATTACCGGCGAGCGATACGGAATGACGGTAAACGCCGCATCGCCTGAGCCGATCTATCCGAAGACCGCGAGCGGACGTTTTCATTCGCCCTCCTATCCGCGTCCCGCATTGCGCTGGGCAGCGCTATCCGCGGGCGATCATCTCCGAGCGGGTGCGAATGTTGCCGTTCCGCTGCGGCCCGCTGTCATCGTGCATGACGCAGAAATGTATGGTGTTGAGGCTCGATCGATCATTCACGCGTTGGCGAAACGTGGAATCCCGAGTGTCGGCATTAGTGCGTCGGAGGTCGAACGTCGAAATGACGTGATCGCACAGGGCTACTCATTTTTGATCGCGATTGGAGGGGAAACCGAAAACCAAGTCGCGGCCCAACTGCTCGACCACCTGGATCAGGCGACCCGCGAATCGGCAACGCGCATGATCGAAGCGGGTTTACCCACAGCGATCGGCACTGTACGTCTGGATGCAGAAACGCCTCTGGTCGACGCGTTGATCCTGGCCGCCAATTCTATTGCTGAAACGCAGTCGCTTGTCTCGGAAGTTTCGAATGCTATACAGGAAAGCGGTACGCTTGAAATGACACCACGCGCCTATACCGGTCCGAGTCCGCGGCCGCTGCCGACTCGCGGATTGGCGCTGTTGTTCGAGGGGACAAACGTCATCACACAAGGGACGGATGGATCACTTGTGCTTTTCGCGGCGCATGACAGCGCTTGGGAGAAAGCGGAAAGCGACTTCTCTCTAGAAATTGCTCCGATGGACTTTACGATTCGCTATTCGCTTGTTCCGTTTGGCGGCGATTGGCGCGCGGCGGCGATTCCCGCCCAAGCGCATGCGAATACGAACCCACTTCGCGCCGTCCAAACCAGCCTTCATCTAGGCGAATTGCCTTCCGAAAAGACCTTTGGATCAGTGAGCAATGATGCGTTTGTCGTCACCGCATTCAAAGGCGCAAATGCAACACCCGGCTATATTTTGCGCGGTTACGAAGCGCACGGAATGCCCCTAACCAATTCGGTGTTCGACTTCGCGTCCGGAATCACGCGCGCCTGGCAATCAAATCCGATCGAACAAAATCGCAACCCATTTCAAGTGTCATCAAACGGATTTCGCATGGCGTTAGAACCGTATTCTATAGCGACCTACGCGTTTGAAGTTCCAGTGCCAGGAGGTGCGGCGCGTTCGTCTTCCCCATCCAGCGGCGGGCATATGAAGTTCACTCGATACTGGCAACATCATACCGGCGTCGCGCCGGATGCGAACTCGGCGGCGTCTATCGTGTTGATGGGTGACCTCGATCGCGATGACACGATCACGCTTCGGGTGCTGAATGAACAAACGAAACCACTCGAAGGCGAAGTGCAACTGACGCCATCCACGGGCTGGACCGTTGCGCCGGAGACGATCACCGTTGCGCTTCAACCAGGGGAATCACTAGAACGTAGATTACTTGTGATAAAGCCGGAAGATGCACCCGGAGGCGTTGTGGCGACACTAAGTGCGGGGGGGGAGACTTTTCGCGATATCCTGATTTCCGAATCCGAAGCATTCGATCTGGTGGTGGAACCAACGAATCGCGAAATCATCGTGCGCATCCAAAACCGCGTGGCGTTGCCACTGTCCGGCGGTATCGAAGTCGTGTTGCCGCCCGACGCATGGTCCGAATTCTCAGGTGCGGACGCGGTCGATCCTTGGCGTCACACCTTCGACGTGGGGCCGCTTGAAGAATTTCGCGCCGCATTTGTCTGGCAAGGGCCCGGGCCCGCAAGATGGTTTGGCATAAAGGCTTACGGGAACGGCCATGTTGCGTATGAGACGATTCCGTAAAACATTTTGGGGTGCGAAAGCTTGCTTGCGCTTTGCCATAGCGAGACTTGGCTCGCGGTGAGATGTCCGTTTCTTGTGACCTAGCAAAGCAAGCTTCGCTCAATAAAGCGGGGGCAAGCCCCCGCACTCGATAGAAAGTACGCCGTATTACTTCGCCGGTTCCTCAGCGCCTTCGACGGGAATGTATTCATTCTTGAACGGCGGATTACCATCGATGGTCCAAACGCGAAAACCCATCGGCGTGCCGTCAAAATTCTTGCTCGTCGTACCACTCGTGATGAGCTGCATCCCTTCATACGAGTTTTCGATCATACGATGCGTGTGACCCGTCAATACCCCGACAACCTTGTGTGCCAAGAACAGCCGTAACAACGTCGCCCGCGTCTCCGGCGGAAGATTGAAATACACTTCCTCCTCCGTCGGGTCCGTGAGGAAAAGCGGGTAATGCCCTGCGATAAACACGGGCGATTTTTTTTCGACGGCCTGCGCTAGCGCATCACGTAGCCAAACGTCCTGCTTTTCCGTCTCTTCCGCAACAGGCGCTTTCCATAGCTGCGTGTTGACGATGATGAAGGTGTAGCCCTTGTGGTCTACTGCGAAATAGTCCTCGCCAATCGTTTCGCGATATCGCTCCAGTAGGGCAACGGTCGGTTCATTTCCCACATCATGATTGCCCGGTGCGCTATAACACGGCATATCGAACCCATCGCGTATGCGTTTGAAGTCTACAAATGCCTGATCGTTGTCCGTATCATTGATCAGGTCGCCGCAAATGATTACGAAATCCGGTTTGAGTGCATTGATTTGTTTCACGGCCAGCTCGAATGTCTTCACGTCATGTTCGTAACCGCCCATGCCGAGTTGCGTATCGCACATCTGTACGAAGGTGAACGGCTCGGCGTGGATTCCTTCTACGAAACCAGCAAGTGCAACAAAAACCACCAGTGTGATTCTGAGGACGCTAAATCGATTCATGCGATTACTCCTGCGGTAGATTTACCGGCACCAACCCACGTTCAAGCGGCGCGTTCATATACGTTTTCATCGGCGACATAATGCGTTGGACCGTGTAAGGATTACGCCGAACGGGGCTGGACATGGGTTGGTTTCCACCCAATGTATACATCGTCACGCCAGCGCTGAGGCTATCGTTTTCCGTATCCCAGATGAGGCGAAACCGTTGGCCACGCGTTGAGAGTCGTAACGGATGCGGAAGAATGGAGACCGGCGCGGCGGACTTCGGTTCCGCGAGTAGATCGCGGCCGGTGATGCCCTCGCCGAGGTCTATGCCAGTGATGGCGGCGATCGTAACGCCGAGGTCGTCCTGTTGCACGAACAATTCCCGTTCACCTCGGCCTGCACCCGATTTGTAGATCATGAGGGGCACGTGTAACGCGTCCTCGGTCAACCCATTGGTCGATGGATCATCACCTTCGATACGGCCGTAGCTGGATGTGAGAACTACGCAAACGTCTTTCCCTAGTTCGGTATTGGTAACGCTTCGCAACAATTCACCCAGATGATGATCCACGTATCGTAACACCGTGTCATACGTATCATCAGCCCCCGGCGCGCCGTTCTCCGGCAAGAATTCCGTCGGATACCCAGGTCGTATTTGAGGGTCTTGTAGATCGGTGATCCGCAACCAGAGAAAAAATTTGACGCCCGCGTAATGGCGGATCCAATCCTCGGCTTTCCAGATGGTCGACGCCGATCCGCCGGCGACCGTGTTCGATTCGCTTGCTGAATGGTTTGTAAATCCATCGTCGAACTGGTCGATGGCACGGTCGTATCCACTCTCGTAATCGAAATGCCCATCGCGCACGCCTTCAGTGAGCGCAAGCGTGAAGTAGCCGCGATTGGACAAGGCTTCGCTAATCGTCGCAAACGCGGTGTCAAACGTTTCCGCTTCCGAACCATAATGACCGTGCCGCATCGGGTCGCGTCCGGTGAGCATGGAAGTGACCGCCGCTTCGGGATCCGGACTGACGGTATACGCGAGCGGATAGCGCAGCGAGCGTTTACCAAACTCTAGAAGGTTGGGCGTGGTTTCCCGTTCGTATCCGAAGCTTTGCATGTGCTTGGCAGATAAACCGTCGACCGTGATGAGTACCACGCTCGGTGCGTTTCCGTCGTCTTGCGACGCACGGGCCAACGGTTCGGACATCAACAACGCTAGGTTGGATTTTGTTACGGGTTCAAGTCCAGGGATGGTCCGCCAAGAAGGCACATCTTCGGCATGCCATGACACACAACATGCCGTGGTTCCCTCAGGGATATCTTCAGCGGCGATGAGCATCGTGATCCACGAATCCGGATCGATATCGATCAATTGCTCGACTCGGTGCGATTCGGCGCCAGTGAAACGTACTGTGACGAAAGCGCGATCTGGACTGGGTGCTTTACGGTCGGCAGGTGCCGAGGACCACAACAGCAACAGGCTATCCGAAGGGCGGACGGTCAACTCCGATTCATAGATCGCGCCTTCGCGCATGAAGCGGCCTTGCAATCGGAGATTGCCTGCTTGATATAACTCGAGTTCGGTCGGTGCGAGGGGTTTTGCCTCTTCGACGGATTTCGCCCAAACGCTCAATGCCGCGAAACTACCGACAACGCAAACGCCTGTGAGCAAGGACCAACCCGCGACGCCATACCGAGTCCCGGGCCAACTCCGCAGTAATGCAAAAAAGGAGATCCCTTTTAAGATGAGATGTACCAATAGAAATCCAGCCAGATACACCGCGGGTTCAATACGGTCAAGTGCGCTATGGGGCCAATTCACTTCGACCTGCGCCAAGTACGGCACGAATAAAATGCATGCCGCCATCGATAGGGTTTCGGTCATCAGGGGCCAAGTACTGCTTGTGGGCCATATGAACCGCAGGAGTGAACGGTAGGCGAGTTGCAGAGCGGTCATGGCGAGGGAAGCGCCGATGACAAAGGCGAATCCCGCGTATACGGTGGGTACAAAACCCTGTTCGGCCAACTGCTGATGGATGAAAAGCCCCGTCATGCCGGAACAAATTCCGACGGCGAGTAGGTAGATAGGAATCAAAACACACCTCGTTGTTGCCGTTGACGCTTGCGCTAAGTCTAATAAGGTCAGCATTCTACACCGTGTTGATGTTCCGCTGCCAAGTTGCCCCTCCGGCTGGCCTCTGTTACTATTCCGACGATCAGCCGAACCGGAAACGAGGCCGCCAAACGCCCGGTTTCCGCCATTGGCCACACGAGTAGTAAGGCCGGCAGATTTGTGAATGACCGATGTATTAAAACGGATGGCCGCAGACGAAGGTCCGATCCTGAATCGCGCCGGTTTCTAATGAAACCGCGGCAACGCTAAACCCCTACCAACCCTCGGAGTACTTGCACGCGTGGAGTTGATTGCGAAGTTTGTTTCGAACCTTATGCGAGCGCTGTTCGGTTCTAGTGCCGATCGGCAAGTCAAAAAGATGTCGCCGCTGATCGAGGCCGTTCGCGGGCATGAACACAAATGCGTGGCAATGACCAATGACCAGCTTCGCATGTGTACGGTCGACTTTAAGGAACGTCTTGGCCAGGGCGAGTCGTTGGACGATATTTTACCCGAGGCGTTTGCTGTTGTATCCGAAGCGACGAAACGGGTC
>Ga0315336_1006282_pt1 | contig 12260 bp, 24 predicted proteins | sample ASW5metaG_FD_204512 | JGI IMG/M metagenome (GOLD analysis project Ga0315336, IMG submission 204512) | Ammonia-oxidizing marine archaeal communities from Monterey Bay, California, United States - ASW #5 | ecosystem: Environmental > Aquatic > Marine > Intertidal zone | place: USA: California...
AGTGTGTTTAATTTGTATTGAATTTCAGAAGGAACTTCTGACTATTAATGAAGCCCGACGAAATTTGTCGGAATCTAGGGGTAGCCTTACCCCAGAGCATGTTGAAGAACTTGAAAAGCTTATCCAAAAAGCGGAAGAAGATCAAATTGAAGAAGCTCATCCTTAGCCTCAGTCTCATGGTAACCCTAGTTGGTTGCCTTAGTACTCAAAACCGCAATCCAATGGCATGCGGCCACGAAACTCAATGTCAAGAGACGTCCTCGGTAGCGCCCTGCACTAGCGGCGACACTGTTTGGTGGCGCACTCCCTACCGCGCTGATAACCAAAAGGATAACCCTTGGGACGCCTTTGTCCACCCGAATCCGATCGATAATGGGTTGAACCCGTGGGCCACTGACAACCTTGAACAGTACGGCGTCGACGTTTTGCCTAGCAATCCGTCACCAACTCCTAAGGTTACTACTCCAGCGCGTGAGACTGCAATTCGACCAGAAGATTGCAGCCAGGTTTATTAAGTATGAAATATCTCCCTTGGAAAATTTTAGACACTGATCCAGGGATAATTGTAGACAGCGCTGGCTGTGCTGTCGTTAATTTGAACACCTGGGGGGCTGTTGGTAAAGGCCACGACCCCTTAGAGATAGTTCAATTGATCGTAAAACAAGCAAATGAGGGATTAGATGACAAACCAGACACCGACCTCCAAGCACAACGATACTCAATTTAAGCTGATTAACAAGAAGTTCGTTTTTTACTCGGCAGGCATAACCATCGCACTTGGGGTTTGCGCGCTGTTGATGCCAATTCTTCTGTGAGTTGGCTAGAAGACACTTTTAAAGAAACACCAGACCTTCCCAAAGATGAACCAGCCTTGTTTTTTCAAGTTGCTGAACTTATGGCTTTCTGCGATGATCGTCCTTTAGAAGAAGTTTTGAAGGAGATGGAAGACCCGTTCGCTGGGAATTACCGAAAAGAGAAGGCTCCGTTTATTGCGACTGCTGCCCGTCTTACAGGGTTCAGAGTTAAAATCGGCAAACCTCACGGTTATCTAGCTGACGATCCAGAGTATGTAGGCTTGTACTTGATGGATAGGCACAAAGATCACAATAAAATGTGGAACAAATATCAGGAGCTTTTAGATGCCCGAGACAGTGGAGCAACCGGACCAGTCGAGTGAATTGGAAGTGTTCGACGTAGAAATTCGTCGGACCTCTTACGGCTCCGTCAAAGTTAGGGCGCGAAGTAAGGAAGATGCATTGAGAATTACTAAACAAGCGAACCGTCGAAGCTTGATGCAGTGGTTCAACGAGAAATATGCCTTCTTAAACTTTGGGAATGTTACGGAGTATGATCGAAATTCAGGACTGTGATTTAGTAGACCAGGTTTGTAGTTCCCCAACTTTCGAGTTGGTTGGCAACAACGACCTAGGAGAATTTCATTGCAGGGTAGAAGTTTTATTGACCGACGGCGATGTCGATCCTAACGATGATGTTGAATTTGAACACATCGATGGTGTCGACATAGGACCAGAAACAGACGAGTGGGAGGAGTTTATTTATGAAATCACGCAAACTGAAGCGTACAGAGAAGCGCTCGAAGACTTCCAAGGACCCGGCTTCGGTAGCCCAATTTTGGAATAAAGAAGACAATTTCGAAAGGAACGTGAGCCTCCTCCTTGTAAAGTTAGGAGCCGACGTAGAATTACAAGCTGCGTTAGAACATCGACCCGATATGGTTACACTATTGAGCCAAATCGAGGGTTACTACGATGACCGGGAGGGTATATGAGTAACGTGGAATTCATTTGTGCAAATCGCAATTGTCGTGATAAACATGACAAACCAGGCTATTGTAAAGTCTGCTCTAAAATGCGCAATGACGCTTTCAAACGCGGCCATGAAGCACACCGAGCGCGTCCATTAAACCAAGAACAATCAGACAAGCTAATAGATGATATCATCGAAGCGTTGTCGTAGGAGATAACAATGAGAGAATTTGACAAAAACGTCATGGAACCAGGCGACGATTATTTCTTCCCAGTCCGCGACGAAGCTAATGTCAGGGTTGAAGAACTTCCTTCTGGCACTAAAGTGTTTTACATTCATGTAGGCAATGTTCCAAATTCGGAAGTTAAAGCTTTTCTTGAGAAAGTTAAAAACGACCTTAAGAAAAAGAAGGAACCAACTAAAGGCATTCAATCGTCTTTCTGTGGAAACGATCGAGACTTAGGTTTTGAATGCAACAGATTTTCTAATCATTCTGGCCCATGCCACGATGCGCGTTATGTCAAGCCCGAACCTTTCAAACTCTGTAATCTAACAGAAATGAAACCAGAAGATCTCGACGGTTTGCCTTTCAAGACGTGCTCTGATCCTTACGACGATTCTTCAGATCCAGAGCTTGGAACCAAATCCACGCACGAGAACGGTCAACCCATCATTTTTGGGGAAGACGGCTGGGAGTTTGAAGAAGATGAAACTGAGGGGTGTGATTTGGGTCAGGCTTTGCAAGACATCGATGACGAATACGCCGACAAGATCCGCGCCGTCAATCGTGAAAAGTGGATCAAGAAGTGCAACAAGGATAAGTTGGAGAAAGAAATCCGACGACGCACTAAGCGGACTGTTAAAGTCAAGAAGTCAAGGGTTCGCCCATGGCATCTAGTTGTGGCAACTCTATCAGCCCTATCAGGAATTGCGGCAGCTATTCTCCTGCTCTAGGTGAGGCTGTTTATTGCTAAAGTCAGAAAGTACACTGGCAAGAAATTGATATTTATATCGCCTGGATATGGCGTATACGGAGAAGACATGCCCCAGATCCCACCGATTAGGATCACTGTGCCTACGACTATTGACGTTACAGTAAAGCAGGCCCAATTAGTTCCTTACCGAGAATTTCGCCCGTTGAGGGCTGAATTTAAGTTGGATGAGCAAGTAAATGAACGATACGGCAATGCCGGTGCTAAAGGTGATTTTCGAAAGCTCATCGAATTTGAAAGCGAATTTCACGCTGTAAAGGAAATGATCTTCCCTTTCACTGATTGGCGCAATAACGTCTTCAATGATCAATCGAAGATTAAGCATTTGCAGAACCCAGCCAACCAAGTGGCCCTTTATTTCATTGGATCCAAGAATTTTCGTCAGGTTGCAGACCAACCGACTAAAACGGAGATTTTTGTCGTCAATGACATCTTCTATCGCCGTATGACCTGGCGTAGTTTGGGCTACAAGAACAATGAGTCGGGGATCCAATGGAAGACTAAGGAATCTATCACCTTCTTCCTTTATCCTTGCAAGAATTTGAATACCAGGGTTTATAAAGAAGTATTCCTTGATGGAATTGGGATTGAAGTAATGAAACGGGATGAACCGGTCCAAGAAGAAGTAGAAGTCTAAGGAACACAAATGTCACAGCGCAAGTACAGTTACCTATGCGAAGTAGTTTCGCAATTACAAGATCAATTAGAACCTGAATTTCTCCGGGAGATTGGCAAATTAGAGACCGATGTTGAGTCTCTCCGGATTGATATTCATCGGTCTCGCCATGAAAATCTAAAGCTATCTAAGGCTCTAACTTCGATTGTTTCGGAAGTTAGCATTCTTTTGAACAAGATATACGAAATCGAGGATGCGCCGTCGTTTAAGTCGACTTTAGCTCTGCTCCAATCCTGGCCGGAAGATGCAAAATCGGTCGTCATTCGTCGCGTTGAGCGGGTTGTACAACAGTCGATTCTTCTTTCAGACAAGGCAAGCGTGCGTTCGTCTATGATGAATCTTGTTAAGTTTGGGTGTGCCCCGGTTAGAGCTGAGACTAAGCGTTTGAGCAAGATTTCTGATGTATCTAACAAGAATGAAGATCACAGTCAACGCCAACGTCAATTCCAGCGCTAAAGCTAGGAATAAACTGGTAGCGCAAGTTTGCCAAAGCGTAAACAAGTTTCTTTCTGAGAACGAACCCCTTGAGATTTCTTTCCAAGGGGACGTTCCTCTTAAGGACGTAGGTCAGACACTTTATAATCTGGCCGAGCTTGTTACCGGTGTTGCTGGTATGGTAAAAAACCCAAAGGAATCAGAGGATTATGATGACGCTGATGCCTGGAAATATGACAATGATGAGTAAATATCTCAGAGGTGCAAAATGAGTGATGAAACCCAAAAAGTTTTGAAGTTGGAATTAGGATTCGATGAGAATGCGACGGCTGAAATTAATCGTCAGCTTGCAGCTTCGAAAGTTGATTCTGTTCCCGAGTTAGTCTCCCGCGCATTGCGAGTCCATGGTTGGTTCCTAGATAACCAATCTAAGATCTTGATTCGTAATGGTGAAGCGGTCGAGAGAGTAACACTAGAGCTATAATGGCTACCGCGTTATGCGGGGTGGCAGTGGTGGCGAGTCTTATTGCGTTAAAATATAGTTATAGCGTAGGTCGCCGCTTGGTGGCCGTCGGACTAATCTTAACAGCAATAGGCGTTATCATTCTATGAAAATTACCCGTAACCAAGCTAACTTTCTAGCGGACCTATCAACCCAAATTAAAGAGCACTATGGGTATAACATTGGTTACCTCAATCCAGCGATTGCGTTGCCGATGGACCCAGGCGTAGACTTCCTAATCTTCGAAGACCCAGAAGGTGAAGAGGAAGACAATCTACAATGCTTCCATAAGGGGGACGTCCGCGACCAAATGATGGGCAACATCGTTGTAAGAACGATAAATCAAGAGCCCGACCACGACGAAGAAGTCGAGAAGCTCTTCAAAAAAATTAGCGATGACATCTTAGATGGCGTCATTGCCTTCGACCCAACAGTAACAAAAGAGGTCGATGACATTAGAGTGACGATTACCAAAAAACGATTCCCAGACCACGTCGGGGACGTTTTCGAAACCAACATTTTCACGGAGCGTTATGGGACCGTTTACACGTATCCGATCATTTGTGAACACGCTAAAATCGATAAGAAATTCAAGATCGCTAAGGAACTCATCGATGACAACTGGCCTCAGCCTTCCCCAAAACCAGAACCTAAAAAGTCCCCAGACTGGTTCAACAAATTCAAAGAGTGGTTCCTTTGATGAGCGCGGCGAGCCATTCAAACTCGCCGAAAAGCAAGATGATTACAACCTATGGCCCCAACGACCCGTTATCATCCGATTAGACGGGCGGGCCTTCCACACCTACGTTAAAAAAGCCGAATTCGATCGTCCTTTCGATCACATTCTGCACGGAGCAATGAAAGCTGCCGCCAAAGCAGTTTGTAAAGACGCACAGAACTCTCGATTAGCCTACACCCAGTCAGACGAAACAAGCATTCTTCTTTATGAGAAGAGTGAAGTCGCTGAACCGTGGTTTAAGAATCGCACCTCGAAACTGTGTTCAATCGCAGCTAGTATTGCGACTGCTTACTTTAACGAGGCTGTTGGTGATCGAAGCCATTTTGCGTTTTTCGATGCCCGAGCGTTCAACCTAGACGTAAGCCAAGTGAGGGATTATTTCGCGTGGCGTCAAGAAGACGCTTACCGGAATTCCGTTGCTATGTTGGCACAAAGTCATTTCTCACACAGAGAATTACACGGCGTTAACCGTCGCGGAATGATGAACATGCTAGACGACATTGGCATTCCCTGGATTGAATTGGAATCGTGGAAGCGCCACGGGTCAACAATCATCAAATCGAAGCGTGAATTAAAACACCCAGACACTGGTGCGATTTACCACCGAACCGTTTGGGAATCGAACCCAGAGCATCCTCTTTTCAAGGACGATGACAAATTTGATGGGACTTTCTTATCTTGTGACGACACTTGATATCCTGGAACAATACCTTAAAGAGTTAAAGTACGGGCAAGGTAAGAAATTCCACCTAAAACTGGACTCTTTTATCACTCACCCTGCTAAACCAGGAAGCTTTGTCAAGTTTAATGAGTCGATTAGAATTAGAACTTTTAATAACCACAAAGTAACTATCAAACCAACAAGTGACGGGTCGATAACGTTCATCAGATCCCGTCGCAAAAGTACAGATAAGCCAGTAGAAGTCAAGCTTTGTAATCCTGGTAGTTTAACTAAAATCAAGCGGTTACTGAATTTTTAATCGTATATAACTCAAAAGGACTTGTTATGGCTTGCAATAATCACTCTTATGATCCCGTTGTTGACCCTCGATTTGAACTTGGGAAATGGTATCAGATTATTGAACCTAACGAGAACGACCCGATGTATGGGTCTCAAATCAATTGGAGTCCAGTATTAGATGATACTGTTGGCAATATTTACCAAGTTCATTCCGTCTTCTACGGCGGTAAACACGGGTTTTTAACCGGAATTAAAGGAAATGTAGCGGTTCATATCAATTGGACTAAAGGACCCTACGATTCCCGCAAGGAGGCAGAATTGGCTAAGAAGATTAAATGGAATAAGAAGTCCACAGACAACGATCTGATGGACAAAGCTTATAAGTTGAGCGAAGAATTCGGCAAAGAATTCCTCAACAATTGGGAAAGAGGTTTTGTTTCATCGATTCACTCTGATTGGTATGATTGCGCCATTAGTGACAAACAGCGTAACATGCTAAACAAAATTGTCGCCAAGTTGCCAGAGCAAATTGAGGTCCTGGCTTTAGACGCTCCTGATTATGACACGATGGAAGACATTAAGTATTTCCGAAACAAGATGGCAGATGCGCTCAAGATTCCAAAAGAATTCTTGAACGACCAAAATCAGAAAAGTCTTGATGCGGTCACTAAAAACTGCAACATGATTGAAGACTCCAAGAAAGTCTATGAAATGGTTAAGGTTGAGGAAATCGCAGAAGGTGAGACTCTCGCATTCGATGGACAAGGTTGGATTGGTGGTTCACCCACCACTTCTAGGCCAGTCAAGGTTCGTGGGCGCGATGGACTACCTGTTAGTCTTCCCGGTGGCATCGAGGTTAAGGGACGCAATTGGCAAAAGAAGACCAAAGGCATTGTCGATGGTAGCTTCGATTATCAGAAGCATGCTGGAGACAACGGCACTCCGTACGTTCAAGGCGAACTTTGCGGCATGAAGGAAATCAGCGAGTGCGACGGCAAGAAGGTTCTTGTCACTGAATGGAAAGATCCAAGTACTGGTATGGTTAGTTCTTTCGAGCAGGTTGTGAACGAGCCTGGCTACATTGAAATTGATCAATCCGATTATGGTTACAATCCGTGCAACGAGATCGCTCTCGACATGGACACGGATGATCTCGACATCGACATGGGTGGTGAACGAATTTGGGGTAGAGCAGCCAAGATCGATGGTGGAGCAGTCACGATCACTGGCGGAGCCGGTGGATCAACCGGATCTGGAGGGAAACTAGACATTCGTTTCAATCCACTTGCCGATGATGAGGATATTAGCTTCCCAGTTAGAGAGAAGTCCATGAAGCGTAAGATCCAAGATGTCGAGCACGATTATCGCAATAAGGTTTACAAGGTTAAGGCTGACGGAAATCTTAGAGACCAAAAACGCGATATGCGTCGTGAACGAGATAACGAACCACTTCAAGCTTTGCCGGTCAAGCGTTCACGACGTTGGGGCTGGATTGCTGCTGCGGTGCTCGCAGTAAGTGGGATTATTGCTGGGGCTTGGTACACGGATTCACTTCCGGACGTATCTGGCGCTCAGGATTATGTGGTGCAGCAGTACCACGACCTAGTAGGTCGCTAACCCTAAGACTACTTAGGATTTAAAATGGAAAGTCTCCTCTCTACGGATGCGGAGTATCTTCTCCGCTATATTAAAATTCAGGATTCATTCATCAACGCTCAAGTTAACGTTGGTGATGCTAACAGAAAGTTAGTTGAATTGAACGAAGAATTTTCAGGCAAGGTTTCTAAGCGTGTTCTTAAAAAGGGCATTAATAGCGGACCTGTCTACGATGACGACTCATGGATGCCTTCGGACATCTGCTAAGAGAACAATATGAGTACCCTACCTTCTGTGGATGCACAGTATCTGCTTAAATATATCGACATTAGTGAAAGATTCCTCAATGCTAACGTTAGTTTACGTGATGCCAACGGTGAAGTCACAAAACTGAACGAAGAATATGGTGACAAGGTTAGCAAAGGCGCTTTGAAAACCGAAATTGATAGTGGTCCTGTTTATATGTGGGATCGTTCCGATTGCGATTCCGATGAGGAATGGGAAAACCGCGATACGTACGAAGCTGATGGATGGATGCCTTCAAGCATCTGTTAGGAGATAAACCAAGTGGGCCTTTTATCCACCGACGCCGAATATCTGCAACGGTTTGTTACATTTTACGAACAGTTTGCGTGTGGCAGAATTAGCTTGGGAGAAGCTAATCGTAATCTAATCAATCTGAACGACGAATTGGGCAAACTTGTTTCCCCATCAGTCCGAAGGAAATATGTCGCCAAGCCGGGAGGTTTGGAAAATCGTGGTTGGCAAAACGACGACGACGATAAGATCAACCTTGATGAAGTTTGGATGCAATCCAATTACTGCTAGGAGAACAAATGTCTGATTATGATGACGCTCGATATTTGCAGGAGTATTTGCTCATCTGCGAAAGTTCCCTCTCTGGTGAACTGACCGATACGCAAGTTGCTAGTAAACTCACTAGTCTAAACACTGTCTACGATGGCAGGATTTCCAGCCATATAGTCAAGAATTCAGTCCTTGGAAAGAAGGACCCCACGGAGCAACCTGTGGTTGACGAATGGTACGATTCTGGTTGTACTATTGATGAGGAAGAAGCAGAATGGCAAGATTCTGAAGACTGGTCTTCATCATCGTGCTAGAAGTTATAGTTTATTTCGACCACGGGGCAGGATTCGAGGATTCTGCCCCGGTAGCCACCTTTGATAGCGCCATAACAGCAATGGCCTTCAAAAAGAAACTCATCAAGCACGACAGGGGTATCAACAAAGCGGAAGTGCAGAAATGCACTCCGCTACCCCATAACATTTCCTTTGAAGATTGGGCTAAGGAACACCGGCATCCGCCGATGTTGATCAAAAAGGACGAGTGTGATTCTTGCGGTGACATCCAAGAATTACAGAAAATTACTAGAATAGAAGCTGTAGTGCTTCAATTAGACCCTAGCAGCTGGATTTGTAATGAGTGCTACCACACCGCCTACTGAGACAAGGAACGTAATTGACTACTACTGGTACTGGAAAACAGAAGCGATTAAAGCTGACCTCGACACCAAACGGCACCCTTTCGCGGTTCTCTGCGTCAATGTTGCCAATGATTACAACATTTCAGGCGTCGTTAGAAACGCGAATGCGTTCTTGGCGGAGAAGGTTTACCTATACGGTAGAAAGAAGTGGGATCGACGCGGCGCAGTTGGCACGCAGAACTACACCCACTTCGAACACATCCCTGAAACCGATGATTTGTCTGCACTTAAGGAGAAATACACCCTAGTAGGAGTAGACAACGTTGGAGATGCGGAAGAATTAGACGACTTCGAATGGCCTGAACGAGCCTTGATGGTGTTTGGGCAAGAGCAACATGGGCTGTCACCAGACATGCTAGATATGTGCGACAAAAAAGTCTATATCAAACAATACGGAAGTGTACGATCGTTAAACGTGGCCTGTGCGTCTGGCATTATTATGCAGGATTTTTGCAGGAAGTTAAGCCGGTAGAGGAGTCGACATGAGTGATTTCGATATTAAAGCGGTACTGGAAACACTCTGTGCCGAACGAGGGTGGGAGATTAAGCCAAACTTGTGCTATTTCCATCCTAAGAAATACCCAAACGTTTACGCTATGGCCCAATGGGAAACTGAGGGCACCGAATCGATTAAAATCGGATCTTATAGGATTAACGCTAATAAAAACAAGTTAGAGTATTTGAGAGAAATTGACCAAATTTATTGGTTAATTGAGCCAGAGAGTCTTATAAAGATTGAAGAGATCTTTGAAGAGATTGAAGAAGAGGCACGCGCCGTCGGGCGTATGATGTCCCTTTTTAAATTAAAGAAACACCCATGGTGCGCCATTGCGGCGCGGATGGGATTGACAAAAATCCCAACAGATGATCTAATGGAGGTGGAAAAGTCTTAATGGCTGTAACAGTCAAACTCAAAAAGAAGGATATTCTTTTACGGGTTACAAAATCAGAGGCTGACGCACTCGTGGAATCTGGAAAAGCCAGGTTTGCTGACAAAAACGAGTGGAGACGTTGGTTGATACGAATGGAACAAACTAATGGAAAAATTGACAGCAGAGGAGTTCACGACTAAGTTCGGTAACTTTCTAACATCTTTACAAAAAGCGCAAGAAAAAATTGTTGAAGAACGACGATTGACTGAACAAGAGTCGATTGTTGATCTATTTCGGCTTTGGTTCATGGATTCCCGTGAAGTTGAAGCATTTGAGGAGGCCACATCGCAAGACAGGGGGTTTTAATGCCTATTTCCCCCATGGAAGCCGCAGGATCCAGGTCCGATCTAGCTCGGAGGATCATTAAAAAACTCACCGTCGCAATCGACGAAGAGTTGCGAGTACATTGGAAGGGAGTTGGTAAAACGGTCACACTACGACAAGATTCAATTCTTGATAAGGCAAAGGTTGATTGTAAGATTACCCACAAAATCGTAGATGCGATTATTGAACAATACTCGAAAGCTGGATGGGTGGTTAAAATTGACCATCATTTATCAAATTCGCGGTGGATGTTCACCAGTCCTGAAAATTTGAATGTGCCCGACGACCTAATTTATTAGATGTATCTAACCTAAGAGGTGCGAAATGCTAATTGACCCAATTAATGAATATGTAACTGTCAAACCAATCGAAGCCGACAAGAAATCAGCGGGTGGTCTTCACCTAGTGAAATCTAATGCGAAATTCCTACAAGGGGTTATCCTTCGTATTGGTCGTGGCATGATCACGCAAAGTGGATCTTTCGTAGAACCGCAAGTTAAGCCAGGCGATACAGTGCTGTTCCGTGCGGGACGTGGTACTGAGGAGACGTTTGGCGGCGACAAGGTCCTATTCCTTACGGAACGTGATTTTGTAGCTGTGATTCGCGATGGTGAGCAGTCAAATCTAGAAGATTGACTTCTCGGGGGTATGGCGGAACTGGCAGACGCGCTTGACTTAAGATCAAGTACCTAACGGTGTGGGGGTTCGACTCCCCCTACCCCTATTGGTGGGATAGTTTACAAATGTATGATTTCAATGCTAATATTATTCAAAATATAAAATATATAGCATAAACAAAGTTGCAAAAGCAACACCTGTGACATAAGTTACAAACAATAATCCAGAATCTAAACATATAAAGTATAAGACTAATTATAAATAAACTGGAAGAACATCTGAACGTCGTTTCAGAAAGTGCGGGTTCGAATCCCGCTCCCACCCTTTAAATCAGCTCCACAACCAAAAATAAATTGTGAAGCATAACATCTACCGATTTACTCTAAAATGTCTGGTTCCTCATGACATCCCTGCGAAGGAAATAATCGAGGATCACCTAAAGAACGCGTGCCTGAATATGGTACAAGACGTTGTAGAAACTGGTGACATAGTAATTGCTAGATTAAACAAACACCTATGGATCGTTCAACTAGCTGTAGTCGTTAAAGACTATGGTGTTCCCCAAGTTGGGGTTGATATCGTTTCAGCGTGGATTAGCGAAATTTTCCGTCATTTAGACACTTTCCTCATTGATGCGATGATTGTGCATCCAAAGAAAGACGGAAACGGCGCTTTAATTAAATGGGACTATAACAACAACTGTCCCATTGTGAAAGTTATCACCACTAAATAAACCAAGTGGTTGTATTTAACTTTCAACTGTATCTCCCACAATTTGCAATGGTATTTTAAAAGAAGCCAACTAGCAAATAGGAGCTTTATCAATATGGCAACTTCACTCAAAACAAGACAGCAATCATGCGGAACGTGCGGCAAAACTGGACATAATCGTAGGACATGCACCGCAAAAACCACTAAACCTAGAAAACCATCAAAAAGGAAATCAAAGAACTCCAAAACTAAAAAGCAATTGACTCATATCGCGTTCGTGCTAGATAGCAGCGCGTCGATGAATCGCCATCGAGTACAAACGCGTGATGCGTTCAACGAACTGGTCAGCACCGTTAAGGAACAATCACAAGATCAGGACCTCCTAGTCTCGTATTACACCTTCGGTTCACGAGTTAATCGAAGCTTTTTCGATCAGAGTGCTAGCACTCTGCAGCCTTTGGCTCATTACGACCCTCGTGAAGGACGGACTGCTCTTTATGAAG